>ERZ1034925.796-NODE-796-length-12509-cov-4.887105_pt1 | contig 12509 bp, 13 predicted proteins | sample MGYA00520687_ERZ1034925 | MGnify/ENA primary metagenome ERZ1034925 (study PRJEB33766, sample SAMN09781758) | gut metagenome | biome: gut microbiome | host: Homo sapiens | place: Madagascar | study: EMG produced TPA metagenomics assembly of the PRJNA485056 data set... | reverse complement strand
ATCCTATGTTTTTGTACATAAATTTGACCTAAAATACATTATTATGTACTTTTGATCATAATTTGACATTGATATTAGTATAAAAACAAAAATCCCCCGATGATGATCTTATACTGATCACCACCGGGGGAGTCATCATATCTCTATCCGAAAATCAATGAATTACTTCTTGTAAAGGTTATAAGCACCGTATGCATATCCCCCAGATAAAGAAACCTGATTCAGATCAACAATCTCTGTCTTCTTACCCTGATTATCTGTTGACTCTACCCAACGATACTTAGCTGTTACAGTTTTGTTTCCTGTTGCCGGATCAATTGTAAAGTCTGAAGCACTAGAATCATAGTTATAATTATCGTTAATATCCACTGGCTGCCATGAACCTGCGTAATCCGCATCATACAATCTTCTGTAATATACCGGATTATAATACTTCTTAATACGACCATCAGCCATTGTTATATACTGATATTTTGCAGTGCCTGCTTTTGACACAACAGCCCAGTTACCACTATACATACTATTATCACCGCGCTTAGCAGATTTCTCATCTAAATAGTATGTCTCTTCATCATCTAAATCATTCTGTCCAGGAAGAACTACAAGTTCTCTAACAACATCATAGGTGTTATAAGCACCGTCTAATTTGCCTCTTTCCTTATAAACCTTTTTAATAACGGTCGCAGTAACAGCTTTGGTTGCATACTGCAAATGACCATCTGCATCCTTAACGTATTTGCCTTCTGCATCTTTCACTCGATAAGACTGATTCTTGTCATCTTTCTCGTGAACATATACAGTCTTGTTGTAAACAGAAAAGGTTACAGAATCGCCGGTAAATTTGTCTCTATATCCATAATAAACTGTAGTTGGTTTATACTTAGAAGCATACTTGCCGATTGTTACAACATCATAATCTACATCATATGTATCTTTACCTGCTGCGTCCTTCTTATAGATTACGTTACCATTCGCATCTACTTTGGTCTTTGCATAAACACGCTGACCCTGTCTCTTATATTTACCATAGTTTACTTTCTTGCCATTGCCGGATGCAGTAACAACAACCTTACCCTGTGCATCATAAGATACAACAAATGCACTTGTAACAGCATAGTTCTTGCTGCTAGGCTTCATAGAAAGCTTACCACTGTTGCCACTTAAGAACTTGTTCTTAATAACCGTCTTAGTATTGACTTTGTTACCGCTGTTCTTTGTAGTATATGTGTACTTTGTCTTACCCAATGCAAATACCTTCAATGCGCTTGTAGTTGGAACAACTTTATAGGTAAACTTGTAAGTTGTCTTGATCAACTCACTTGTCGTTGTAGACGAAACATTATCCGCATTATCAACGGTCTTTGAAGCTCCTTCAGAATATGTATCATAAGAGATTGTATAAGTTCCTGCTTTTAGGAATTTGATATCATAGCTTTGTGCGCTGATATATTTGTTATTATACTGACTCTGCTTGTATTTCTCCTGATCGCTGATAAATTCATTATCAATATATTTTGTCTTTGTTCCCCTATTAGTCCAATGATCCGGATCATTACCGGTCTGAACAACCTTTACTTTTTTCTTATATTTCTTATATGACTTTCCGTTAATCTTGAAATTAGAGACATTGTCTGCACTTGTGGTATCTCCAATTGCAACAGTCTTTTTTGAGTTAACCGTCGGTTTCTTTGTAATTGTTGCCGCATCTGCGGATATTCCGGAAAATGCCACTGCACCAAGTACAAACATTGTTGCCGCTACAAGAACTGAGTTCTTGAATTTCTTAAACATATTCATATCCTTACTCCTTTCCTATACAGATTAATATGCATAAATATCAGTAGAATCACTGCTGCCATATGTTAAATAGTCAACATATTTCGTAGAATCACCAGTCTTCTTAATTGTTCTCTTGATCTTGTTTAATCCGCCCTTTTTAACCGGTGCATATGTCACACTGTATCCGGTATAAGAATCTTTATAAGATACGAAAATCTCTGTACGTTTCTTAGAAACCTTACTATAATATCCATATGTAGAAGTACTTCTATATGCCAATGCCTGAGACAATGTAATCTTCTTGCCGTTCTTGACTTTCTTATAGATAGCCTTGCCATCCTTATTCACATATGCAACTACCATACCTGTAATCTTATAACCTTTGGTAGCAGAAAGCTTTAACTTTCCGGATTTCACTTTGCTACTTACATAGAAGTTACTTTGATATGCATTTGTAATAGACTTGCTGCTTGCTTTTCTGCTTACCTTCTTCAAAACAGACTTTCCTAATTTCATCTGAGAAACCGGGGCTACATTGTCTGTTACATACACCTTAACTGTTGTTGTCTTGCTACCAACCTTGATCTTAACGGAATAGGTTCCCTTCTTTGTAGAGTCTAACTGGATATCCGCCTCTGAATACTCGTAATCAGTTGCATCTACCTTTTGGTCATTCGTCTGTCCGGCTACCCAATGCTTTTCATAATACCAGCCCTTTCCACGTCCATCATTGTATAAATCATATGTAATCTTATATGTTGATGTCGTACCATCACTATAAGTATCTGTCTCATCAACGGTATAACCATCCGATATCTTCTGTGTTACATAGGTTGGTGTACGATAGACCTTTTTCCATGGACTTTCGGTAAAGAATCGTTCAATATAGTAATTACCCGTCTCATCTTTTTTCATAGACCAGGAATAACCCTTCTTTGTTACATAATATGCCCCTGTCTCTTCAGCCTGTTTTCCTGCTACATTCGGTCCTGCAACATACATTTTCACAGAACCGCTATCTGGATTTTCCAGATCCTGAGATACAATTGCTGCACTCAATGCCTTCTTACTTGTTGATACACTTAATGCCTCTCCCTTTGGGTATACAACATGAAGTGTCGTGTCGCTGTATGTTGCCATACGCTGCTTCAAAACAGAATACAACTGTCCTTTTGAGTTGGTTTGTGGATCTACATATGTAACACCTTTTTGGTAATATGCTGCATTTGCAGAAATACTCAGCATACCAACAAAACAGAATGCCATAGCAGCCGCTACAGTTTTCACTGCTTGTCCAAATTTCTTCATAAATTATCTTCCTCCTTCTCTCTTCCCTTTATTTTGGGAAAATTATATATATACACAGTGGTAATTTTAGCACAATGACTAAATATATACAAGCAAATCTTCACAAAATTTTCAAAGTTTAGACATAATTATTTGACAACAAATATAAATTTACCTCTTGCAGGTTACGTTACGTCACCCTATATAATGCAGTTATCCCTTAGATAACGACATCATTTGTTCAACATACAATCTATAATATGGAGGTATTATTATGAAAGGTATTATTTTAGCAGGTGGATCCGGCACACGCCTTTATCCACTGACCATGGTAACTTCGAAGCAATTATTACCAATCTATGACAAACCGATGATCTATTATCCGATGTCTGTCTTAATGAATGCCGGCATCCGTGATATATTGATCATTTCCACTCCACAGGATACACCACGTTTCAAGGAGCTTCTCGGCGACGGGCATCAATTCGGTGTTTCTTTATCTTATGCCGTTCAGCCAAGCCCGGACGGACTTGCTCAGGCATTTGTTATCGGAGAAGAATTCATTGGCAACGACACGGTTGCAATGGTATTGGGCGATAACATTTTTGCCGGACATGGTCTGAAGAAACGTTTGAAAGCAGCGGTAGAGAATGCGGAAAGCGGCAAGGGCGCAACGGTATTCGGTTATTATGTCGATGATCCTGAGCGTTTTGGTATTGTAGAGTTTGATTCCGAAGGTAAGGCAATCTCCATTGAGGAGAAACCGGAACATCCAAAGAGCAACTACTGCGTAACCGGACTTTATTTCTATGACAATAAGGTTGTAGAATATGCCAGGAATCTGAAACCAAGTGCCCGCGGCGAATTAGAGATCACGGATCTGAACCGCATTTATCTTGAAAAGGGAAACCTGAATGTGGAGCTGCTCGGTCAGGGATTCACCTGGTTAGACACCGGAACACACGAAAGTCTTGTAGAAGCAACGAACTTCGTGAAGACAATGGAGAGCCATCAGCATCGTAAGATCGCATGTCTTGAGGAGATCGCATACCTGAACGGATGGATCACCAGAGAGGATGTGTTAGAAGTATATGAGCTTCTTAAGAAAAACCAATATGGACAGTATTTGAAGGATGTCTTAGACGGCAAATACTTAGACGTATTACACTAGAATACGATCAGACAACTAACGAATAAGAACATAGGTAACTACCTAATTATAATAACAAAATTAAAGGAGATTCATTATGACAATTATTGTAACCGGCGGAGCCGGATTCATCGGAAGTAACTTTATTTTTCACATGTTAGACAAGTATCCTGACTATCGGATCGTTTGCTTAGACTGTTTAACCTACGCAGGTAACCTTTCCACACTTGCACCGGTTATGGACAATCCGAATTTCCGTTTTGTAAAAGAAAGCATCACAGACCGTGAAGCAGTTTACAAATTATTCGAAGAAGAGCACCCGGACATCGTTGTCAACTTTGCAGCAGAGAGCCACGTTGACCGTTCCATCGAGAATCCGGAAGTATTCCTTGATACTAACATCAAAGGAACTGCTGTACTCATGGATGCATGTAGAAAATACGGCATTACCCGTTATCATCAGGTATCTACCGATGAGGTATATGGCGATCTTCCACTTGACAGACCGGATCTTTTCTTTACAGAGGAGACTCCGATCCACACAAGCAGCCCTTACAGTTCATCAAAAGCCGGCGCAGACTTATTAGTGCTCGCTTACCACAGAACTTATGGTTTGCCTGTAACGATCAGCCGTTGTTCTAACAACTACGGTCCATATCATTTCCCGGAGAAGCTGATTCCGCTTATGATCGCAAATGCATTAAATGACAAGCCACTTCCGGTATACGGCAAGGGTGAGAATGTTCGTGACTGGTTATATGTAGAAGATCATTGTAAAGCAATCGACCTGATCATCCACAAAGGCCGTGTCGGGGAAGTATATAACATCGGTGGTCACAACGAGATGAAGAACATTGACATCGTTAAGATCATTTGTAAAGAGCTTGGCAAACCGGAAAGCCTCATCACATACGTTTCCGACAGAAAAGGTCACGATATGCGTTATGCGATCGATCCAACGAAGATCCACAATGAACTTGGCTGGTTACCGGAGACCAAATTTGCAGACGGTATCAAGAAGACGATCCAGTGGTATCTTGACAACAAGGAATGGTGGGAGACGATCATTTCCGGCGAGTACCAGAATTATTACGAAAAAATGTATGGAGATAGATAGATTATGAAAGTTTTAGTAACCGGCGTTGCCGGCCAGTTAGGCCACGACGTAATGAACGAATTAGCAAAACGCGGTATAGAAGGTATCGGCAGCGACATCGCGGATACTTACAGCGGTGCCGATGATGGAACAGCCGTTACAACAATGCGCTATATTCCGATCGATCTGACGGATGCCGAAGCGGTACAGGCACGTATCATTTTTGAACAGCCGGATGCCATTATTCACTGTGCAGCATGGACCGCTGTTGATGCCGCCGAGGACGAAGACAATCGATACAAAGTACGCGGCATTAACTTTGGCGGTACGAAGAACGTTGCAAACGTATGCAGCGAATTGAAGATTCCTATGATGTACATTTCAACCGACTATGTATTCAATGGTCAGGGTACGGAACCTTGGAAACCGGACTGCACCGACTACGCACCACTCAATGTCTATGGCAGTACCAAGCTTGCCGGCGAACAGGCCGTCACAAGCCGCCTGGACAAGTTCTTCATTGTCCGTATCGCATGGGTATTTGGTACAAACGGTAAGAATTTTATCAAGACAATGCTCAATGTTGGTAAGAATCATGATGAGTTAAAGGTAGTCAATGATCAGATCGGTACTCCAACTTATACTTACGATCTGGCAAGACTGCTGGTAGATATGATCCAGACAGACAAATATGGTTTCTATCATGCAACCAACGAAGGTGGATACATCAGCTGGTATGATTTCACAAAGGAGATCTTCCGTCAGGCAGTGGAACTTGGACATACCGAATACAGCGAAGACCGCCTGAAGGTGCTTCCTGTGACAACCGAAGAGTATGGGGTATCCAAGGCAGCAAGACCATTCAATAGCCGTCTTGACAAGAGCAAGTTAGCAGAACAGGGCTTCACACCATTACCGACCTGGCAGGATGCGTTAAGCCGTTATTTGAAAGAGATTGATTTTTAAAGGAGATAGGTATCATGGGACAGATTAAAGTCGAGAAAAATGCAGGTGGCATTGAAGGGTTATGTGTGATCACTCCCGCTGTGCACGGAGATGCCAGAGGATATTTCATGGAGACTTATAATAAGAACGATATGGAAGAAGCCGGACTGACAATGGAATTCGTACAGGATAACCAGTCCTGCTCTACAAAAGGTGTATTGCGTGGTCTTCATTTTCAGAAGGAATTCCCGCAGGGCAAGTTGGTGCGTGTCGTAAAGGGTTCCGTATTTGATGTAGCGGTTGATCTGAGAAGCAACTCAGAAACCTACGGTAAATGGTTCGGTGTTGAATTAACCGAAGAGAATAAAAAACAGTTCTACATTCCGGAAGGCTTTGCACATGGTTTTTTAGTATTAAGCGATATCGCCGAATTCTGCTATAAGTGTACAGACTTCTACCATCCGGGTGACGAGGGCGGTCTTGCATGGAACGATCCGGAGATCGGTGTCGAATGGCCACAGCTCGAGGGCGAGTACAAAGGAACTGCTTCCGGCGAGGGATATCATTTAGCCGACGGAACCGCACTTAACTTAAGCGACAAAGACCAGTTGTGGGTAGGACTGAAAGATACTTTCCACTTCTAAAGTTTTTGCACAATAGAGTCGACATATAATAGGGTTGAGACAGACTGATCTCAGCCCTATCTTTAATTATTATCGAAGGGACTGAATTACATATGAAGAAATTTATTGAAGAATTTAAAGCATTTGCACTCAAGGGAAATGTCATGGATATGGCAGTCGGTGTGATTATTGGTGGTGCGTTTTCCGGAATCGTGACTTCCTTAACTGACAACTTTATCAATCCGATCCTCAAGTTCCTTACAGCCGGAGCCCGCTATTCCTTACAGGATGTTGGGGGATTTGCATCTAACTTCTTAAGTGCTGTTGTGAACTTCCTGATTATGGCATTTATCCTGTTCTGTATCATGAAGGCTCTCAATAAGGCAATGTCATTAGGCAAGAAGCCGGAAGTAGAAGTAAAGACCACAAAGATCTGCCCTTATTGCAGATATGAGATTCCAATCGAGGCAACACGCTGCGGACATTGTACTTCTATATTAAAAGATGAAAATGCATAAAACACAACGAAATATTCCTACGATATATGAGAAACAGCACGGCAACCCAAATGGATCGTCGCGCTGTTTTCTTAATTCCGTCTATCTATTTCTCTTATCCCCAGACTTCGTCTGCGATCTCTTTGACTAACTTAAGCTTCGCCCACTGTTCTTCCTCGGTCAGCTTATTGCCGATCTCGCAGGAAGCAAATCCGCACTGTGGACTTAAGTAAAGCCGCTCTAATGGAATATACTGTGCTGCCTCATGGATCCGGTTGATCACAAATTGCTTGTCCTCTAATACCGGTGATTTCGTTGTGATCAGTCCGAGAACAACCTTCTTATCTTCGGAAACCTTTGCCAATGGAGCAAATCCACCGGATCTCTCATCATCAAACTCTAAGAAATATGCATTTACATTTTCCTGTCCGAATAAAATATCTGCTACGGAATCATATGCCCCCTCGCTTGCATAAGTAGAGTGAAAATTACCGCGGCATACATGTGTATTGATAATCATATCTTTTGACGCATTCGCAATCACCTGATTATTAATATCCTTATGTGCCTTCTGAAACTCAATGATTCCCTCTCTTGTTGTTCCATAAAGTGTATGTCCGATCTTATCCGCAAACATACCCCAGGTACAATCATCTAACTGAATATTTCTACAACCTGCTGCATACAGATCATCAATTACTTTGCCATATGCTGCAACAACATCATTTACCAGATCTTCATCATTGGTGTATACCCTATTGGTAAATTCTCTGTTAAATGGCATCGTAAACTGTGCCAAGAACTGTGCCGGTGCCGGCATCGTCTGCTTTGCCACGGTATTCTCATCTTCAAGAGCTTTCACAAACCGGAAATGCTCTACAAATGGATGCTCCTTTGATAAACCAATCTTTCCAACAATATAGGTGTCATCTACCATTGCTGCTTCACCATGGAACGGAAGGCCTGTTTTGGTTGGTGTATGTCCGATCCCGTCAAATCCCCACATAAAATCCAGATGCCAGGTTGCCCGACGGAACTCTCCATCCGTGATCACCTGATATCCTAATTCCTTTGTCTTTGCCACAAGCTCTGTAATTGCTTCATCTTCTACCGCTTTCAATGCAGCATAATCAATCTCGCCCTCATCAAACTGTCTTCTTGCCTTCTTCAACTTCTCTGGTCTTAAAAAACTTCCTACAAAGTCATGTCGAAATGGTGTCTGTAATGTACTCATCTGCTTCTATCCTCCAATGTATTGATATATTGCCTGTTTTTCGACTGAGGATAGTATAGCAGTTCTCGGCATTATTGAATAATACAATTAAAATGTGGTTTGGCATAGTTTTATACTATGGTTGTATCTATATTACCATAATCAGTCTAGTCCAAATATGTATCTAGCAAAACCTTCCTTATATCCTCCGGCTTTGCTCCATGAATTTTTAGGTTTTTCAACTCCTTTTCCGTAACATCAAACTGTTCTATAAACATCTGCATATCCCTTCGCACTTCATCTGGAAGAGTACATTTCTCTAATAGCATATCCGCCAAAATGCGTATGATATCATTTCTATGTTTCTTGGTGTCTGATGAATCTACATCTTGTTTCTCCCTAAGATCCAACCATGCTTTTGCCTTAAACGGAATAATCCATTCTGACTTTAATATTGAAATTCCCATCATAACCTCTCTACCTTCATCCTGCTCCTCAAAAGATACACTACACGCAGCACCACCAATCAATACATATTGATCCGTATATTCCTTAAAATATTCTTGAAAAACATCTATTCCTTTTACCATACCAATTCCCTCAACATTTCATTCATACACTTCTCTACACGTGGATCTTCCAGTTCTTTATCTGACAGCATTAGAGTCAGTGAAAGCGGATCTACTGCTCTGCCTTCTTTAAATGGTAATATATACCCCACTTCTTGTACAACACAGATTGGCTCATCATTCCTTGGTACTTCTTGTGCCAATCTTAGACCTAATACACCAACCTGACTTTTTCCAACAGCATATGTGACATAACTATCTTCACTCAGCATAGAATACTCCGCAAGCGCTGATATGCCGCTTAAAACCATCTCTACATCGGGCTTTCTTTCTAGTCTAAACTCTCTTATAACAGGATTGCGCAAAAACGGACGCATCTCCTCCCACATTGCTTTCTTGTCATTCAACGAGAAAAAACGTCTTGATCTTCCTTTCATTTTTAGAAATGTCATTCCCATTGTCTCAATTTCATCAAAACATCTAGTAATAGACATTCTGGATACTTCAAGTTTCTCTGCTGCCCGTATGGCTGATACATCCTGCCAGTTTTCATATAATGCTTTCAATAATAATTTCTGTGTTAAAAACGAAATAACAGCACAGTTCTTCGGCTTTCTCTGTTCACTTTTTTTCAAAAGTAGTCCCAAAAATGGCAAATATATCTGATGGTTCTCCCATATAAAAGGTATTCCTTCTTCCACCATTTTGGGAACGGAATACCAATTTGCTTTCTTCAAATAAAATACACATTGATATCCTGTATATCTCTCTAATTGCATTCGCATTTTACGAAGTTCTGTTAAATTTAATGTGTTAACTGGAGTCGCCACAAGAATTTCCTGTTTTTGAATTTCTACAATTGTTAGATTAAATGCCTTTCTGCATCCCAAAGGTAGCTTTTCTAACGAATTATAAGGACGTTCTGAGATACTTTGATGCATAACCTGTTCTAAATACTCTCTCAAAGCTTCACCTCCTTTAATATATTTGAATTGTAACTCTTTTTATGTTACAAGTCAAATATATTCATGTTACACATTCTAACCCATTTCTTTCAACTTTCACTCAATTCACCACTTTCACTCACATTTTTCCTTTTGTTTTTTCCATTATTTACCACTTTATCAATTTCACACAACTCTCTCATTATTTCCCTTGCTCTTGTACCCTTCAGTCCAAGTTTAGAAGCAATTTCCGCAGTTTTGTGCCATTCAGCATCAGCCAGCAACTTTAGGATTATGCTTGATACAGAATAAAACTTCCATTCAGACCGCAAGGCAAGGTGTTCTACATGAAAAACAAAGAAGCGAAGGAGATTTATTAATAAAATCTCCTTCGCTTCTTTCGTATCCAATTCCTATTACAGCAGATTCTTCCGAAGCTCTGCTCCATCTTTTGCAGATAGATAAGCCGGTGCAATATCAAATACCGTCTTACATCCGGTCTGTCCTTCCTGCTGCAGACGATACGCAGCTCTTGCATAAGCTACGATCACACAGGCTGTAAATTCCGGATTGGAATCTAACTTCAGGCTATACTCGATCACATGCTTGTTCTCCTGCTCCCAGCCTGTCTGACCGGAACGGATCACAAATCCACCATGCGGAATTCCGCTGTGATTTGCCTTCAATTCCTCTTCACTGATAAAGTGTACCGTTGTATCATAATCGGCAAAATAATTCGGCATATTCTTAATGGTCTCTTCCACCTTAGCCGCATCTGCCCCCTCTTCTAAGACAACAAAACATTCTCTGGTGTGCTTCTGTCTGGTCGTAAGCTCCGGATTCTCTCCATTTCTTACTGCCTCTAACGCAGACTCAACCGGAATCGTGTACTGCTTGCCATCCTTGACACCCTCTACACGGCGAATCGCATCCGAATGTCCCTGGCTGACACCTTTTCCCCAGAATGTATAATCCTTACCTTCCGGCAAAATGCAGTTTGCATACAGACGGTTCAGAGAGAACATACCCGGATCCCAGCCAACCGAAATGATTCCAACATGACCATTCTTCTTTGCCGCTGCATCCACATTTTCAAAATGCTCCGGGATTCTTGCGTGGGTATCAAAGCTGTCTACCACATTGAATAGCTCTGCATACTTCGGTGTCTGCTCCGGCAGATCGGTTGCACTGCCACCACAAAGGATCATGACATCAATCTTGTCCTTCCACTGCTCTACATCTGCGATGGAACATACCTTGGCATCCTTTGTTAAGATGGATACACTCTCCGGTGCACGTCTTGTAAATACCGCTGCCAATTCCATATCCGGATTCTGCTTGATCGCACATTCCACACCACGTCCTAAATTACCATATCCTAATATTCCAATTCTCATTTTATTTTCTCCTCATAAATATACTTATCACATCAACACACAAGAACATTACCTATTCTGTAACAATCCGCTATTAACAGATTCCTCTTACTCATATGTATAGAATCCACAACCCGCTTCTTTATTATACAATCCATAACCGGAAAGCGTATCTGAGTTCTGTTGTTTCTCACTTGTAACACCCATTCTCCAACTCAAAAAGTCCTCCGACAACTCTGCGACAGGTGCCTCTTTTGTATAGAAATAAAATGTCTTTCCATCATCAATTCCATAAATGTCGCTTGGAATATAGCGGATACCATCCGCTATCTGCTCCTCTTTCTCTTGAACATTCGTGTCCACAAGCGTCATGGAATACGTATAATCATTTACTTTCTTAATGTCACCAAAATATCCGGTGAATGTTGCAATATACATACTACCATTTGGATAATCCTCGCCAGTATCTCCCATTTCCGAGTCATGATAATTACCATTAAAGGAACCATCCGGATTCAATGTAAGTTCTGTTGACCATCCGCCAGCTCCACTTGCAAATGTCATATTGATTGCTTCACTGATCGGCAGTGTTTCGGAACTCTCCGCCTCACTCGCAGCCTGTGTAGCTGCCTGTGTATCTTCTGCCGTTGTTGATTCTGTTGTTGCCTCGGTTGTTACTTCCTCCGTTGTCGTAATCTCCTGTGTTGTTTCCGTGGTCGGAGTTGTATTATCTCCACATCCCCACAAACACCCTGCACATAAGAGTGCACCGATCATCCATGCTTTCTTCTTCATATTAATCACCTCTTGTGCATATACACTTATCTTTATTAAGCTATTGCAGAAAATATTTTACTTTTTTAAGGGGAGCGTGTCAACCCTTTCAATGCAACACCATCATGCCTAATTTATTCTTTTCTTGCAACTCCAATTTCTGCACCAGATTGGTGCATTTTTCATATTCCAAAGATTTCTTGCTGAGAATCCTTTGGCTTTTTATACGGATTTTTAATAGACAAAAAGTATATTC
>ERZ1034925.791-NODE-791-length-12540-cov-7.820505_pt1 | contig 12540 bp, 14 predicted proteins | sample MGYA00520687_ERZ1034925 | MGnify/ENA primary metagenome ERZ1034925 (study PRJEB33766, sample SAMN09781758) | gut metagenome | biome: gut microbiome | host: Homo sapiens | place: Madagascar | study: EMG produced TPA metagenomics assembly of the PRJNA485056 data set... | reverse complement strand
GAATTGAAAAAATCAATCTTTTAATGTATAAAATACTTATAAAATAGTTTATATAGTTTATGAGGAGAAAGTTATGAATAACAAATTAAAGTTTTTAACAGTTGGTCTATTAACATTTGCTGCAGGAATTGCGTTTAGCAACTATGCAATGTCAGATGTACCTTCAAAAATCGCAGTTGTTGATGTTCAAGCAGTCGTTAATTCTTCATCACAAGTTCAAACATTGAAAAAAGAACAACAAGCCAAAACAAAAGAAATTGTTACCTTTATTGAAAAGGCAAGAAAAGATGTTGCTGCAGTAACTGATGTTAAGAAAAAACAAGCCTTGGAAGAAAAATATAACAAGGAATTAAGCTCAAAAAAAACAGCAATGGATAAAAACTATTCTGACAAATTGACAGCTATTGACGCAACAATTTCAAAACAAATTGAAAACCAAGCTAAACTTGGCGGTTACGACATTGTATTAGCTAAAGGCGTTGTTTTATATGGCGGCTCTGATATTACAGAAGCAGTCAAAAAAGCTGTAAAATAAGTTTTATTCGCATTTAGAATGTAAAAAACTCCTCTAAATTGAGGAGTTTTTTAGTTTGAAAATTTCGACTTCACCTAATCATCTAATGTTGATTTCTAAAACCTTTTGTCAAATTGTCCAAACTTTCATATAACGCACGTAAAAAAGGTTTTTCAAAATAATTTGGGGTTTGAACAGATGCAGCTTTTTCTTTTCCTGTTATGTCATCTGTAACCTTTAAAAAGACATCGTGATTTGTGATTACGTCCCCTTCATGCTTCAATGCCTCAGCTTCCGGAAGCTTATCAAACACATCAACATGAATACCTTTTTGTTCTGCATAGTTCGCCAAAACCTCTTTTGCCTGATATACTTTTCTCATATTAACTTTATTAAAACCGTCATCATGTATAGTGACAAAAGAGTTTATCTTTTTATCATGCTTTACCAACTTGTTTATTCTTAATCTTTCTTGCAAATTGTTTATAATTCTGCCAATTCTCATTATTTTACCTTTCTATTTTCTTATTAGAAGTTTCATAAACAAAATTTTTGCTATTTTGTTAATTTATATTAACATTGCACAATAATTTTTTATCGGACACTCATAACATTTAGGTTTAATTGGTTTGCAAACATTTTGCCCGTGAGTTACAAGCAAAGTGTTTATATCAATCCAATATTTTTTCGGAAGTTCTTCGCGCAGTGCAAATTCTGTTTCTTCCGGATTTTTAGTTTTAATATAGCCCAAACGATTAAAAATCCTATGAACGTGAACATCAACACAAATTGCCGGTTCATTGAACCCGAGAGAAAGAGTCAAATTTGCTGTTTTTCGTCCTACACCATTGAACTTGCAGAGTTCTTCAATAGAGCAAGGAACTTGGGAATTATAATCTTCAACAAGCCTTTTTGAAAGTTCAACAATTTGTCGAGCCTTATTAGCATAAAATCCTACTGGATAAATTGCTTTTTCTAAAACTTTTTCATCACAATTTGCAAAATCCGCTGGTGTTCTACCGAGTTCAAGCATTCTTAAAGTCGCCGGATAAGTCGTTTTGTCATTAGTTCTAAGACTCAAAATACACGCAATTAAAACCAAAAACGGATCCTTAAAGTTGTCCATGAGCAAGACAAAGTCACTTTTCGGTTGTTTTGCCTCTTTTAAAATCTCAACAATTTTATTTATATCAATATTCATTTCACACTAGCCATTCATAAAAAAGCCCCATACGAATGTGATTTTGTTACCTGCGTGGTCTCGCAGGTGGGTGAACGCCCTGAGTTATCCGTTTCCCACTGGCGATTTTGCAATCGGTGGGTATACTTCACACTCAATCGGAGCAAATTCTCCCTTTTATAATAAATGTAGGAACAAAATGAGCACCCGTACAGAGCTAATTTCATTATAACATATAGTGATTATATTTTCAATATAGCCAAAGAGGATAATTTTTTTTATGCAGCGCAACAATGAGTCATTGTTAAGGCAAACTTTCCCAATATTTTTTGGAATTGTCATCAGGGTTTATATTGTTCATTGCATAATATGAGTATATTTCATCAGTACCAAGTTGTTGTCTTGTGAGGTCGTAGGCTTGATAAAGGTTTGTGACACTTTTTTTGAATGCATTTTCCAAAACCATTGCCTTGTAATGCTTAATGATAGTCGGAATGATCAACGCTGCAACGACTCCGATAATGCCCAATGTTATTAGGACTTCTGCAAGGGTAAAGGCGGCTTTCTTACATAGGTTGGCATTGCGGAATTGCGGACGAGTGTCCAACTCGGGGAGCGAGTAACGAAATTCATATCTGCGACAGCAATATGAATGGCAGTTACGAGCGAGAAGTAATTCCAAGACGCTATGCCAACACGAAACTGACTTAGATGCTAAGATGCCAAGAGGACAAAGCCTTACACCAATGCCTGAAGTAGGAACGAATATCGTTACAGAGAGGGCTACGTGCGGAGCACTGCCCCCCCCCCGAGGGCTCTTCTAATATTAAAATTTTTCATATTTTTACCCTTTCTCATAAATAATTCCCATTTTATTTACTTATTAAACACCTGTGCGCCGATATAAAAGCCGACATACATAGACAGCAAAATTATCGCCGCCAAATTCACAATCTGCAAAGCCGGTGCTCCAGAATAAACATAGTTTAGCGCAACTACAACCAAGCCAACGCCAAGCGCCGCAAGAGAATAAGGGCGTGTGCTTTTTGAAGTACGTCTTACAATTTTCACATTATGACAAAGATTTGTGGAATACTCATCAACATTCGATAAATGCATAGCTCTATCATAAGCAGACTGCGTAATTTGCCCATTTTCTAACAATTTTTGACACGCTTTTTGATAAGCTTTTTTAGTCTGAATTTCAACCAAAGTCAACATTTGATCTTGTGAAAGTTTGCTGAATTCTGACTCTTTACCCATTTCAAAAGCCACATAAGCAACTTTTTGCAAAATGCTTTCGTGATAAAGTTTTGGAATATCCGAACGCAACAAGTCTACATATTTATGAAAAGTCCACTCCGAAATTACTTGAGTCAAAGCTTTTGCCGTATCTGAACTATCTATCGTATCGTCGTTTGAAAACGCCTCACCTGCAATATATGTAAAATCATAAATTCTGTCTAAAAACTCTTTCTTATGCTCTGATGCGATATCCTCAGGCATTGCTTGTGCTGCCTGTTTCGTCAAATCTTTCGCAAAACCTTTGTAATCAAATGTTGCTGTCATAAAACCCTCCGATGTGATTATAACATAGCTTTTTTAATTGAGCAAGTGTTGCGATTTTCTTATTTGTTATATAATGTCGCTATGGACAAAAAGAAAGTTTTAATAATCGGAAATTCGGCTAAAGAATACGCACTTGCGAAAAAAATGAAGAATTGCGACTGCGAAGTTGTTGTTCTCCCTGGGAACTCTGCAATAAAAGAAATCGCGAAATGCATTGATATCAGAGAAGAAAACGTTCAAGAAATCCTTGAATACGTTTTAGAAAACGCAATCGATTTAACAATCGTTTCATCTGAAATAGCAATTAAAAATGATATTGCAAACCTCTTTCAAGCAAATAATCAACCGATTTTTTGTCCGACAGCGCAAAGTGCTCAATTTGCACTGAGTCGCTCTGCCGGAAAGCGTTTTTTGTATAAACAAAGAATTTCTACTCCGAGATTTGGAATTTTTGACAAATTACCGCTTGCTATCGATTATTTAAAAACTGCCTCTATGCCACAAGTTATTAGAGCGGACGAAAATTCAAACTCTGCAGACCGCCTTGTTTGCACAACTTTTGCCTCTGCAAAAACATTTGTAGAAGATTTGTTCGCTAAAAACGAACCGAGAGTTGTTTTGGAAGATTATGTTTATGGGCACGAATTCACGGTTTACGTCGTAACAGACGGCTATAGCGCACTCCACTTGGCAACTGTGGCAAATTACAAGTTTATGGAGAACGGCAACGGCGGTATTTTGACATCCGGCGTTGGTGCTTTCACACCTGATTACAAGGTTTCCAAAAACATTGAATACTCTGTTATAGAAGATGTTGTTGAAAAATCTCTTCAAGCATTACAACGCAAAGAAACTCCGTATCTTGGAATTTTAGGAATTGATTGTGTTTTGACGGAAGATGAACGCTATGCCGTTTTAGATTTCAAACCGTTCCTATCAGATCACGATGCTGAGGCGGTTTTGAACCTTGTTGAAGAAAATTTATACACGCTTTTTGAGGCTTGTGTAATCGGCTCTTTCGCTGATGATTATGAGAACATAGCCGTTTCTGATGATTCATCTGTTTCTTGCGTAATTTCGTCACGCAAAAAAGGCGAAATTATTGGTGGCATGGACTTAATCGAGTCAGATGTAACACATTTTGCCACTACAAAAAATAAATACCTTGAATATGAAACGATTGAAGGCAAAACTCTTGTTCTGACAAAGACCGCAAAAACGCTTTCCAGAGCAAGAAAACACCTTTATGAAGATGTAGAATTAATTTCTTTCAAAGGCAAAAAATACCGAACAGATATCTGCGAGCAGGTTGAAAAATTTTAGAACTTCATTATATATAAATATATGAAGAACTATTATACAATTCTTGGAGTTACACCTGACAGCACCGATGCCGAGATAAAAACGGCATACAGACGTCTTGCAAGAAAATTTCACCCTGATATAAACCCTTATGGCACAACGAAATTTAAAGAAATTTCAGAAGCTTACGAGGTTTTGTCTGATGCAAAAAAGAAAGTTCAATATGACACATTGAATGGCTTTTTCAAAACTCCGCCAAAACAAGAAAAGCAACACACATCTTCCAAACAAGCCCAAAGCGAATATAAAAAACAAACTTCTGCCAACAACGAAAATTTTAAATCTTCCCCCAAAAGCCCAAAAGACGATTTTTCAAAAAAAATAAACGAAATTTTTGAGGAATTTGCCAAACCTAAAAAAGAAAAACCAATTCCGAAAAAAGGCGCCGATATTTATGAAGAAATTTCAATAACCATAAAAGAGGCACTAGAAGGCGCAGAGCGAATTGTGAACGTTGTCCATTCAGCAGAATGTCCGCACTGTAAAGGAAGAAAATTTATAAACGGAGCAGAATGTCCTCGTTGCAACGGCACTGGTGAAAAAACAGAACATAGAAAAATTACCGTCAAAATTCCTAAAAAAGTTAAAAACGGCGCAAAACTACGAATTTCCGGCGAAGGCGACCTTGGCACAAACGGCGGCAAAAATGGAGATTTGTACATAAAAATAAAAATTGAACCGAATTCAAAAATTTCTTTTGACGGCAATAATATCTTATGCACAGTCCCGATAACTCCATTTGAAGCGGTTTTAGGGGGTAAAATTGCGTTACCGTCATTTGATGGTAATTTGAGTCTGAAACTTCCACCCAAAACACATAACGGTCAAAAATTCCGCCTTGCAGGACAAGGCTTGAAACAAAACGGGAAAATCGGTGACATGATTATTAATGTGCATATTGAAATTCCTTGTTCTTTGTCAGATGATGAAATTAGGCTTTACGAAAAGCTAAAAAAATTGTCATCACAAAACATCAGAGAGAATTTGTTAAATGAATAAAGTTAAAATCAAAGAAATGTTTGCATCAATTCAGGGTGAAGGTCCGTATGTCGGCTACAAACAACTGTTTATACGTTTTTGCAACTGTAATTTGAAGTGCAATTATTGCGACACAGAATTTTCCGGAACCGAAAATTTTGAAGAATTTTGCCCGACAGAACTTGCAGAAAAAGTCAATCAGTACAAAGATATCCATTCTGTTTCTTTAACAGGCGGAGAGCCACTTTTGTCGGTTGAATTTTTGAAAGATTTTTTGCCACTTGTTAACAAAAAAATTTATTTGGAAACAAATGCAACGCTTTCTGAAAAATTTTTGGAGATAAAACCGTTTGTAGATATCGTTTCAGCCGACATAAAACTAGAAAGTGCAACCGGCATAAAAAATTCGTACAAATTTCACGACAAATTTTTTGAAGCTTGCCAAGGGGTTGAAACATTTGCCAAAATCGTATTTAATTCAAAAATCACCGACGAAGAGATAGCAAAATGTTGTGACCTTGGGGAAAAATACGGAATTGAACTTGTTTTACAGCCTGAAATGGGTTTCGACAATACACTGGAACACCCGGACTTTATGACAGTGAATTCAGAATTCTGTGCAAAAATATTGAATAAATTTCTTGCGAATTATTCAAACGTCCGACTTATTCCACAAGTCCACAAGTTTTTAGACGTTAGATGAAAACGGATTTTTCTTATTTTTTGAAGAATCCGTAGTTCCTTCCTCTACAAATTTGGTAAAATTCAGACCAAACTGTTCAATTTCGGAATCTAAACAATTTTTATTACCAGAACCTTGAGATTGCATATATTTTGTTGCAAGCTGAGCACCATTAAATAAAAACTGTCTTATTGTTTTCATTTGCTCAACAGCATCATCTATGATTGCTGAATATTCTTTAACTTTTGCTTCCATCTGCTCTTCTGTCATATGAGCAGTATCTAATTTATAAATTCCTTGAATTACAGATATTACTTTTTTTGTTTTTCCTATCAAGTTTTTATCCAATTGTTTTTTGAAATCAAATTTTTCAAAAATTTTACTCCGGTTAATAATATTTATTAAATCAGTATCTTCTTCTTTTATTGCTAAAACTTTATCATTACATTTTTGCAATATTTCAGATAATTTTTGCCTTGCAGGACTTTGTTTTAAACGCATAAGCTCTTCATTAGAAAGCTTAGTTTCACTTCCAACCTCTGGTCTATCATTGTTTAGCATTAAATTTTCATTATATTTTTTACTTTGAAATTTTGAATTTAATTGGTCAACACCCCACAAACTTGGCATCATGTTAGTTTGAGATACAAACGTTGGTTGCCAATACATCTCATTAAAATCCACAATAGCATTTAATCCTAATAAACCCATTTTTCCTCCTACATATATAAAGAATAGGTTTTGAATATAATTGCCTTCTTATTTGCCTTTTGTAAAGTTTTGTTATACTATTAATTTGTAACAGGTGCTTTTTAAAATAAAGCACAAGATTTTAAGAGGTTAAAAATGGCTGTAAAAAGAGTTTTACAATATGGTGAAAAAAGTTTGAGAGAACCTTCAAAAGAGGTTCATAAGGTTTCTAAAAAAATTCAAGAACTCGTTCAGGATTTGTTGGAAACAATGTATGCAAAAAATGGCGTAGGTATGGCTGCTCCGCAAATCGGTGTGAATTTGAGAGTTTTCGTTATTGATGTTTCAAAAAACGATGAACCGTTAAATCCAATCGTTTTCATTAACCCTAAAATCATTAAAAAATCCGGTGCCACTATTGCACAAGAGGGCTGTATCAGTTTCCCAGAAGCTTACACAGACGTAAAACGATATGCAAATGTTATGGTTAAAGCCCTCGATCGCCATGGTAGACCTTTTGTTTTAGAAGCAAAAGACGGTGAACTTTTGGCTCGTGCAATACAACACGAAAACGACCATCTGGACGGGATTTTATTCATCGACCATTGTGTAAACCGCTTTGAAACAGACAAAATTCTTGCAGAGCACAAACTTCCGCCTGTTGAGCCGGATTTATTGATTAAAGACGAAGTTTTGGACAAGGAGCTTGAAAAATAATGATAAATATCGTATTTTTTGGAACTCCTGCAATTGCACTAAAATCACTTGAATATCTTTACAATTCAGACAAAATCAACGTTTTAGCCGTCGTAACTCAACCCGACAAACCGGCAGGACGTGGGCATAAAATTCAAATGTCTGTGATAAAACAGTTTGCACTTGAACACAATTTACCAGTTTTTCAACCAAAATCAATCAGAAAAGAGCCTGAAATTCAAGAAGAATTAAAAAAATTAAATCCTGACTTCTTTGTAACATTTGCATTCGGACAAATTTTGTCACAAGAAGTTTTGGACATTCCAAAATACGAAACAATCAACCTTCACGCATCACTTTTGCCTCGTTACAGAGGAGCAAACCCAATCCAACGTGCAATTATAAACGGCGACAAAGAAACCGGGATTTGCACTATGATAACAGAACTCGGACTTGATTGTGGCGATGTTTGTATGAGAGAAAAAATTGAAATCCCAAACGATATGACATGCGTTGATTTGTTTGAAAAAATCAGTGATATCTCGCCTGCCCTTCTTGAAAAAACACTTGTCGGACTTGTTGAAAAAACAATTATCCCTGAAAAACAGTGTGAAACAGGCGTTTGTATGGCAAACAAACTTACAAAAGAAGAAACCAAAATTGATTGGACAAAACCGGCAGAAGAAATTCACAATCTTGTTCGAGGAATTTACAAATTTCCATCAGCATATTTTATGCACAATGACAAAGTTGTAAAAGTGCTTGAAACACGTGTTGTAAAAGACAATGGAGCTTGTGGAGAGTTTGTAAAAGTAACCAAAGAAGGAATTGAAGTCGGCTGTGGCAAAGATTGCTTGCTTTTGATAAAAATCAAACCGGAAGGCAAAGGAGAAATGTTCGCCAAAGATTGGGCAAACGGCTTACACATCAAATAGGGAGTAAAACAGTGGCTACAAAAGGAATTCGAGGGGCAATTACAGTTGATAACAACACAGAAGATGCGATAAAATCTGCAACTTTGGAATTGCTTAACGAACAAATTTCACAAAACAAAATCGAAATTTCTCAGATTTCGCACGTTATTTTCACACTAACAGATGATTTAAACGCCGCTTTTCCTGCAAAATTTGCACGAATTAATCTTGGTTGGAATGAAGTTGCAATGATGTGTTTTCACGAACTTAATGTTCCAAATTCACTAAAATCTTGCTTACGCACACTAATAGTCGTGAATTGTGATGACAATTTCACGCCAAAATTTGTATATCTTAAAGGTGCAGCAAAATTAAGATAGTTAAGATAATTTTGTGATTTCGGTCATTGCAGGGTCCATCAATCTTTTCCCGCCATTTACAAATATTATTTGACACAGCATTTTGTTGCCATACTTAACCATTTTATCAACAACACCTTCGCCATATTTTGGATTGGAAACCCTATCACCCGGCTCTAATTTTGGGGGTTCAAAGTTTGTAATATCACTTGCCTCATAGATCGGCACAACCGGCGGTTGCTCATCGATTGTAATATCCTCCGGCACGTAATTTGTTGCTCTTTCATCTTCAGGAGTCAAATCCCCGATTAAGTTCAAATCATCTTCTGTCAACTCATCAGATGTGTAATCCTCTAAATCTTGCGGTGCTGGAATTTCAACATTTTCTTGCGGAAGTTTTTCATAAAAGAATTTATCAACATCTTTTGCAGCCTGTTCAATCATCGCATCATCTGGAACATACTGAATTTGCGGTTCCTGATAATCTTCTACAACATCTGTATCATCTAAAGAATAATCAATTTCTGGCTCTTCCAAATTTTCAAGATTACCAATATCTTCTGTTTGATAATCGCCAACTTCGTCCTCGTCAAGCGGAGTATATTCAATATCACCAGACAAACCATCATTCACGGGAGTTTCATCAATTATCACGTCATCTTGGGAATCAAATTCAGGATACTCAGGTTGCTCAATAATAGGTTCTGAAACCTCCACTACATCATCATCTTGCGAATCATCAGCCAAAATATTTGGAATTTCTTCTTGATATTCAGCTTGCGGAAGCTCATCTTCTGTATGAATTTGTGCTTCTTCTGCAAAATCCTCAATAGGCTCAAAAGTTATGTTTTCAGCCTCTTCAAGCGGTTCATCTTGAATTTCTTCCTGTGTATCAAAATCATCAAACGAAGGAGCTTCTTCAAAAGATGTATCGACTTCTGCAATCTCCGGTTCTGCTTCTTCTTCAACAATTACAGGTTCTTCCTCTTTGGCAGGGTGGATTTCAGGTTCGGCAGAAACAGGAGTTTCTTCAACTTTTTCCGCATCAGAGTCAGGTTGGGCGATTTCATCTTTAAGCCCTTCCTCAGCCTCTACAGTTTCTACAACCTCAGTGTTTTCAGATTTTTCAACCGGCAAATCTTCAACATCTGAATTTTCTTCCTGCTCATCTTCCGGCTCAATGTCATCATCTTCAAGCGGTTCCAACTCAACAATAAACGGAATATTTTGAGTATGAGCGCCATAGATAATAAATTCATCAGAATTCAATTTGTTCAAGAACGTGTTGTAGCTTGCAAAATCGTGTTGCAAAGTCAACGGAGCAAACAAAATCAAGTTTTGTGCAATCTCTTTTGCTTCCGAAATATACTTGTATTCGTGTGGGCAAACAACAATTGTAGAAACATTTGTTCTTGACAAAAATTGTTTCAATAGTTTTTTATTCGTCAACGAATTGTTTGCCTTTGCAAAAGCGTAAATATCGTCACCTATTGAATTCATAACCTTGTATGAATACATAATCACTTCACGTTGAAGCTTTTCAGGAACATTTGAAATGTCGATAACAGTTTTTTTAGCTTTTTCAATAGACATACTCAAGCTCAAAACATCTTTAAGAGTTTCTGCAAAAACATTCAACTCTTTGTATTTCAAAAGTTTATTTTTAAGCAAAACAAGCTGAGTAATTTGAGTTTCTTTGTACTGTTGATCAACAACGTTCAAGAATGTTTCAAATGGCAAAAAGCTCTCAGGAAGAGTTTTTATGTACTCTTGAACCTCCAAGAAAATATCTTGAATAATTGCTTTACTTGTCGCATCAACATCTTCTAAATCGTTGTCATAAATGAAATTAATCGTTTCATTATTCAAAGGAAGTTTAAAATCTCTACCTAAAACAAACTTTTCTTCATAATCCAACAAGCCGTCTGTATCAAAGATTACAGCGTTTTTATCCAATTGTTTTATAATATTTTCAATCAATAAAGACGTATTTTCTGCATTATTTGAACAAACCAAAAGATTATTATCTAAAATAGTTTTATCAACTTTTAATTTTACGCCTTGTTGTGCCAATTCGCCCAAAACTAACGGATTTTGGGCAGGAATAATGTCTAAAAGTTCTTTTGATGGAAGCACTGAAACAACCGCTTTTAATGACGGAATTGTGCCATTGTAATTTTTCAAAACACCTTCATCATTGAAGGTAAAAAGCAACTTAACGATTGCAAAGTTTGAAATAGCATCAGCCTTGATATTCATAACCTGAGCTACATAAGGACTATTTTTGTCCTCGATAATTACAAAGCTGGACAATGAAAGATTGTCTTCCGTATTAAATTCAATTTTTACTAAATTATTCTTAATTTCCAGTACTCTCATCAGAATTCCTCACTTTGAACAAATTTTACCATAAACATGCTAATTTTGAACCAAATCTTGAAGTTTGTTATAGATTTCAATCGTCAAAAGACAAATTTTCAAATCTCGTTTAACAAGACTTTTGATAGTTTCCTTGTAACATTTCAAAAGCGCCTTGTTCAAGCCGTTTTCTTCATCAAGCAATGCTCTAATTTTATCTGAATACTCTTTATCACGAGTGTTCGGCTCTATTTTATCGGCAATAAAAACGATTTTTTCAAAATCCGTCATATCCAAACGGCCAAGAGTGTGCCAACGAATTGCAGACAAAATCTCTTTATCTGTAACTTTGAACTCGTTTTCTGCAATATAAGCACTCACAGGGGCGTGCAAAGTCTTGTAATTAAGCATTTCACACTCTTCAACATCAAGATGTTTGTGAATAATATCCAGAAGTTTTTCGTTAGAAAAACACTTTGCACAATCATGCAAAAGTCCGGCAAGGTAAGCTTTTTCGCTATCCAAATCAAATTTTTGTGCAAGTTCTTTTGCACAATCTGCCGTACCGAGCGTGTGAATATATCTTTTTTCATTCAAATTTTCTTTAAGCCATTTCAGTATTTCTGTATAATCCATTTTTGTAAATGTACTCCTCTACTTCCTTTGTCACAAGGTTATTTATAGGCTTGCCGAGTTTTATATTTTCTCTCAACTCTGTCGATGAAATATCAACAAACGGCATCTGAGCAAATTCAAAATTATAGCCTTTTTGCCTTAAATAATCCAATTTAACTTCTTCATTTTCTCTTATAAACACGATAAAATCAACAATTTTTTTGAATTTATCAGTCTCATACCAACTTTCAATTTTTTCAAATGCATCTGTTCCGATAATAAAATGAATTTTTTCATCAGGTTTGTACTTTTCATAAAGCTTTAACACCGTCAAATAAGAATACGACTTGCCTTCACTTTGATATTCAATATCAGAAACCTCAAAATACGGATTATAAGCTGTCGCAAGCTTCACCATCTCAAACCTGTGTTTGCACAAATTTATGTCATAATCCTTGTGAGGAGGCTTATATGCCGGAATAAAAATAATTTTGTCAAAGCACTGCGGGCAGTCCACCCGGAGATCAGTACGGTAGTCTTAAATGTAAATGAACGCAAGACTAGTATGGTGCTGGGGGCAAGAAATATTACCTTATATGGAAAAGGATATATAGAGGATGAGC
>ERZ1034925.787-NODE-787-length-12581-cov-5.728565_pt1 | contig 12581 bp, 10 predicted proteins | sample MGYA00520687_ERZ1034925 | MGnify/ENA primary metagenome ERZ1034925 (study PRJEB33766, sample SAMN09781758) | gut metagenome | biome: gut microbiome | host: Homo sapiens | place: Madagascar | study: EMG produced TPA metagenomics assembly of the PRJNA485056 data set... | reverse complement strand
GTCTAATTTTATTCATTTTATTTATTGCAGTGATTACTTTTGCCATAAAGAGAGCTGATTCTGCTCAGGCAAAGGTCACCGAGGAGTTCTGGGAGAAGGAGCGTAAGGCCAACTCAACCCTCCGCGGAGATACCACTGACCTGTGTTATATTACCATACCGGAAAGGTTTTTTCCATTAAATAATGATAAAATAAATGATTTAAGGGATAAAACCCTTGTCAATCTCACCGGAATGACAAACACTGATTTAAAGCTTAAATATGGCATTCTCAATTTTAAAAAGCTGTCTGAATATGATGATAACTTCACGAAATTTGTTTCAATGCTGCCGGCCTATTACAACAGGCTTAAGGAGGCAGGCTATGAATCGCTAGGCAATGAACTGCTTGAGCTTGCAGTGGAGCAGGGTGCCGATTCAAAGAACGTATACAGTCTGTTAGCCAACGCCTTCATCAGCATGTCAAAAGCTGACCAGCTTGCGGAGCTTATCGAGAAAGCAAAGCAGCTCAATTCTCTTTCAAGGGATGGAATCGTTTCTATGCTTGAGAACCTACAGGCTGATACCGCCTCGGCCGGTAATTAATTTGCGTTATGGCTTATTGTATTATAACTTATTGTATTGAAACTTATTCCGAGTCATCCTCACACCTATTAATATACTTACTGCGATATTCATCGTACAGCCTTGAGGCCTGACTTCTAGTCAGGTTGTCCCACGATATGACATCTGCTATCCCATACTCAGCCATCAGCTCCTTTAGCTGTCTGACCTGATGTGCTGTGGCGGGTGTCTGTTTTTTTGCCTTGTATACAAGCGGCTTTGATTCCACCGGCTCACCCTTTTCATCCATCAGTTCAAGCAGCTTTTCAAATATCTGCTTTGTCTCTATCGCATCGTCGAGTGCCCTGTGCGCATTTTCCCTGCTCACACCAAAATACTCACACAAATCCTCCAGCTTCTTTGACTGCTCAGCCGGTAGACATTTTCTGGCTATTTTCAGAGTATCATATGCATTCAGCGAGAGTGTTCGCTTGTGATTTACCGCCCACTGCTTTAAAAAGCTGTAATCAAAGGTCACATTCTGCCCGAGTATGATATCATCACCGATAAAATTAAGCAGGTTATCCACAGCCTCATCCATATCTGCCGCGTTTTCCACATCACTGTCGGTGATTCCCGTTAATTGCTGCACACGCTGTGGAATATGCTGCTTAGGATTTACCAGTGTGGATATCGTATCAACTATCTCGCCGCCACGCACGCGTGCCGCACCTATCTCTATTATCTTATCATTTTTGGCAGAAAGACCTGTCATTTCAAGATCAATCACCGTGTAATTTTTTATATCGTCTATGTTGCTCATTTTCTTAGTCCATAAACCTTCCCGGCTTTTTACCGCTGTAATCATATCGCGTTACTGTTATTCTATATACTCCACCATGGCCTGATGGTCAAGCGGGTCTCTCATGTCGTAGTGGAAAAGCGCCCACACCGGCTCATTATGATACTTTGGCAGCTCATCCAGCTTGCGCGTGTGCTTGTCCGGAAAAATATAGTGGAACGGCTCCACATGCGACAGCTTTCCATTCTTACAGTAGGCATGTGTCATGTGCTTGAAGCTGCCTATATCTGTGGCCCACACCGGGCGGCTCTTGCAGTTCTCACGATAGTACAAATCAAAGATGAGCGACTCCTGAATCATGTTGTAAAGCTGCGCATTTTCATCAAAATCAGTATTATCTCTATCTCCGGCATTTTCTGATAATACCACAGAAGTCATAGCATCGCTGTCACAGCCATGCAGGTATAAAGCCAGAAATTCAAGCAGTATCTCACACCTTCTGATGCGCGAATGGCTCATTCCAAAATAGCCGTTTGCCTCATAAAAATCTCCAAGCTCCTGAAAAAACTCAAACGCACTGTCAAAGATACACTCCATGAGCTTCATCGTAATCTCAAACTGTCCGCTGTTGTAATACACCTCAAGCATATCCTCGACGCGCTTAATCTTTATCACATCATCAAACGAAAGCCATTTTGTGGACATTACCTCATACGGCGGCTTGTCATGGTAGACAATACCATATTCTGCGGCATGCTCAAACATGTACGAGCCCTTGAGTACCTTTAAAAATCCAAGCTGCAGCTGATTTGGCTTAAGCTCATAAATCTCATCAAAGGAACTCCCAAAGCTGTCATAGTCCTCGTATGGCAGCCCTGCAATCAGATCCAGATGCTCATGGATATTGTTGCCGCTTTGAATAAGCTTCACAACCTCCTTAAGCCTCTCAAGCTTCATAGTCCTGTGAATCTCCTTAATCGTGACCTCATTGGTGGACTGCACACCGATTTCAAGCTGTATCAGCCCCGGCCTCATATCAGAAATCAGCTCAAGCTCCTCCTGATTCAGCAGATCCGCCGATATCTCAAAGTGAAAGTTTGTCACACCATTGTCATTCGCCTTTATAAAGCGCCACAGCTCCATGGCATGAGCATGATTGCAGTTGAAAGTTCTGTCCACAAACTTAATCTGTGGCACCTTCTGGTCTATGAAAAACTTAAGCTCCCTTTTGACAATCTCAGTATCCCTGAAACGCAGTGTTTTATCCACCGAAGACAGACAATAGCTGCACGAAAACGGACATCCCCTGCTGCTCTCGTAGTAGATGATGCGGTTTGAGAAATCATCAAGCGTATCATAGCAGAATGGGATTTCACTCATGTTTTTGATTGGGCGGGGACTTGTGAATACTATTTCATCCGCTTTGCAGCCTGCGTTGTTCACACTTGTTCTATTACTTGTACTATTACCTGTGCTGTTTTTTCTGAAAGCAATGCCTGCAATATCACTCAGCTTTCTTTTATGCGCATAATAACCGCACAGCTCTCTAAAGGTATCCTCACCCTCGCCAATCATCACACCGTCTATGTATGGATTTTCCCGCAGAAATGCCTCCACCTCGTAAGACACCTCAGGGCCTCCAACCCATATCGGCACTGACGGACAAAGCTTTTTATACTCACGTGCAATATCAGTCACATAATCAATATTCCATATATAGCACGAAAAACAAAGTACGTCGGGCTTTCTCTTGTAAAGCTCCTCAAGTATGTAATCCTTCTGATTGTTTATCGTGTATTCCGCAAGCTCCACAGCATCCCTGTACTCCCCGGCACAGGCGCGCAGTGAGTAAACTGCGAGGTTTGAATGTATGTATTTTGCATTGATTGCTGTCAGTAAAATGTTCATGGTTTCTCCTTAAAAAATGACCCTTGAATGTAGAATTTATGCCACATTCAAAGGTCTGCTTCGTATTATTGCAGCATCCGTTCAATTTTATTTTTTTAACGGCTGCATTGGTACAAATTCAATTTTCAACTGCATCCCCATTCCATGCGCAAGCCTCTTTAAAAGTTTCAAAGATGGATTTCTCGTTCCATTCTCAAGCTTACTAATATCCGCCTGATCAATGCCTGTACGTGCTGCAAGCTCCTTTTGAGTCAAATTATTTTTAATGCGAGCATCTATCATAGCCCTTATGACATCCATCTCAGGCTGGAGATCGTCCCACTCTTTTTTTACGTCAGGATTTTTAAGCTGCTCCTGTAAATAATCGTCATATCTCATATTATTTACCATGCCTTTCTATATAATCCCTTCTCCATTGTTCTCACAAAATATTATATGGCATTTTTACCATATTGTCAAATCAGTTACTTTAATTTACATCGACATATTAACAAGCCTGTCGTAAATGCCACTTGCAAACAGCATCATCATGCCAATCGTGCAGATGACCGACAGCACAAAGCCTATTATCGATGTAATCATACCGGCAGTTGCTATTGCATTGTTATACTGCTTTGCCTTTTTCGACATTTTGGAAGCAAGCATGCCGACAATTCCAAGCCCCATCAGATATCCAAAAAACGAGAAAATAATACTGCAAATACCAAGCACCAGTGAAACCACTGCAAGCTTAGCCCCCTCCCTCTCGTCATCTATGATAGGCACATTGTTGTAGAGCATCTCAAGACGGATACGCCTTGATTTACGCAGCATAACAAGCATAGGAATACCGAGCACGATAAACGCGATACAGTTCATTGCCGAAAACTCATTAATCCTGTCGGCCACTCCTCCTCCCTCAAATATTCCCGATGATAAAAGTCCTCCCATATCTACAACAGTATGAAAAATGGCAAGCATCCAGAAATTGCGTGTAGACGCGTATATCATGCAAAACAGCACACCCATGAGACCTGCTGAAATAACCTGTATCAGACAACTGCTGAACTTAACCCCTGCGCCCATATTGGAAAAATGCATCAATCCAAACAGTACGCCTCCCAAAACTACGGCTCCTGTGATTCCACCTTTCGTCTTTGGAAAAGCTCTCAGCAGCAGATTAAACACCACGCCTCTGAACACCAGCTCCTCAACGAGCCCTACAAGGCAGACCGCAATAAAGAAAAAGATGATATTGTAAAATGCCTTCACATCACCATGCTCACCCAAAAAGCACAAATAAATGCCTGAAACAACAGCATACAAACAGTACACTATGAAAAAACCGCCTGTGTATAAGCTTCTTGTCCATCCTGCTGCATTTTCCTTAAAAATATCCCACAGCCCAAATATATATGTGATGCCAAGAAAAATAACTAAAACAACTGTCTCCACAATAGCCTGCAGCAGATAATCATCCGCCTTTTCCATGCCCGGAATCAGTCCCAGCACTTTTCCGCTACACTGCAAGGGTGCAATGAAAATAAAAACTGCAAGAATGGCAAATATTATATTTGCCGGTGCCGAAAGGTTTCTCAATTTCTGTTTCATAACTTTAAATCTCCTCATTTGCGTTTAATTTGATATGAAAATATTCTATAGCATTTACTTTGACATTGCAAGCAAAGGATTTCATACTTCAATGGACAGCAAAAAAGCCCTGTCCTTACGAACAGAGCCCTATGCATTATTTTGCACTTACAAGCCTTATTATCACATCAATTCCAGCCGCCCAAAAGAGTATCGCCCCCACGATATATACCTTTGTCTTCTGCTCAAAACCGAAGTGATATCCTGTGTAAATGCCTGCCACTATACAGATGACAGTGAGCAGCGCCACCATTATCATAATGGTGAGAAGTCCGGTACCGAGGAAGCCGAATGCTATTCCTGCAAGAACCGTATAAAATGCGGTGATTCCTGCTATCCTTAACACTCTTTTCATGTCAAGCTGCGCCTGACAATGCTCCTCAATCCTTTCATTTCTTATAGCCTTTCCTATAAGCCTGATCCCCAGTCCTATCAGTATTCCGATAGAAATTATCTCTCCTAAAAGTGCTTCATCCTTCACCGAGTATTTCCCATTAAGAAAGCTTGACAGAAAATACCCGATGTACATTGCTAACAACTGACAAACTGCAACTATGAAGCAAATGGCTGTAAGCTGTTTCTTATTTACTTTCTGGATCAGGGATCCCTGACATTCCATCGCAACGAAAATCTCAAGCGAGCTTCCCGCCACGATTAACAGATATTCTATCCAGCCCATTTTTGCCTCCCCTAATGTACAAACATTCTTTAATTAATTATTTGTCGCTATCTGCCTTAGCATCTATTGAAGCTAATTTATATATGAACTTAACGCTGCCCGTCTGTCCATCAGCGATTGCTGAGTATGTCTGATATTCCTCACCTGCGTCAATTACTGCCTGAAGCTTGTCGGTGAATGGCTTTAAGTCGCCGTTGTATGCGTCGAGAATCTTGTTGATTCCTTCCTCATTGAACTGTACCATACCGTCTGCAAGTGTGTGTGCACCGTCTGCAAGTGTCTTAGAGCCTGTTGTGAGCTGGTCAACACCTGAAACTATCTGATTTGTTCCATCTGCAAGCTGTGATGCTCCGCTATTGAGCTGTGCGTTGTTTGCTACAAGTGTATTTGAACCGTCTACAAGCTGCTTGATACCACTTGTGAGAGTTGGTACTGAGTTATACAATGTCTGTGTTCCATCTGCAAGTGCCTTCATTCCTGTTACAAGACTGTATCCATTTGCCTGCTTTTGATTAATAGAGGCTGCTACAGTCGCTTTTGTCTGCTCTGCAGACGTTATAGTAGCCTGCTCAGCTCCTGAAACTGCTCCTGTATAGGCTGCTGTTGTTGCTGCCTGACTTGCTCCCAAATACGCTGCTGATTCTGCTGCTAAACTCGCTCCTGCATAGGCTGCTTCTCCTGCGGTCTGGCTTGCTGCTGTATATGCTGCTGTTCCTGCTGCTAAGCTTGCTCCTGTATAAGCTGCTTCTCCTGCTGTCTGACTTGCTGCTGTATAAGCTGCTTCTCCTGCTGCAATCTTAGAAACATCCTTGGCTGTTGATGCTACACTTCCAGCTAACTGATTTATTATTGTATTAATCTGTTCATTGACACGTGCATCAGCCGCTCCGTCTTTCTTTCCAACATTCTGGTCATAAAAAGTCTTTGCTGCTTCATAATCTGTGATTGTAGAGTTTATTTCGGCCATCTGCTGTACAAACTGTGCTTTCACACCACTCACAATTACCGGCTTAATACTTTCTAATTTTTTCTTTGCTTCATTTGTTATATAGTCGGTTTTTTCGGATGTAAATTCCTGTTCAACAGCACTTTCTGCCTGTTGTTTTATTGCAGTTTCCTGTTCTTTTACTTTCTCAGTTGCTGCTGACTTAATCTGCTCCTTCTGATCGTCTACTGCTGCCTGAGCCTGTTTCTCAATATCTTCTTTCTGAGCAGCTACTGTACGCTGTGCCTGTTTCTGTATGTCTGTCTTTTGCGCATCTACTGCACTCTGTGCCTGCTTTTGAATGGCTGTTTTCTGTGACGCAACTGTTGTCTGTGCCTGTTTTTCTATTTCAGATTTCTGAGACTCTAAAGTACTATGTACCTGATCTAAAAGAGTCTGCTTTTCTGAATCAGTAAATTTTGTTGAAACAGTTGCATTAAGCAAAGCCACTCCATCATTAAGTGATTTTGCACTAGAATTTAATGTTGTTATGCCATTAGACAAAGTAGGTACATTTGAATTCAGTGTATTCAGCCCCCCACTTAATGTACTAACTCCATCAGTATATGCCTTAAGTCCACTCTGCAGTGTGCCAACTCCTGATGCGAATGTGCCAAGCTTACTCTGCAATGTTGAAAGTCCGTCTGAAAGTGTATCAGTACCCTCTGCCAGTGTCTTTGAACCATCCTGAAGCTGTGTTGAGGCATCCTTTAAGTCATTTATCATGTCATCGAGGTCTGATGTGTCAATTCCGTCTGTGCTTACATAATCAGATGCATTTACCACGAAGGTCATGGCTGCAGGCATTGAGAAATTCTTCACATCTGCTGTCATTTCCATGTATTCAGGGATATTTACATCGCCATCGAGATCTCCGTCCTTGATTCCGAGGCTGTCCTTTAAGCCCGGAAGTGCATAGCCGAGCACTACGCTTGATGAGTCGCTTACCTCAGCCTTTCCGTTTGTCACTTCGATATTCTCGAAGCCATCACCGAGTACAAGTCCTGTTATTGCTGCAAATGGTACGGAAACGGTCTGCTTCTCGCCGTTTACTGTCTCTGTATATGATGTGGTGTTTGTGTAATCAAAACGGATTTTGACCTTTCCTGATTTTCCTGCAAGGTCCTCAGGTGAGATTTCTTTTCCATCGAGGTAATATGTAACCTTCTGTGTTACAGGTGGTTCCTCTGTTGCTGTGCCCTGGTAGTAAATGTCCTTGCCACCGGCCTGCCATGTGAGCTTATCACCGCTTTGTGTGAATTTTTCCTTGCCCTTTACGTTCTCGATATCTGAAAGGTTTGAAGCATCCTCCAGGGTATCCTTTTTGTCTTTATTTTTAAGGTGATCTACTACGATTGTTTTGTTTACGTTGCCGTTTGCATCTGAGATGAGATATACGCTCTCGTCCTTGTCTGCGTCGTTATCCTTTAATGATACGCTGTCCATGAGCTTATCTGCTATGTCATCAGCATCCTTGCTGCTTCCTGTTGTGCTGTCTGCCTCGGCTGTGACTGCGGTGCTGTCCTTCTCGGCAAAAACCGCTGTTGCTCCGATTCCTGTACCTACAAGTGCTATTGTGAGGACTCCGGCTACAACACGGACAATATATTTACTTTTTAACTTTTCTTTCAATTCTGGTAATTTCATGTCTTATTCCTCCTGATTTTGTTTTTGAGGTCATATTTTTATGTTATGAGGGTCAAAAAGTATTTTATCCCTCATTTATGATTAATCAGATTACTAAGCTGTAAGGTTCTTGTTTTTAAAGCCTGCGCTTGTAGCACATATTACTTTGTCAAAAATCATAAACATTGACGGAAGTATAAATACTACTACAAACATACTGATAATTGCGCCTCGTGCAAGCAGTATACAGATAGAACTGATCATATCAATGTTTGAATAAAGTCCTACACCGAAGGTTGCGGCGAAGAAGCAGAGCGCACTGACGATAACTGAGTTTGTCGAATCTGCAAGTGCCTTTGTGATTGCCGGCTTTTTGTCCATTCCGGTGTATCTGTTCTTTCTGTACTTTGTGGTCATAAGTATCGCATAGTCAACCGTTGCACCAAGCTGTATGGTTCCGATTACGATGCTCGCGATAAATGGAAGCTTCGTTCCTGTAAATCCCGGGATTCCCATATTTACAAAGATTGCAAACTCGATGACCGCTACAAGTATGATTGGAAGCGATACTGATTTGAATACAATCAGGATGATAAGGAATATCAATACGATTGATACTGCACTTACACGCTTAAAGTCTGTATCTGTGATAGTGATAAGATCCTTTGTACAAGGTGCCTCACCGATAAGCATTGCGTCCTCGCTGTAATTCTTTACTATCTTTTTAATCTCTGTAATCTGGTTGTTCACCTCATCAGATGCTGTCTCATATTTTGATGAAACAAGCATCATCTGGTAATCACCGTTTTTGAATATCTCCTTTGCCTCATCCGGCACCATATCATCCGGTATGGTAGGTCCGAGTATTGAATCAAGCGATACCGCAAGCTTCACTCCATCGACCTTCTTGATATCATCTATCATGCTTATGCTGTCTGCCTTTGACATATTGCTCGGCGCGATGATGATATGTGTGGCACCCATAGCATACTCCTTGTCGAGTCTTTCATTGGCCTGCTTACTGTATGCACTGTCAGGCATGGTTCCTGCAAGGTCATAGTAGACCTGATCATGAGTGTATCCGTATATTGCCGGGATGAGCACTACGATGAAAATCACTGCAAGTATCTTATAATGATTTGTTACCCAGCTTGCAATCCTGGAAACATCCGGCATAAGAATCTTGTGCTTTGTCTTCTCGATTGCCTTATCACATGCAAGAATCAGTGCAGGGAGAATTGTTACACATCCGATAACTCCGAATACAACGCCCTTTGCCATTACGATTCCCAGGTCAAGTCCAAGTGTAAAGCTCATGAAGCAGAGGGCTACGAAGCCTGCGATTGTTGTGATTGAGCTTCCTGTTACTGAGACAATTGTGTGGGAAATGGCATGTGCCATGGCTCGCTTCTTGTCTCCGTCATATCTGTCTATCTGCTCCTGATAGCTGTGCCACAGGAAAATCGAATAATCCATTGTTACGGCGAGCTGCAATACTGCTGTCAGTGCCAGTGTCAGGTATGAAATCTGTCCCTGTATAAAGTTTGTTCCCAGGTTATAGATAATAGCCATTCCTATGCTTAGGAGGAATAACATCGGAACAATTATTGAATCCATTGTAATTCCCATGACAAGCATTGAAAGCAATGCTGCTATGATGACATATATAGGAGCCTGCTGCATAACAAGTGTCTTTGTATCTGCGTTGACCGCTGCCATTCCTGCTACGAAGCAGTGGTTTTTCACCATCTTATCCATCTTGTTGACGGCTTCCATTGTCTCATCCGAACCCATTGTGTCACTGTAGGTGACGAGCATGAGCTGGCTGTTTGCATCCTTGTTGTTGAATGCGTTGTACACCTCATCCGGAATTGCCTCTCTTGGCAATGTGGAATCAGCGATTGTTCCGTACCAGATGACATCCTTAACCCCCTCAAGGTCCTCAATGTCATCAGCCAGAGTCTCTATGTCCTGATCCTTCATATCCTCCAAGATCACAAAAGACAACGCTCCGGTTCCAAACTCATCTACCATGATATCCTGACCCTTCATAGTCTCTATCTGGCTTGGCAGATAAGAAAGGATATCAAAGTTGATTCTCGTGTTGATAAAGCTGATGCCCGACGGTATAAGCAGTGCAAATGCAACTATCAGTATCAGCACACGATGTTTTACGACTCCTTTTCCAAATTTAATCATTAGATTCACCACTCTTTCTTTTATTCGTATTGAAGTATAAAAAAAAAGACCGAATAAATAAATATTCAATCTCTTCGATTTGTCATGTAAGATATACAAATCCATCAATTTGTATATCCGATATGACACATATATGATATTGTATTTGATTTCTGACACTTTTTCACAGCATTTTCACATTTATATGAACACATGCCTCTTTATGGTGTCTCTTTATGATTCTGCTTTATGAGCTTGCTCAAGCCGTCATTTTCCATGACAATTATCCTCTACAGCTCACTTAGTATATCATCCATCGAGCGCGTAATCAGATACATGTATGCCTCGGCCATCTCCTTCGGCTCAATATCATCCATGCCCTGGGCTATCCAGCCCTCCGTGATAAAGCACAACGACTGCGCATAATATGTAGAAATCACCTCCGGTGTGAGCCAGCGGTATTTGGATTTCTTTCCTGTGCTCTTTTCGCTTATGATATTCATAAACATCTCATAGACGCACTTCATGGCAATCTGATTAAACGTCACTGCACCCTCCAGCTTTAGTGCTTTCTTGTAAAAAACACTGTTTGCCGTGATATTATTGAGCATCAGCACAATCGCTTCAAAAATCATTCCGGCATTGAGCAGCGGCTTGATGGGCTCAAGCAGCTCGGTTTTGATAATCCACTCTATCAGCTCGTACTTGTCCTGAAAATGATTGTAAAACGTGGGGCGGATAACTCCGGCCTTGTCCGTTATCTCTTTAATTGTAATCTTATCGATTGGCTTTTTCGCTGAAAGCTCTATAAGGCTCTCAGCGAGCACCAGATCTATTGCATTCTTACCTTGCTGTGTCATTACTCATCAAACTCCATCGTGACAAAGTAGCCCTTCTCAGTCTCCCTCACATCCACGACATCGCCCTCGCGGCTTTTGAGCCTCTCGCTGACCACGTAGTTTCCCGACATGGCAATCGCATGCTCTATCGTATAATAATATGAAGTCGGAAGCTTGCTCTCTGTTACCTTCAGATGGTCACCGACCTTGGTAAGTCCGGGTCTCTCCATCTTAAACTCCATCCGACGCATTCTGTCGCCTTTCTGTTACTGCTTAATTGTCCTCTTTTCTATCCTCAACAAACGTTGCCTCAAACTCCTTTTGCTTGTTGTAGGCGCTCTCCGCCTTTGTAGCACGGCTTGTAATCCAGATATTTGATACTCCGTTGAAAATCAGTATGATACCGACAACAACAGTGGCTGTCTTCATTACATCAAATGCATTTGTCACACAGATTATTCCAAAAATCAGACTGATTATTGAAAAAATCAGACCGACACTCCAGCCTCCGTAACCGTATTTTCTGGCATCCACTGCCTCAATAATGCTCCTGATGCTGTGAAAAATGAGCACCAGACCGATGACTATAGGTATCAGGCTCACCACAACCTTTGGCTGTACCAGAAAACATATACCCACTGCCAAAACCACAAGCCCCAGCATCGCTGAAAAACCATTCGTGACTATATTCAAAAAATAGCTGCACATATAGACCACTCCGATGATGATAAGCACTACCGCAAGCACATTGGCCACAATCGTGAGCACCGAAGCTCTCCATATGATAAACACCAGTCCCAGCGCTATGCAAAGCACTGATGACAGTAGAAAATCAGCCTTGATTCTGCCTAAAAACTCCTTCATACACGACCTCCTTTATATATCCTGCCCTACATTACTTTTCTAATTCTGTTCCTCTGCACTGTTCTTAACCAGGTCAAGAACAGTCTGAAGCTCAGCACCCTCAACCGGTGCAGCTCCATATCCAAGACGCTTGTAATCCTCTGTAATCTCAGCCAGCTCAGTAGTTTTATCGCCCTTCGCATCAATTACAAAATATCTGCCCTGTGACGCAGCATCATCCCACACGAGATAAGCACGGATTGCGCAGTTTGGAGCCATATCCCTTGTCGGGAAATCAACTCTGGTGACATTAAGCGTATCGGAAATCTGCATAGACATAACAGAGAAATCCTCCTCCATATATGGATACATACGCTTCTGCTGATATGCCTCCTCGTACAGCTCATCTATTAGCTTTTCCTTCTCATCGGCAAGTCGGTCCATGAACTCTTTTCCGCCCTCAAACATCTTTGCCGGCAGGAAAATATGCTCATACTGCATACGCTCAAAGATGACATACTGCTCTGCTGTCATCTGTACAGTCTTGCCC
>ERZ1034925.785-NODE-785-length-12611-cov-16.917171_pt1 | contig 12611 bp, 7 predicted proteins | sample MGYA00520687_ERZ1034925 | MGnify/ENA primary metagenome ERZ1034925 (study PRJEB33766, sample SAMN09781758) | gut metagenome | biome: gut microbiome | host: Homo sapiens | place: Madagascar | study: EMG produced TPA metagenomics assembly of the PRJNA485056 data set... | reverse complement strand
TTATTAGATAATATGTATTATTTACATATTAAAACTCCTAACGGTACTTTGTTTACAGAAAATAATGATACAATAGATTTAATTGGACAATTAATTTATAATAATAATTCTATATTAAATGAAAATAATTGTCAATGTTATTGGTATGAGCAAGATTATAGCATTAAAGTAGGTAGCGAATTATATGATAAAGAAGTAGGTTGTAGATGGCGACCAATTAATAACGATAAAAATTATCAATTAACTTCTTTTAACACTTTACATCTTACCAAATCAAATATTTTTTGTCAAAAAACCTATAAACTTCTAGTTATTTATAATGACAATATTAAAGTTACAGAAGAAATAACTATTTCTAACTATGATTGCGTTTATAGAGATACTGTAATTAATCAAGAAATGGTTGGCAGTAATTTAACTTTATCATTAAGTAATCCAAATTTAAAAGGGTTTTGGTATTATAAATATCCTGATGATAGCTATGCGCAAGTAATGAAAGACAATAGTGGGTATTTTGATAATTCTTTAGTAATTCAAGATTATTTAATTTATTCCTCTGTTGTTTTTTACTGTGCAGCGTATACAGAAAAAGAAAATGGAACACATCTTTTAAATTTGCAACATACCGTTGTGAGTAGTGAAAGTAAAGAAGATGTAATTATTTCCTATTCTGGTGAAGATAGTTTTAGATATGATGCAAACGGTGATATTACTATTGAAGATTCGGAAAAAACAAGATTGCTTGAATGTCATTTAGCTTGGAAAGACGGTATTGCTTCAGCATATAAAATGGAATGGTTAATGCTAGATGGTCAACCTATTGCAAGCGGGGATAATGCAAGTGTTAATCGAACTACAGCGGTAAATTCCATGATTGATACCTTATGGGTTGACAATTCTAATATTTTGCATTATAATATTAAACAGAAGTACAGAATAAATTATAATAATAATACTATAATTATAAAAATAACAACTATAGATGGTAAAGTATATGAGTTTAAAAAAGAGATTATATTTGTCAAGGATGGCGACCAAGGAACAAATGGAACGACTTATATACTTACTATTAGACCAAGTAAAGAAGATAATACTAAATTAAGTGGTTTTCAACCTTTACGATATTTTAATGGAGAATGGATAGATAGTTTGCGTTTGCGTGCTTATGTGTATCGAGATGGTGCAGAAATTAATGGTGCTAATTCTGATGAGTCTAAATATAGTATAACATATAATTGGAGCGGTATAAATGTTAGTTATAGTGCTACTTCATCTGGCTCTCCTATAGCTATTGTCACTGGTAATGCAGTACCTAGCGAAAAAGGTTTATGTGCAAAAGCGCAAGTAAATATTATTGATAAAGTTAATGAAAAACAAGTAGAACTTTATGCTTTTTATCCTCTTGATGTTATTGTAACAAAAGATGAAGAAGAAAAAAATAAATTTGACTTATCTAATATTCCAAGTTATATTAAATATACAACGTCTGGAATTAATCCTTCATTTTATAGTAATAGTTTAAATTTTACTTATGATAATAAAAGATATTCTACTTTAAATGATATTGTAAGTTTAAATCAAAAGGTATTAAAGATAGTAAAAGATTCTATTACAGATGAAGTTCGATTATCTCCTGCTTCAAGATTTTATGTAGAAAATGATAATTATTTAGGTTTATTAGAATGCTCTACTGATAATAATATTAAAGTATATCATACTATTTTAATGTATCTTAATACTTTTGGTAATGAAGCTATTAATGGTTGGGATGGAACTAAGCTAGAAATTGATAAAGAAAAAGGAAAGTATATTTTTGCTCCACAAATTGGTGCTGGTGAAAAAGATTCGCAAAATAAATTTACTGGCGTAGTAATGGGCAAAGATAGTTCTCAAGAGAAAATAGGCTTATATGGATACGCGGCAGGTATTAACACATTCGGTTTAAAAGCAGACGGCACAGCTTATTTTGGTGCCGAATCAACAGGTAGAATTACTATAGATGGGAAAAATGCTTTAATTTATGGTGGAAAAACTTGTGGTGAAAATAATAGTATGGTATTACGTTTGTATGATGAACAGGTTAAAGAGTCATCTGACGCAAAAGCTATAGAAATTAAAAAAGATGCTACTGATGATAATCCAACTTCTTTTTATGTTACTTATAACGGTAAAATGTATGCCAATGATGTAGAAGTAACTGGAAATGTGACAGCCACAACTTTAACAGCTAAAGCCAAGGGTAATATTGCTAATTGGATAATTGATTCAGATTACTTAACTCGTGGTCAAACACTATTAAACGGAAAAGATGGAATAATTTATGCTAACCATTTTGAAATAATAAATGGAAGCATTGAATGGGATTATGACAATCAAGACAATAAAGTTCCTAATCTTTCTGAAGTTTCTGTTGGAACTATTGGTGTATTTTCTGGTAGTTATGGTAATGTATTAGGTATTCAAAGTACAAAAAACAATATCAGACTAGAAACAACTGCTACAGCAGGAGCTATAACTTTATCAGCACAGAAATCTATTTATTTATATATAGGTGATAAGAACTATGTAACTTTAACTGAGAATAGCTTATTTGTTCATTGCCAAGGAAACGAAAATTTTAAAATTGACTTTAATAATGTTCCCGCAATTCAGCAAACAGGTATACGTGCTCAATTTGCGTAAAAGGAGTAAAAAAAATGAAAAAGGTTATTTTAACAAATTTTCAGATATTTACATTAGCAGAATTATTAAATAAAATTATTACAGAGAATGAAACTAAACAAATGACTGTAAAATTAGGATATTATATCCAACGTGATTTTAGTATTTTATTTGAGCGATATAAAGTAATCGCGCAATTACAAAAAGATATTAGAGAAAAATATACCAATGAAAATAATGAAATTAATACAGAAGCCGCAAATGCAGAATTAATAGAATTATCTAATATTACTGAAGAAATTGAATTATTTTTATTACCTATTGATTTATTAGATACATTAGAATTATCTTTAGAAGAAATTCAGTTTTTATCATTAATTATTGCTGAATAACTTGGGCATTTTAAAACCATTCTCCTTAGCTAAAAAAGAAAAATATTAGAGAAAAAGGAGAGTGATAATAAATGTTTCCACCGATTTTAGCAAGCTCTCAACCAGCTTTTTATCCAGCGAGTTTAGGAAGCAGCGGATATATAATTTATTTTACTTTATCAGATTTAATGACATTAGATGAAATAAAGCATATTCAAATTAAAATTACTAAACAATCTAATAATCAATCTATTGTGCGTACAAGTAATTATCCAGACGGGATTATTTATAAACCTAAAGATAATATACTTAATGCAAATACTGAATATTATATTGCGATTAATCCTAGTACAGATTTAAATAATTCTGGATTTCAAGCAGGAGAGATATATAAGATACAAATGCGGTTTGGCAAAAACGCGATGTGGACTAATAAAGCAGATTTTACTTCTTGGAAAGCAACGCAAGTAAATAAGAGTGCTTTTTCTGAATGGTCTACTGTTATGCTAGTTAAAGTTATTGATAAACCGCAAATAGAAATTAAAAATGCTACAAAAGTTAAAGAGGGCGTTACTTCTACTATGGTATTAGAGCCTACTTTAACCCCTTTGTTTATTGGTTATACAAAATTTACTGATCGCAGTAAAGAAATTGAAGATCAATATAGATTTATATTATATTCTAAATCAGGAGAGAAACTAGAAGATTCTGGATGGTTACAACATAACGCTTCCGCGGATAATACAGATATTCATCGTTTTTCTCTTGTTTTAGAAAATTATCAAGAATATACAGTAATTTATCAAGTGCGGTCAATTAATGGATATACAAGTGTAATAGATGGTACGGATTTGTCTATTACGCGAGATAGTAAGCCATATAATTTCAGAGCGCAAGAAACTTATTTAACTATACTTGAAAATACTACCTTGACTGTTGATAATTCAAGTAATTACACTAAAGAAAATGGCTGTGTGCGGTTATATCTAGATACTGGAGGAAATTTAACTACAGGTAATTTAGTTGTTATACGCAGTTGTGAAGATACTAATTTTACTATTTGGGAAGATTTGAAATATATTTTAGTTGCTAACAAAATATTTAATAATGAATTGATATTTACAGATTTTACTATCGAAAGTGGTATTAAATATAAATATGCAATTCAAAAAGAAAATAGCCAAGGATTGCGCACTTCACCTTTGTTTGAAGAAAATAAAAATGAACGAATGGTTAATTTTGAATATAGTTATTTGTTTGCGGATGAAGTACAAATTCCTTTAAAATTTAATACTAAACTTTCTAGTTTTAAACATACTGTATTAGCAAATAAAATTGATACTTTAGGTTCAAAATATCCAACCATTACCAGAAATGGTGATGCTTATTATGCAGAATTTCCTATTACTGGTTTAATTAGTTTTAGTTTAGATTCAGACCAGACATTTTTTAAATATAAAACCAGTCCAGCTGCTGGATATTATTATAAAGATGAATTAATTATTCCTGATGCTAAATTTGAATTAGATCATATTAATACTAGAATTGAAGCAACAAATGGCATTAATAGTACTAATAAAACTTTTACTGATAGAAAAATAGATAATAATTTAACTGATAATAATATTTTTATTGAACGCAAGTTTAGAGAAAAAGTAGAAGAATTTTTAAATAATGGTGAAGCCAAGCTATTTAAATCTCCTACAGAGGGTAATATTATTGTTAGTTTAATGAATATATCTTTAACACCAGAAGAAACACTTGGACGAATGATTTATAATTTTTCTGCTACTGCTTATGAGATTATAGATTATAGCATTGAGAATTTAGATTCAGTTCAAATTATTGATATAGGTACATTAAGTGTTTTTAGTGTTGAAGATAAAACTAAATTGTTTGGACAGATTAACGGAATGTATATTGGTAAATATGAACCAAATGCGCAAAAGAATGGCTTTCATAATGAACAATTAGCGAATAAAAATCCTACTAATTTATTAGATGTTATTAAGGAACAAATGGAATATAATATTGGAGATAATTTTCAATATAAATTTTATAAATTAGATCGTATTTGGATTGAGCAATATCCTAAATTAGATTTTCAAGATGAACGTAATGAATTGGCTGCGCAAATTGCTATTACTAAAAATAATACCGCATTAACAGAGAAAGAGCGTGAAAAGCAACTCGCGCAATTACAATCTGAATTAGATAGATTAGAAAAACTTGCGGCAGCCGCGACTAATCAATTAGAATCTGCTCGAATTGGTATTTATCTTGATAATAATAAATTTTTATTAGGATTAAATAAACCATTAGTATTAAAAGATGTTTTTGATCAATTAAAAACAATTAATCTTGAATATAGTGGTCCAATTATCTTGAATTATACTTGTGAAGTTTATAAAATTGAGAATACTGAAAAAACAGTTACTGCTATTGATTCCTCTATTGTTTGGGGTCAAATAGAGGGCGTATTTACAAAAACGCATGAAGTATTGCGAAATTATAATTATTTATATGAATCAGTAGAAGAATATCAAATTCCTAATCTTACATTTAATAATGATGTTGTTGGTTTTACTTATGATAATACTAGTTATGATGTTTATAAAGATGTAGATATTTTTGATATTATCAAGGAAAAAACTCGTAAAAAAATTCAAGCTATTTATAATATTAATGAATTTACTAATTATGATGAGGATACAGATACTTGGGACGATGGAACCACTTTCTATCAATTTCAAGATGTTACAACTTTAGATATTGAAGCGGATAAAGGTACTCAATTAGAATTAATTTTAAATAATAATGATACACGTATTATTACTATTGGAACAACAGAGAGATATATTTTAAGACCTTTTGCGCAACGTGTTAAAGGGATTAAATTTTTAAAACCTACTTTTGCAATTATTAATTATACTTGCTCCACTATGCAGACTTTAAAAGGAGTGAGTTAAATGTTTGAGTATTTGAATGATGCGACTTTTTTACAAGAGCTAGATAAATACAGGTTGCGTACTCAATATGCAAAACTTATTCTTTTATCATTTGATGATGAAAAACCTTTGAAAGAAATACAAGGTACAATTACATCAGGTACATTAAATATCAATGGCTCATCTGCTGTGCGACGTACAATTAGTTTTTCAATGAATACAGATATGAACTCAAGTGATATTACTAATTTAGATAATGATATTGCGCTTAATAAAAAAATACAAGTATTTATTGGATATAAAAACCCAACACGCAAATACAAAGAATATGGTGATATTATTTGGTTTCCGTGCGGAATGTTTATTATCTCATCTACAAATATATCAAGAGGTACAAGTAGTTGGAATATAAGTGTTAGCGCAAAAGATAAAATGGTTATGCTTGATGGATCTGTTGGCGGTAGATTGCCTGCTTCAGTTACATTTCATGAAGAATATACTTATTTAGATAATGGCGATATAAAAGTTACTTATCCTACCATTGTTAAAATTATTCGTGAAGCTGTTAATCATTGGGGTAATGAGCCAGTTACCAATATTTTTATTAATGATTTAGAGGAAACCGCAAAGTTATTAATCAAATATGTGGGTGATCAACCGATTTATATGAATAATGATTATACAGGATTTGAATTTGAATATTCAGATGAGCACCCTATTAAATATGAATATAATGATGATGTGGGCTATCGCCAGACTGATTTTACTTATCCTGGTGAATTAATTTTAAAAGCAGGAGATACAGTAGTAACTTTATTAAATAAAATTTGTAATGTATTAGGTAATTATGAATTTTTTTATGATGTTTATGGACATTTTATTTTTCAAGAAAAGAAAAATTATTTAAATACAGGAAGTCCATTATTAGAAATGACAACAAATGATTATATTTATAGTTATTCTAATACTAAACATGCTTATAGTTTAACAAGTCTTGACAATGTTACTTCTATTGCTTCGAATCCTAAATATGATAATATTAAAAATGATTTTATTGTATGGGGAAAACGCAAATTAACTTCTGGCGCAGAAGTAGAAATTCATTATCATTTAGCTATTGATACTAAACCAGAATTAGATTTATGTACTAAATATATGTGGAAAGTATTAAATAATGGAGAATTTTTACGATATGAATATACTGATACTAATGTTGCGGGTAAAGATGGATATACCTGGGAATTAGAGAGTAAGCCTGGATTGGATTGGCGTGAAGAATTATATCGTAAAGCAAAAGAAGCAAATATGCAAGGTTTAGTTAATACAACTCCATATGATATGGAATTACTTGCGTTTTGGCGTCAAATATATGACCCAAATAATAAAGAATTTAGATCTGATGGTTGGAATCCTATTGTTTATAATGATCCTAAAAAATTAAATTTTTGGTTAGATTTTATAGATGATAATGCGGCTATTGGAAAATATTCGGTAAATATGATTGGGCGCAGAACAAAAGTGATTAATAATAATAATATAAAAATTATATATAGTAAAGAAGTTCCTGACATTATGTTCTTAAATGATGAACAATGGGAAGATCAAGAAAAACGCGCAGAATATGATGCTTTAGGGCAGAAATATTTTAGATTGACTAAATATTATGATAATCTTTTTGTATCAAGTTCTACTGGTGAAAGTTGCTTTGATAAAATCCGAGAAATGCTATATCAAAATTTAGTATATAATACGCAAATTACAATTCAAGGATTACCAAAATATTATTTAGAACCTAATAATTTAATATATGTAGAAGATGCAAAAAGTCATATTGTGGGTAATTATGAGATAACAAGTATATCGTTACCCTTATCTTATAATGGAACTATGTCAATTACTGCGACAGAAGTTTTAACTAGAGTATAAGGAGGGTAATTATGGCAAAAGTTGGACAGATTATTTACAATGTTCAAGATTATTATAATTCAGGTGGATATATTTCTTCTTCTATAGAGAGTCCTTTAACTTCTACTGTTAATTCTAGTTCTTACACTACAGACGTAACAGGTTGGGATGAATATAAAAAGCATTGTTTTCCAATTATTAATCAAAAAGGTATTATAAATGCTATTAAAGGTCCTATTTCAAAACTAGGTATTCAGGCTCCGTCTGGAACAAAAGTTCATTTAAATAGTGGTAGTGAAAATGATGAACAAATTATAATGATTGGTAGAACAGGTATGTATGAATTGGACGAAAATATTAATATTACAGATATTTATTTTGAACGTCCTCGAAATTATATTTTAGATAAAGAAGCCACTACAACACAGTTATCATTAGGTAAAAAAAATATGCAAGTCGCAGAAAAAGAACGTGAAGATAAAATTAATCTTTTAAATGAAGGTAAAGATCCTTATAAGCCTGGTCAAACTATTGTAAAAGATTCAAAAGAATATTGGGAATGTTATATTAAAATTAATGATATTTTTCAAGAAGCATATGATACAGCAAAAGGACAATATAATATTGGTGTAACAGGTATTTACAAGTTGCCTAATAAAGATAACCCAGACGCTGAAGAAAATTATAAAGAACTTTATAATATCATTATAGATTTTGAATATTAAAAGGAGGTGGAAAAATGTCAAATACAAGTTTTTATGGTGGACAAAGTGGAAAAGATTTTAAAATTTCTGCAATTTTTCGTAATAAATCAGAATTAATTGCGGACCTGAATAAACGTTGGAACTCTAGTATTAATGTAGGAGAGCTAGTTTTAATCTCTTATGGCTTGCCCGCAATGGATTCTATAAGAGATGAAAATGGTAATTTATTACCAATGCCAGATTCAAAATCAGAATTTATGATTAATAAAAATTCTGATTGGGAAAAATTTAAGAAAACTTATAATTCTACTTTATGGATCAAGATTTATAAAGAAGAATCGAAATTAAGCCAAGAATATGAAGAATTATTAACAATTGAAAAAGAATTTATTGCCGCGAATGATAGTAGCGCAAAAGATTTTGGTCTAGGATATGCATTATTAGCTAGCTTTACTGGCGAGACACCTTATCTACAACTTAATCATGATACTATAAATGCAGATAAAACTCCATTTATTAGTCCTGATAAAGATAGCACGCCAGAAGTGCCAAAATATACATTACATTTGCCACAATCGCAAGTTTTAACAGAAGAAAATTTTAGTTATAATTTTGTTGATCCAATGGCAAATAACGAGCTAGTTCATGTTTCTGTTGATTATAAAGCTGATCCAAATGTTCCAGATAAAGATCAAACAAAAGGTTCTATTAATAGACCAAGCTTAGATATGACGTTTCCATTTCCTTGGAAATTTCATTTAGACTTCGATCATATTAATGCAGATCAACCCGCTACAGGTGTATTAACAAATCGGAAAGAATTATCTGATGGCTCGTATGCAGAAGATTCAAAAACAAAAGATACAAAATATTTTACTGTACGTTTTCCTAAAGCTTATCAAGTTGATAGAACAGTGAAAGTTGAAGATATTAAAACAGGGGAAACTCCTACAGCATTTATTGATAAACTTTTAGATATTCCTAATGATGAAGCTTCTTGGCGAGATGGAAGTGTAATGAAAGTAACATATAATGCGCCAAGACAACAAAAGATACGTCCGCAAGATGTTAAAAGAATAGTAGTAGCACCAGAAACTTATCCAAGTATTATATGGAATGAAAAGAATACTTACAATACTACAGATGATAGCGGTACGCCAGAACATCCAGAGTTAACCTTTAATTTACCTCGCGCAGCTAAACATATTTTTGGTGATGAAGAACCTGCTTTACAACCACAAGGAAACTATTTATTTATAGCAAATAAAGACAATCCAGATTTAAGCCCATCTTTAATAAAAAATCTACAGATTAAAATTGGTGATTATTATATTTGGAGAGAAACTGGTGATATTTGGGTTATTTATGAAATTAATGGCACTGTCGATTCAGAAAAGGCAGATACTGGTGAATATGCTTTTATTGATTCTATTTCTTTAAGATATGAAGCTTGTCTTGCTGGATTGATGGAACAACCAAAAGTAGATTATACTGATAGTTATATTAATATTAGTGAAGATCAAATTACTGCTGAAGTAAATAAACCTCAAATTACATTGCAATATAAAGATGCAACTAATAAACGTCATCCATATTATCAATTTAATTTACCGTTAATACCTAATATTGAAGTTGATTATCATTCTGTAGGAAGTGCGGAAACAAGTACATTAAAACAAACCTTTACAGCTCGCGCGACTTTGTTTGATTTTACTGTTGCTGATGGAACTAAATGGTTTGTAGGTAATGAAGTAACTGATAATACGACTTCTGTAGTAGTAGAGGGTGCGCGCAATGGTGATATGTATTTACATTTTACTACTGCTACAGATTACACTAATTCTAATCGTGGTAATGTTTACAAGTTAAGTGATAATACTTGGAGTAAAGTTGGTAATTTAGTTGGACCAACTGGTGAAGCATTAAATATTATTAATACTATTAGAGTAGAAAGTGCTGCTGGTTTAGAAGAAGATACCAATATTAAAAATCAATTAAATACTATTTATAATACTAATAAGCCTACTCCTGATCAACTTATTGCTATTAATTATTATGATACAGAAACTAAAACTACTCATTCTTATTGGTATTATTGGGATAGTACAGCAAATGATTGGAAAAATGTTATTATTACTGGTGGTTTAGGAGATTTAATAAAAACAAATTATTACGGACAAGATGATAATTCTCATACTTATTCCACTAAATATATTAATACTTTAATTAAACATACAGATAATATTACTGGTAGCCAAGATATAGAAAAAACTACTTATAGCGCAGGTAAAATAAATGATAAATTTAATGCGGTAAATACTACTATTCAAGAAAACAAAACTGAATTAACAGAAAAAATTCAAGAGGCTACTTCTTGGGGTAATATTTCTGATCTTATAGGATAAAAAGGAGAGATATAAATGGCTTTATTTAAACCTTATTCTGGTACAAGTGCAGAATTAGCGCAAGTACCAGTTCATGATGGATATGCTTATTTTACTACAGATGACAGTAAGTTGTCTGTTGATATAAATGGAACACGATATAGTGCTAATGCAAAAAATGCGGATGGATTAGTTGATGGAGATGGATCTTTAACTGCGGATGGTATTAAAAGTTTAATTAATAATTTATCTATTAATACTATTAATATTACTTATGATGATACCAGTTCACGGTATATTGGAACATTAGCAAATCCTACAGATGGGATTGGCGATTTAGTTAAACTTCATTTTATTCATGGCGCACCAACTAATAAAGATACTAACAATTTATGGATTTATATTAATAATGAAAGTTATGTGATAACGAATACTTTGGGAATGCTTCAAGAAGAAGATCAGAATTATGCTAGTATAGAATATTTAGCTTTTTATTCAGATGTTAATGCAGACAATTTAAAAATTTTTACTGTTTTAGATTTAAAAGTAAATTTAACGGAAGATTCTTTTAGAAATAAAATAAATGTTTATTCTAAAACAGAAGTAGATAATAAACTTGCTGATATTAACGTAGAAACATACAAGCCTTATACAATTACTGTTTCTTCTTCTGGTTGGACTACAGATGGAACAACAGGAAAATATAAATATGTATATACAAATACTGCTTTGAAATGTGGCAGCGATGGAAATATTGCTCCTATTATTAGTTATGAGAATGATTCAACTTCTCCTGTTTCAAGTGCGGCTTTAGATGATTATGCTAAAATTTATAATGCGGTTTGTACTGCGGGAGTTGGAATTACTTTTTATGCGAACGCCGCAATTACAAATTCTTTAACTTTGAAAATCTTAGATCCACAATAAAAAAAATTAGGAAGCCTTAATTGGCTTCCTTTTTTTCTATTTTATTTAAAGTTCCTATATTAATTTTCTCATCTGATCTTAAAAATAAATCTAATAAATCATAAAATGCATTATATTCAATATTACAAGTCATTACAATATTAATACTTTTAGTAATACTATACAAACAAACTTCTTTTATTCCTTGTTTGTTTACTTTAATTGTTAAACCTAACTCATTTTTAGAATTAAAAAAGTAATAATAAGTACATTCCGTTTCTTCTGTTCCACGTATATATTCTATTCCCATTGTAGCAAGATATTGCCAAATATCAGTATATTTAGATACGTTTATTATTTTAATTAAATCATTATCACAAATTTCTAAATTAATACGTGTTGCGTCCGTATTAATATTTGATTTTATCTTCATAATATTTAATCACATCCTGTGTAAAAAAATAAATCGCTTGATGAGAAAAAAAGACTTCATTCATTTGAAGTTGTTTTCCATTACCATAAAATATTTCACCATTTAAATCTGTAAGACAAGCTTGTAGCATACCTAATTCATCGCCATAAATCCATAACTGTTCCTTGCCAAGAGCTTCAAATACACATTTTACAAAGCCGCAAGATAATTTTTCTGCGCTAACAATAAAATTATAAATAATTGAACGCATATAATCATCTGCAATAGGTAAATATTCAGTAGGTACATCTATTTTAATA
>ERZ1034925.782-NODE-782-length-12614-cov-22.467633_pt1 | contig 12614 bp, 14 predicted proteins | sample MGYA00520687_ERZ1034925 | MGnify/ENA primary metagenome ERZ1034925 (study PRJEB33766, sample SAMN09781758) | gut metagenome | biome: gut microbiome | host: Homo sapiens | place: Madagascar | study: EMG produced TPA metagenomics assembly of the PRJNA485056 data... | reverse complement strand
CTCACCCAGTGGGTTCGAGTCCCGTCCTTCCTAATATTGATACTTAATCAATATTAGGCGGAGTCCTTCACCGGGCCTAAAATATAAAAAACACCTTTTATTAGGTGTTATTTTTTTGTTTATTTTAGGGTGGGTTCTCACCCAGTGGGTTCGAGTCCCGTCCTTCCTAATATTGATACTTAATCAATATTTAAAAATTATTAAATTTGTCAATTAACTATCAGTTATAATATCAAAACCTTTGTAACAATATTTTTTATTAATTGTTACATGTAACAAAATATTTGATTTACAATCGTTTACCTAAAAAAGAAACCATAAAGAGGATAAAATATAATGCGTACAGAACAGATAAACTCTAATCAACAAACATATCAACAAACTAAATCAAAATCAATTTTTAAACGTATAAAGAATTTTTTTACGAATCCGAATAAAACAACTAAACCAAATACTGAAACCGAAAAATCGTTTGAGAAATTAGCACAATCAAATGCTTCAAATGCAATTGCAACTATCGAAATTAATAAGAAAAAATATAAACCACCTGAATTAATAAAAAAAGAAATATCTGATATGCCTAGAAAATCTTTAGATGAAATTATTCCAGATGCACCAAAGTTGTCTGATAAAGAGTATAAAGACCTAAAAAAAGAATTATATAGTAATGAAAAAGCTGTAAATATGTTTAGACTTCCAGAAGATAGATATGATGAATTTGTTGGTCCAGAAAGAGCACAAATTATCAAAAAAATCGTAGATAATGATGAGTTGATGAAAAACCAAAATATCAAAAAATACTCAAGAAAACTTGTTTATTCAAGTCCTTATTTTTTGACTCAAAAACAAGCAAAAGTAATAAATGTTATATTGGATAATAAAGAATTCTATAATAATGAAAAAATAATGGAAGATGCAATAAATACTGTTCCTCTTGTAGATAAGTCTAATGTAAATTTTGTATTGAAACTTTTAACAGATAAAAAGTTAAAAAATGCAGGCTTTGGATTGGGTGCTGATGTTATCATCTCAAATAGGATTGCATCTAATCCAGAAGAGGCAACAAAATGCAGAGATACTTTTGTTGATAAATATTTAGATAACAAATTGTTATATGAAAATGAGAATGTTCGTTCTAATATGGGACATACTACTTATCTTATAAAAAATAAAAAAGATTTAACTTACAGAACAAATATATTAGATAAATATTTGGAGTCACCAGAATTACAAAATCAACAAAATGTTAAAGATAGCATTGGTTCAATTGCTATGTTTACTGATAATGATTCTAAATCAAGAATATCAAATAGATATTTAGACACACCTACATTATATAAAAACAAAGATTTAAGTATTTGTGAAACATTGCATGCAACCAAAACTCCTGAAAAAGAAGCAATAACACATAAAATGTTAGATATGTATTTATCTAATAAAAATTTATATGAAAACGAAAACTTGAATAAATCACTTACAAGAGTTTTGGCTGAAACAAATGAAAAAAACTTTGATGCTAAAAAATTTGTAATAAATAAATATAAAGATTCAGAAGAATTACAAAGTTCAAAATTTGCTCCAAAATTGGGTAGTACATTGATGTTTACCGATGACAATAACTTAAAAGTTGTTGATAAAGTAATGAATAATGAAAAATTATATAACAATAACAATGTTATGGATAATTTACCGCACATTCTTCTAAGAACAGAAAAACCTGAAGATATAGAAATTATCAATAAAATGTTAGACAAAGAAGAATTTATAAATGATAAAAAAGCAATGAGTGACATTCCAGAATTTATAAGAAATTTAAATTGGAATACTGAATCTGCACAAAAAAATAGATACAACGTTTTAAATAAAGTTTTAGACGATAAAGAATTGTATGGGAATAAATCTTTAATGTCAGAATTACCAGATATATTATTGTCTGTATACTATAAAGAACAAGCAGATGTAGTTAATACAATTTTAGATGATGAAAAATTATTAAACAATAAAAATGTATTAGGCTCGCTTCGAGGTTGGTTATTATCAATGGAGGGTATGGGAGCCGTAAAAATGAATGAATTAGAACGAGTTAACAAATTATTAAAAACTTTTAAATAATTCATAAATTGTTATTTACGTTTAGTCAATGTTATAATTAATCTAAAGGTTATAATTTTGATATAAAGGAAAAACATGATAAAAGTATTGTTTGTATGTTTAGGTAATATTTGTCGTTCACCAATGGCACAAATAATCTTTGAAAATATGATAGAAGAACACGGACTTGAACATAATTTTGAAGTCGATTCTGCGGGTACTGAGGGTTATAACGAAATGTGCCATGCCGGTATTCACAGAGGTACAAAAGATGTCCTAAGAAAAAATGGCATAAACTTCAAAGAACATTATTCTCGTAAACTTAGAAAAAATGATTACAATTATTATGACTATATCATCGCAATGGATTCAGAAAACATCTCAGATATTGAATATATAGTAGGTGAAGATAAAGATAACAAAATAAAGCGACTACTAGATTACACAAGTAATCCACGTGATATTAGTGATCCTTGGTACACAGGTAATTTTGATGAAACATATAAAGATGTAGTTGAAGGTTGTACGGCATTTTTAAAACATTTAAATTCATAAATATTACTTATTAGTAATCATTTATAATTAACAAATTTGCTATTATTGAAAATTAATAATAGCAAATTTTATTTTTACGAGTGTTAAATAAAAAAAAGGGGGATATTTTTATGGATTTAAGAGTTAATAATAGTCCGAATTTTAATGCAACACTAAGGACTAGTCCAACACTTCAATTTATTGGAGCAAATAAACAAAGTATGAAAAACGTTAAAGCATTATTTTCAGAAATGACAAAAGAGAAAAAAGGTACATTAGGAGCATTCGTTGATTTTGAAAATCAAAACAACTTGGATACAGATAGATTAGTTTTACGTCTAGGGAAAGGAACAGTTAGCAAACATGTTTATAGACCTCAATCTGCATATCCATCAAAAGAATGGACTAATGATTTTGTAAAAAAGAACGATATAGAAAAAGCAAATATTTTAACTAAAGTATTTGAAACATTACAATTAATACCAGAAAAAGTTGATATGAAAAAATTTGTAAAAGATGAAAATCGTAATGATACATACAACAAAGTCGTAAATCATTTAGGTGATGATAAATTCAACTTGTCACACATGTTTGAGCATTTAAAAGTTAACAATAAAGATTTTTAATCTTTGCAAATAATATATAATAATATTTAAAATCCATAAGAAATAATAGCAAAATTATTTTTTATGGATTTTAAATTAGTATGAATATAAATTACAATTTTACTCCATATTCAATAAATAATAGTGCTATAAAAGAACATAAGAATATTAGCAATCCAACATTTCAACATAATATTCCGAACGCACTGACTCACACAAATATCGGAAGTTGTCTAGAAGGTTATATTGGAAAAGTTAGTGTAAGAAAAAATGATAAAAATGTTGCATTAAATGTATTTAAAAAATTCAAAGAAAATGCTATTGAAAACTACACTATTCAAAACGATACAGGTGATGTAATAGGTACAATAGATGTTTCAATAAAAAAATATCAACAATCGCCTTGGGAACGAACAAACCCAAGCCACGTGTTTGTTGATAACCTAAGAAACTTCTCTAATCCAAATACACCTTATTACAAATCAGGACTAGAACACTACAAAGATATTGGAACAAGACTTTTGCAAATTGCACAGAGAAGAAGTGATGAAGCAATGTGTGAAGGAAATATAAAACTAATATCCAAAGGGGAATCACTAAATTGGTATAAAAATATAATTGGTATGCGTCAGGAATTTCCGCCAATATCTGGCATGAAATTTAATATCCATAACCCAAACCAATTATATTTACCACCAGAAAATAAAGAACCATTATCTCGACTTCAAGGTGGATTATAATACTACAAACGCATTGATAATTTATTGTTTTCTATACCCACACTTTGGACAAACTCCATTTTCATCTAACGATATACCACACAATGGACAACGTTCAATGGTTTTGTCTATTTCATATTCTTGACTTGCAACATTTGCACCACTTGTAAATGTTATTTTTGATATATTTAATTTATCTTTTAATAATTCATAAACAATTTTTATCATACCTTCAACAGTCATTGTTTCCTTCGTTACAACAACTCTACAATCTGGATATGCCTTTGCCAATTCCATATCAAATGCATAACCCTTCATTGTATTTTGTGGTGCACCATTTTTAATACCCTGCATTTCATAAACATCTAACACAACTGGTAACAAAGGATCATCTTTTCGTAAAATTAATGCATGATCAAAATTTTGTAATATATTCCATGCTATTTTCTTTATTTCATTACAAGGATACACCATATTAACCCCTTTGTTAATAGTATCTTCTACTTCAATTGTTAAAATACCCGTATGTCCATGCAAATATTGTGCCTCACCCTTAAAATTATAAAAGCGATGTGCATATTGTAATTCAATAGTAGAAATTGATTTCATATTTATTCCTCCTTATAAATTTATTCAATCTCATATTAAATGTACATATAAATAAAGAAAATTCATCTACTAGGTAATTAAAAATAATAACGATAACAAACAAAAATTAACCAATATAACAATTTTTGTTTACTATTGTCAAAACATAAAAAATATGGCATAATATTATTACTTCATACAGGTGTTAATTTTGTTCCTACATTTTTAACAAAAGGGAGAATTGACTCAGCGATATTTGAAGTAGACCTGCCAATTGCAAAAACAATTGCCAGCAGGAAACGGATGTATCAAGGCGTTCACCCACCTGCGAGTTCCAGCAGGTAACAAAATCCACCTGTGTGAAGTTTTATTTTTTTATGTTTTAATTAATTGTATGGATAAGAAGATTAGTTTAGTAAATATATTTCTAACATTTCTTAAAGTTGGGATAATTCTTTTAGGTGGAGGCTATGTAATTTTACCAATTCTACAATCGGAAATTGTAGAAAAAAAGAATTGGCTAACGTCTGAAGAACTTATCGACTATTATGCAATTAGTCAGTCTTTACCTGGACTAATTGCAATAAACATATCAATCTTTGTTGGTTATAAAGTTCGTGGCAAATTTGGAGCAATCACAGCCGTTACAGGGTTAACATTCTCTGCATTTTGGGCTATTGTAATATTTTCAACAATACTTACAAAATTCGCTACAAACTCTCTTGTACAAGGTGTATTTTGGGGTGTAGAAATTGCAGTTATTGTGCTTATTATTTCTGCAGTTAGAGAAATGTGGGATAAAGCAATAAAAGACAAAGGTGGAATTGTTATTTATCTAATAGCACTATTAATAATGCTATTCTCAAAAATTTCACCAGCATATATTATAATTGCATCTATGTTTGTCGGAATTGGTTATAAATTAATTCAAAAGAAAAGAGGTAAAGAATGAACTCACTAATTCTTTATCTACATCTTTTCAAAGAATTTTTCCAAATAGGTTTATTCTCTTTTGGTGGAGGATACGCAACACTACCATTTCTTTATGATTTAACTCAAAGATATAATTGGTACACACCAACAGAATTATCTCAAATGGTTGCTGTTGCATCTATCACTCCTGGACCTGTCGGAATAAATGTTGCAACCTACGCAGGAATGAAAGCACAAGGTGTTATTTCAGCATTTATCGCTACAAGTTCAGAAATATTACCATCATTATTTATTGTAATACTAGTATTTAAACTATTAAGGAAATTTAGTGATAACTTCTATGTGCAATCAGCATTATATGCACTAAAACCTACAAGTTGTGCCTTATTATCAGTTGTTGGACTTCAACTATTAAAATCAAATTTACTCGTAAAATCAAACACTCAAATATATGCAATAATTTTCTTTGTAATACTATTAACAATAAGTATATTAAAGAAAAAAGATCCACTTTGGTTCATTGGTGTTAGTTCATTAGTTGGTTTAACCCTTGCATATTTTCATCTAATATAAATTATCTTATTTTACCCTTAGGATCAAGAATATCTCTCACAGTATCACCAACCAAATTAAAACATAATACAGCAATAAATATCAAAACACCTGGAGTTAATAACCAAGGTCTATATAAAATATTTACATACTCTTGTGCCTCTTTTAGCATATTTCCCCAACTAGCATCAGGTTGTTGAATACCCAGACCTAAAAAACTCAAACCTGATTCCGATAAAATATATGATGGCACACTCAAAGTCATTGCAATAATTACATAACTTGTAGTTTGAGGTAATATATGTTTTAATATAACTCTTAATTTAGATGCACCAATAGTTTCTGCTGCTTGAACAAATTCTTCATTTTTAATTGATAAAACCATACCTCTGACAACACGAGCAAATCCTGCCCAACCAATCAATGCAAGTATAATAACAATCAATGTAAATCTTTGAATACTTGTCATATTCGCCGGCAAAATTGAGGCTAAAATGATTAACAAATAAAAACTAGGAATTGCCATTATTGCTTCTGCAAACCTCATCATCAAAATATCAACCCAGCCACCTAAATAGCCGGAAATCCCACCATATAACAAACCAATAGGAAACAATATAAACAAAGCCAAAAATCCAATTGTTAATGATATACGTCCACCGAATAACAATCTAGAAAATACATCTCTACCATTTATATCTGTACCTAATAAATACAATCTACCACCATCAGATGTGCCAATTAAATGTCTTGAAGTTGGTATAAGTCCTAATAATTTATACTTTTCTCCTTTTGCGAACAATTGAAGATAATGTTTTTGACTTCTATCTAATTTATAAATATTTTGATATAAATTAGGTTCAAAAACTCTAATATAATTGTACGTATAAGGCTTTGAAAGATGTCCATTTTCATCAATTATATAAATTGGTGATGGTGGAGCATAAGATTGACTTCTATCAGAAAAATCTTTTGAATAAGGTGCAATAAAATTTGCTAAAACAATACACAAGTACATAAACAATAAAATTACTAATGCAATACCGGCAAATTTATCTTTAAAAACTTGTTTAATCATTACCTACCCCCTAACCCTTGGGTCTGTAATAATCAACAATATATCTGCTAATAAATTACCTAATACTAGCATAATAGAACCAATCATAAGAGATGCCATAACAAGATTTATATCAGATTTCATAACGGCTTCTAATATCAATCTACCTAACCCAGGATATTGAAACACATATTCTGTCAATGCAGCACCACTCAATAAACCAGCAAATTCAAAACCTAATAATGTAATCATAGGATTTAGTGCATTTCTTAAAGCGTGTTTAAATATTATTTTAAATTCACTCAAACCTTTTGCACGAGCAAATTTTATATAATCACTATCCAATACCTCTAGCATATTGGCCCTCATTTGTCGTTGAAGTCCTGCCAAAGATATTGTAAATAATACTGTAACCGGCAATATTAAATGTTTTGACAAATCTATAAATTTACCAAAGAATGACAACTCATTATAATCATAACTTGTTAAGCCACCAACAGGGAACAATCCTGTTTTTACGGCAAATATCAATAATAATATTGCAAAGAAAAATGATGGTATTGCCATTCCGACACTAGATAAAATCGTCAATAACCTATCAAATTTTGTTTTATTAAATACAGCACCTAAAACACCAAGTGGAACACCAACTAACCACGTCATAAAAATAACGATAGTAGTCAATAACAAAGTATTAGGTATTCTTTCTGCTAATTTAACAGATACTTTTTCTCCATTAGATGTTATACCTAAATCACCTTTAACGAATGATTTAGCCCACAATCCATATTGTACAATAATTGGTTTATCTAACCCCAAACGGACTTTTTCTCTCTGCAATGTTTCCTGAGAAATTGAAGGATTAAGTCTTAATTCTGCCAATGGGTCAACCGGTGATAATCGTATTATAAAGAAACTTATTATTGATACAATAAATAATAATGGAATAGTTTGAAGTATTCTTTTAAATATAAATTTAAATATTTTCATTACTTCTTCACCCCACTATTATCAATATAAATTTCTTCAATATTATATGTTAAACCTGACAAAGAAGATGGTAAAATATTTTTAAATTTTCTTCTTATTGCATAAATTCTAATAGGCGAATACAAATAAACAATTGGGGCTTCATTATATATTATTCTTTGATATTCATCATAATATTTTTTTCTTGATTTAAAATTTAATTCTAATGCTGCTTTATCAAATATATTATCTAATTTTATTTCCCAAGAAAGTTTATCCGTAACAGGTTTATTAACTGGTCGCTGATTGAAAATATGTAACGGTCCAGATGAATACCATACATTTTTACCATTATGTGGTTCAAGCGAAGAACCAGTTAAACCTAAAATTATCATATCCCAATCATAAGAATTAGTAATTTTATTTACTAATGAATTGAATTCTATTGGTTTAAAATTAACCTGCATACCTATATCTGCAAGGTCTTGCTTAACCATTACACCAAGTGCCTCACGTTCAGTATTTCCAGCATTTGTATATAAATCAAATTCTACACGATTATTATTTTTATCATATAATTTTCCGTTTTTGTAATAAAACCCACTCTTTCTCAAATATGATTTTGCTATCGATAAATTACGTTCATGACCAACCAAAGATTTGTTATAAAAAATAGAATTTTTACTCTCGGCTGTAAATAATGGAGATGCCATACCATTAGCAATGTTTTGAACCATACTCTTTCTATCAATTGCATAATCTATGGCTTTTCTAAAATTAACATCATTAAACCAAACTTGTTTTTTAGGATTAACAAAGTACTTTTTTACCCCATTTTGTTGAGAAAAACGTCTATTTAAATTTATAGCAACAAACATTGTACCTGTATCTGGACCTAAATTATATATTGTATAATCAGAATCATATTCTTTTGCTTTATATCTAGCAACATCGCCACCACGCAAAGAAATTTCATCTAATTCTTTTGCTTCAAACTTCAAAATTTGGTTGTTTAAATCTCCTACTATCAAATATACAATTTTATCTAAATATGGCAATTTTTGCCCATTTTTATTAATTTCATAATAATTTGGATTTCGTTCAAATACCACCCTTTGGGCAGGTACATATTCTTTTAACCTGTATGCACCACTTGTAACAATCGTATCAGGATTAATATTAGTTGATAAAAATCTATCAAAATTCTTTTGCCAATTTTTTTGTTTAGTAAAATAATGTTTAGGAGCGATTGAAACAGATAACATTCTTAAAAACGGTGCAAACTGCTTTTTGATAGAAAATTCAACTGTATAATCATCGATTTTTTTTATAGTTGGTATTTCACCATCAATAATCATACTATCTCTAGTTGAAGTATTACCCAAACCTGCAAATATAATATCTTTCCAAGTAAAGATAACATCATCAGCAGTAATAGGTACACCATCAGACCATTTTATACCTTTTCTTAAATGGATTATATATCTATTTCCCTTCATTTCAACTGATTTTGCTAATTTAGGTACTACTTTACCGGTCATTGGATTTGATGTAAACAAACCATCATACATCATATCTGCCATTGATGATGATGTAGCATCTGTTGAAGTAAATGGATTAAAAGTTTTTGGACCTTCACCTATAGTTGATGTCACAAATTTACCACCAAACTTACCACAAGGCAAAGTTGAAACCATATAATCAACACCATCAATTGTTTTTGTATATGGATTACTATATGGTTGATTAATTTTTACGGCATAAGGATTTTTTCTTACAGATGTTACATCTATCATATAGCCTGATAAACCATTATCCTTATGTACACACCCCTTTAACAATATCGCTATTAGTAAAATAGCAAGAATTACATAAAAAATTCTCTTCATACATATAGAATAACATAAATTTAACAAATTTTATAATAATCAAATGGATAATATTACAATACAAATTGTAAAATATTTGAATAAAAACAGCAAAATTTTCTAATTTTGTGTTTTATAGCAAATGTGTAATTTAAGGATAAATCAATTATGAACATCTCTCCAATATCAGCAAGAACAATACCTACTATGAAAAGTAGTAAAGTTGAAAATTCATCACAACAGACAAAAACTGATGCCCCACAGAATGATAATGTTAACATTGAACCTAGTGAATTGATGTTAAAATATCCACCTGCAGTTATTGGATTGATGAATGGTGTATGTTGGGCAGGAGTCGGCTATGCCTTTGATAAATGTGTTTCAAAATTATTCAAAATGGGTACAAAATCAAAAACATCACTTGCCATAAATTCAATTATTGGTGTCGGCACTGGTATATATTCATACATACAAGCCAAGAAAATTCAAAATACTTATAAAACTAATGTTTAAGATAGTTAACAAATGATTTTATTTTATATTTTATTATGAGATACTATAACTAGTATATTATTATAATGCAAATTTAAGGGGATTAATATATGATTAAAGTTGCAGTTTGTGGTGCAAACGGTAAGATGGGACAAGAAGTTGTTAAAGCAGTTACATCTGCTGAAGATATGAAATTAGTCGCAAAAATTGATATTGTTAATGGCGAATATGACTCTATTGAATCTGCCCATAACAATGTTTCCATTGATGTATTAGTTGATTTTACTCAACCAAAATCAATCTATGAAAATGCAAAATATTGCTTAAACAACAACATAAATATTGTTGTTGGTACAACTGGTTTAAGCGACGAACAACTAAAAGAATTAGAAAACCTTTCTAATCAAAACAAAACTGCTTGTTTTGTTGCTCCAAATTTTTCTACAGGAGCAGTCTTAATGATGATGTTTGCAAAAACTGCTGCAAAATATTTTGATAATGCAGAAATTATTGAATTACACCATAACCAAAAGAAAGATGCACCATCTGGAACAGCAGTAAAAACTGCAGCAATGATGGCTGAAAACAACGAAAATTTTGCAACAAATAATTGTGCCGAAACAGAAACCATTGAAGGTGCTAGAGGTGCAAATTCATACAAAAATATTCACATTCATTCAGTTAGAATGCCTGGTTATATGGCATCACAAGAAGTCTTATTTGGAGCAAATGGACAAATACTATCAATAAGACACGATTCCACTAACAGAGAATGTTATATGCCTGGTGTATTACTATCTATAAGATATGTAATGGATAAAGGTGGATTTGTTTACGGTTTAGACAACATAATGTAAGAGAGGGAAATTTAAGATGAGAAAACCAAACATTGCAATACTAGGAGCTACTGGAGTTGTTGGAAGAGAAATAACTTCTATTGTTACAGAACTTGGCGTGGATTTTAACACCATTAAATTTCTTTCAAGTGCAAAAAGTGCCGGAACTAAAATAGATTTTCAAGGTAAAGAATATACTGTTGAAGAAGCAACACCTGATTCATTTAATGATGTGGATATTGTTATGGCATCTGCTGGTGGTGGAACAAGCAAACACTTCGCACCAGAAATTGTGAAACGTGGTGGTGTAATTATTGATAATTCAAGTGCTTTTAGAATGGATAAAGATGTGCCACTTGTAATAGCAGGTGTTAACGATGATGATTTAAGAAAACATAAAGGTATCATTGCTAACCCTAACTGTTCAACATCTCAGTTGATGTTAGTGTTAAAACCTTTACACGAAAAAGCAAAAATCAAAAGATTAATCGTTTCAACATACCAAGCAGTTAGTGGTGCTGGTCTTAAAGCAATGAACGAATTGACTGCAAATACAAAAGCAGCATTAAATAAAGAAGAATTTAAAAATGAAGCATTTAAAAAACCTATCGCTTTTAATGTTCTTCCACAAATTGACGTTTTTGAAGAAAACGGATACACAAAAGAAGAAATGAAAGTTACAAACGAAACTAAGAAAATCTTACACTTAGATGAAAATACTCCTATTTCTTGTACTGCTGTTAGAGTTCCTGTATATAGAGGTCACTCAGAAGCAGTTGATATTGAATTTAAAGAAAATATTACACCAGAAGAAGTAAAAGAAATTTTAAGTAATGCTTTCGGTGTAAAAGTAATAGATGATATTAAGAACTACGAATACCCAACAACAAGAGATGCTGATGGCGTTGATCCAGTATTCGTTGGCAGAATTAGAAAAGATATTGCATTCGATAACGGTATTTCTCTATGGTGCGTAGCAGATAACCTTAGAATTGGTGCAGCACTAAATACTGTTAGAATTTGCAAAAAAGTCATAGAAATGGGATTATATAAGGAGTAAAAATGTTAACAATCAACAACAATTCGACTCCTAGTCGAGTCAACAATGTTAACTTTACTGCCACAAAGACAGTAAAGCCCAAGAGTGTCTTACCAAAAGAAGTCATTGATAGATTTGATTTAAATATGAAATCAAGAGTTGGCTACAGTGGTGAACCAAGTTTTAAAGAAGCACCTGACACAGTAGAATTAGGTTTAAGAGCATATTTAAGACGAATGAAAATAAATTGGGAAACACACATTAACCCAAATGAACATAGAAAAAGTTACGAATAAAAATAAAGACCTCTTATACAGAGGTCTTTATTTTT
>ERZ1034925.779-NODE-779-length-12658-cov-9.017139_pt1 | contig 12658 bp, 13 predicted proteins | sample MGYA00520687_ERZ1034925 | MGnify/ENA primary metagenome ERZ1034925 (study PRJEB33766, sample SAMN09781758) | gut metagenome | biome: gut microbiome | host: Homo sapiens | place: Madagascar | study: EMG produced TPA metagenomics assembly of the PRJNA485056 data set... | reverse complement strand
ATAAGAATGCCTCTCGGGGTATTTCTTTTTTTTATTTCAAATTATTAGATATGTTTGACAATAAGGCAAAAATCATTTAAAAGGGAAGACTCTTGCAAGCGAAAACAGCGTGACAAAAACTCGGCAAAATGGTATCATTGAAAAGTTGAGATGAAAATCTCTAGATATGAAGGATAAAGGAGACTGATGATGTCTAAGAAAAAAGATACAGAAATTGAAGTTATTGACACAAAAACAGGTGTTCAAGTCAAATCAGGTAAAAAAATTATTGCTGACATTAACGAAGAAAATGGCAGTTTTGTCGTGGTTGCTTCGGGAAAAGAACTTGCTGTGACCCGAAATTTTGCGGATGCCATGGAAGAAGCAATCAAAGCCTATAATTTAGGTGCCTAATTTTATCTTATATCTCAAAGGTTAGAGTTAATCCTTGAAATACTCTCATGATTTTGATAAAATATTTACTGTTGTCGAAAGATAGACAGTGGGGTATAGCCAAGCGGTAAGGCAAGGGACTTTGACTCCCTCATGCGTTGGTTCGAATCCAGCTACCCCAGTTGCTTAAACAGGTTCAAACTGAGCCTGTTTTTTTTAATAATTTTTGATAGAATAGAGATATGTACACAGTAAAAATTGGACTCGATCCTCATCTACATGACAAGTTTGTTGCTGCCTCTGGTATGCCAAACCTTTTACAAACCTCAAAATGGGCGACCATCAAAAGCAGTTGGAATTCGGAAATCATCGGATTTTATCAAGATGATAAGCTGGTTGCAAGTAGCTTGGTCTTGATTCGTCCCCTTCCACTGGGATTCACAATGCTTTATATTCCGCGCGGAATTTTGATGGATTATACAGATAAAGCTTTATTAAAGTTTGTTCTGTTAGAATTGAAAAAATTTGGTAAGAGTCAAAAAGCACTTTTTATCAAGTTTGATCCGGCTTACAAATTTGACGATGCCTATGATCTTCTGACAAATTTAACAAGTGCAGGTGTGGAGTATACTGGACGTACTACAGAAATGCATGATACGATCCAGCCTCGCTACAATGCTGTCATTTACAAAGAAGATTTTTCAGAAGAAAACCTAGATAAAAAAACACGTCAATTTATTCGTAAAGCACGCAATTCTTATCCAGAAGTTACTTTTGGTGGAAAGGAGTTAGTTCCTGTTTTTGCTGAATTGATGAAGAAGACAGAAGCACGTAAAAATGTAAGTCTTCGTAATGCTGATTATTATACAAAACTTTTGGACACTTATGGCTCAGATGCTTTTATTACTTTAGTAAAATTTAATATGGCTAAAGTCAAAAAAGATATGGAAGCGAATGTTGAAAAGATTAAGGATAATCAAGCAAAAGCTAAAAATGAAAAACGCTTAAAAACTTTGACGGAAGAACTTGCTATTGCTGAGAAAAATGTTGCAGACATTACACAGTTTATCGCAGAAAAAGGAGAGATTATTCCGGTAGCTGGAACTTTATCTATCGATGCTTTTGGTGCCGCTGAAACCCTTTATGCAGGTACAGACACAGCCTTCCAAAAATACTATCCTTCTTATTTAGTTTGGTTTGAAACTATTCAACATGCATTTGAAAATGGAGCAAACACCTTAAATATGGGTGGCCTTGAAAATTCCCTTTCTGAAAAAGATGGATTATTGAAGTTTAAAAAACACTTCAATCCGCGTATTGAAGAATATGTGGGTGAGTTTGACCTCCCTGTAAGTAAACTTCTCTATAAAATGGCCAATGCCATGTATATGCGTCGAAAAACAAAACATTAAGAACCAGAGAAAAAAAGTTTACAATATATTGTAAACCACTATACATTTTTGAGAAAAATGTTATAATGAATATTAGCTATTAGGGAAGGATGGCGTTTTTCGCCTGTAAACTTGTAAACATGGAATTCAAGCATGACACTGTAATGCTACACGAAACTGTTGATATGCTTGAGGTGAAACCTGATGGCATCTATGTGGATGCAACTCTTGGTGGGGCAGGACACAGCGAATATCTTTTAAGTAAGTTGACAACTGGTCATCTCTACGCATTTGATCAAGATGATACTGCCCACGAAAATGCGAAGGTTCGCCTGAAAGCTGCTTTGGCAGAAAATAAGGTGACATTGATAAAGAGTAACTTCCGCTACTTACGTTCAAGTCTTGCAGACTTAGGGGTTACAAAAATTGATGGTATTCTTTATGATTTAGGCGTCTCAAGCCCTCAGTTTGATGACAGCCAACGTGGTTTCTCTTATAAGAAGGAAGCACGCTTAGACATGAGAATGGATCAATCTCAAGCACTTTCTGCATATGAAGTTGTAAATGATTATCCGTATGAGGATTTGGTCCGCATCTTTTACCGCTATGGTGAAGAGAAGTTTTCAAAACAAATTGCTCGAAAGATTGAACAAGCACGTAAGCTTCAACCTATTGAAATGACGACAGAGTTGGCAGATATCATCAAGTCAGCACTTCCTCAAAAAGAGCTTAAGAAAAAAGGACATCCCGCAAAGCGTATTTTTCAAGCGATCCGAATCGAAGTAAATGACGAACTAGGAGCAGCTGAAGAATCAATAGAGGAAGCAATTGATCTACTTAACGTTTCTGGACGAATAAGTGTGATTACTTTCCATTCTTTAGAAGATCGTTTAACAAAAACAATTTTTAAAGAATACAGTACCGTTGATGTGCCGAAAGGACTTCCTATGATTCCGAAAGATATGGAAGCAAAGCTCAAGTTAGTCAATCGTAAGCCCGTTCTTGCGAGTGAAGAAGAACTTGCTTTTAACAATAGAGCGCACAGCGCCAAGCTTCGTGTGGCTGAAAAACAAAAAGATTAAATTGATGAAAAAGGAAAAAGGAGAGAGGAGAGAAAAATATGGCAGCGCAACCTAAAGAATATTTTGACATTGAAACAGCGGCCAAAAAGGACAGCTATGCGATTTCAAAAGACTCATTAGCACCAGAAGTTTTGGCCAAAAAGTTCAAAAGATTTTCTGGGGTTGAAAAAGTATTTTATCTTTCTATGGTCGTCGTAGCATTGATGCTTGCGGTTACCCAACTCTTCATTCAAACAAAAACACAAGAAATTGAAAGTAGTACCTTGCACTATAACAGTCAAATTACTGTTAAAGAGCAAAAAAATTCTGAGTATGACCAGAAAATTCAGGAGTTAACATCCCAAGACAAACTACAAAAAGTTACGGATAAGTATGGCATCTCCTATAATTCTGATAATGTATTGAAAGCGACAAAATGAAAAATATTTTTCGAATAATTACTCTCCCTTTCAGACGTATTTCGAAAAAAGCGAAAAAAAGTCATCAAAGACCTGAACAAAATCGTAAACATGTAGGTAAAAGTCTATTTGTAGTAGCTATTGCTCTGTTTGCGATTTTTATATTTCGCTTTGTCTGGATTATTACAGTGAATCAAATCGGTGGTGTAAACATCTCCGAAATGGCTAAGACGAACTATTTAAACACAACGACTGTTTATGCTAAACGCGGCACAATTTTTGACAGGAATGGTGTGCCACTTGCAGTTGATGCGAGTGATTACACGATTTATGCGGTGCTCGATAAGACACAAGTCGACAACAACAATAATAAGCTTTATGTTGATAAGGCTGACTTTCCGAAAGTTACAGAATTTCTTAATAAAGAGTTGGGCATTGACAAGGCTTTGATTGAGCAACAGCTCAATTCTGGCAAAGCTCAAGTCCAATTTGGTTCGGCAGGAACAAAAATTCCTCTCGCTAAAATGGAAAAGATAAAAAAAGATGCAGAGAATGCAGGCTTAGTAGGTATTGGTTTCACACCTAATTTGACACGTTCTTATCCAGAACCAAATTACGCTTCACAATTTGTAGGAATAGCCTCTTTGAAAACGCCGGGAGATTCTGCCTCTGGTTTGGTTGGGATCAACGGTTTGGAAGCCTCATTTAATGATATTCTCAGCGGTACAAATGGTGAGGAAACGTATGAGAAGGACCGTTATGGTCGTCCATTGCCTGGAACAACCACAGTAAGTAAGCAGGTAAAAAATGGTCAAGATCTTTATACAACTTTAGATGCCCGTTTACAAGGTAATCTTGAATCACTCATGGATACAGCTGTAGAAAAGTCAGGTGGTCAACAACTTTCTGCCACACTGATGGATGCACACACAGGGGACATCTTAGCTACAACACAGCGTCCAACAATTACCGCCAATAACTTTAATGATAAAGCAGCGCGGGAACAACCACATTTCACAGAGAATAGCATGCTTTACCAGTCACAATTTGAGCCTGGTTCTGTTATGAAAACTTTCTTGATGGCTTCCGCTTTGGACAGCAATAAAGTAGATTTGAATGCCTCTTACTACCGTCGTGTCAATCTCTATGATGTCGTTATTAATGACTGGGATGCCAATGAAAGCGAAGATGGAACTTTTAAACTTCCCTCAACAGTTACTTTCGCTCAAGGGTTCATGATGTCAAGTAATGCTGGAATGACACGGATTGTCCAAAATATGGGTAGCGATCTCTGGGACAGCTACTTGCGTCGCTTTAAATTTGGGGTACCCACTCGTATTGGTATGGGTGGAGAACAGTTTGGTGCTCTCCCTGACGATAACGCAGTATCTCAAATCCAGTCTTCCTTTGGGCAAGGTATCAGTACGACACAAATTCAACTTCTACGTGGTTGGACAAGCTTTGCGAATAAAGGAGAAATGCTTGAACCTCACGTTGTGAATAAAATTGTCGACAAAGATAAAAATACCTATTTGGAAAGTCAGGCAGAAGTTATTGGACGTCCGGTTTCTGAAGGTGCGATAAATAAAACGAAAGATTTGATGGTAGGCGTTAATACAGACCCAACATGGGGAACATCTTATCTGACAGTAGAATCGCAAGGGCATCAACCTGGCCCGCTCTTCCTGGTTAATGGCAATACAATGGCTGTCAAAACGGGTACAGCGCAGATTGCATCAGATACAGGTGGTTATATGAAGGGAATGCAAGATAATATTTATTCTGCAGTTGCCATGTACCCACCAGAGAATCCAGATTTCATTTTCTATATGAATATCAAAATACCATCAAATACCTGGTCATTGACTTATATTTCAGATGTTGCTAATTCTTTGATTACGCGCGCAGAGCAAATCAAAAACCAAGAAGCGGCACCACAAGATACTTCAGGTTTGAAGGCTGGAAAAGTTACCCTTGAAGATTACACAGGTAAAGCTCCAGGTAACGTTTCAGATAGTCTACGTCGCAATCTTTTAGCACCAATTGTGATTGGTCAAGGTACAAAAGTAACCAAACAATCTGTCGCTAAAGGGCAAGAAGTTGGGGCAAATACACCTGTCATGCTTCTTACGGATGGCGATCATATCATGCCAGACATGTTCAAATGGTCTAAAGAACAAGTTGAACAACTCGCAAAATGGTACAATCTGAAAATTGAATATCAAGGTTCTGGCGACCATGTGAACACACAAAGTGTGGGAATGGGAACCAAACTTAAAGACAATCAAACAATCACAGTAACAATGAATTAGGCGAAAATTTTCGCCTCTTTCAATTTTGAGCTGAGTAAGCTCTATAAATAAAGGAAACAAAGTTTCTAAGTAACAGTCGGAGGCACTATGTTAATCACTGCATTTTTAGCAGCTCTAGTCGCGTTGGTTTTGACCGCAATTGGAATACCACGCTTTATTATGTTTTTTCATAAGAAAAAACTTGGGGGTCAACCCACTCTTGAAGAAGTAAAACAACATGCAAGTAAGTCAGGCACACCAACAATGGGAGGTCTTGTATTTGTAGTTGCAGCCCTCCTCGTTTCAGCAGTATTTGCTTTGATGTTTGCACAATTTACTCCAATGTTTATCACAGCATGGTGGGTATTAGCGATGTACTCTCTGATTGGTTTCTTAGATGACTTCATGAAAATTTTTAGTCAAAAAAATCATGGCGGACTCAAAGCCAGTCATAAACTCTTAGCCCAAATAGCCACAGGTATTGTTTCTTATCTTATCCTGATGCAGGTGGATAGTACAAATGTACTTAATATTTTGGGGTGGAAAATTGATTTAGGATGGTTCTTTGCAGTCTTCATTATCTTCTGGCTTGTAGGCTGGTCAAATGCCGTGAATCTTACGGATGGTATTGATGGCTTAGCCAGTATCACAGTGGCCATCTCTCTCAGCGCTTATGCTGTAATTGCAGCTGCTCAAGGACGATATGATGTATTACTTATCATTCTATCCGTTATCGGTGGTTTGATTGCTTTCTTTTTCTTCAATCACAAACCAGCAAAAATCTTTATGGGAGATGTGGGAAGTCTTGGTTTAGGAGGTTTCATCGCCATCGTTTCGATTCTTTTACATGTCGAGTGGACACTCTTATTGATTGGCTTTATCTATATCTTAGAAACCGTTTCTGTTATGATACAGGTGTCGTACTTTAAAATAACACACGGCAAACGTATTTTCCGTATGACGCCGATTCACCATCATTTTGAGCTTGGTGGCTTCTCTGGTAAAGGAAAAGGTTGGAGTGAATGGAAGATTGATATTGTCTTCTGGTGTGTCACAGCACTTTTATCAATTTTAGCTTTAGTCATTTATTTTAATATATAAAAAAGAGGTCTTTCCTCTTTTTTTTGTATATTTAAGTTGAGTACATTTTAAGATTTTAATTGTATAATCTTAATTATCTTAAAAAGGAGCGAGGGCTCCTTTCATTTTATTTGCAACTGTATGTGGGAGGGAAAACGGAGTAGTTTCTAAAGCTGATAAATTTCGCAGCCTCTGGTATAATAGAAATATGTGAAAACTCTTTCAAGAATGGAAATGAATATGAATAAAGAAATAAAAACGACCCGCTTTGAAGTTGAAGAGTTTGAGAAACTCAAGCGAAACTTGGTGAAATATGAATGTGCCTTGGCAGTAATCATGACAGAGCTTTCCAATCTCAATGCTTATTACAATGCTTATGAACCTGTTAACCCGATAGAACATATCAAGCAAAGAATTAAATCGCCAGAAAGTATTGCAGGTAAGTTGAAGAAAAAAGCCTTACCTGTAACGGCAGAAGCAGCTGAAAAAAATCTTTCGGATATAGCTGGTGTAAGGATTATATGTGCTTATGCTAAAAATATCTATGAAATCGTAGAAATCATTAAAAATCAAGAAGCTTTCCATGTGATCAGTGAAAAAGATTATCTTAATCACCCGAAGCCGAGTGGGTATCGTTCTTATCATATGATACTAGAAGTCAATCTTGGCCCGCTTTTTAATAATGAAGCGCGTCGTGTTGAGATACAACTACGCACATCTGCAATGGACTTTTGGGCGACTTTGGAACATAAAGTCCGTTACAAATATGGAGGTGAAATGCCAGATCACCTGAGCAATGAATTGCAAGTATGCGCAGAACAGATCCACGCGTTGGATAATCGAATGTATTTGATTCATGAACTTGTAGATATGATTAATGAGGAGGAAATATAATGAGTAAAACAATATATATAGCGGATGATGATGATAATATTCGCTTAGCAATCAAAGCTTTTTTAGAAAAAGAAGATTTTAAAGTAGAGGATTTCCCGACCGGAGATCAACTCTTAGAGCGTTTTAATGAAGCACCAAGTGATTTTGTTATTTTAGATGTGATGATGCCCGGTTCTAATGGCTTCACAATTTTGAAAGCCCTGCGCGCGCAAAGCATCGTACCAATTATTATGCTGACAGCCCGAGACAGTGATCTAGATTATGCGACAGGTCTAGATTTGGGAAGTGATGATTACTTCACTAAGCCTTTCAGTCCAATGGAGTTGGTGATGCGTGTTAAAGCTATTTTCCGCCGAATCGAGTTTGAAAAACAAAAAAATGAAGAAGCAGAGTGAGGAGTAACGATGATCAGAAGAAAACCACTCAGTATCAAGACGCGCTTGCTTCTGACAAATATTGGTTTTGTCTTCTTTGCTTTTCTATGGATTATCCTCATTTTTAATATCTTGATAAACAGCTATATTAGCAATTCGGCTTCCCGGCAGTTATCTCAAGTCAGGATTTATCAAGCACAAGTTACTCCACCCTCAGGAAGTACCTCTGCGGACTTAGAAGATGCACCGCGTGGAAGCTTTAATACACACCCTGTGGCTTTCAATATCAATGATAATTATGAAGTACAGGATTTGGAAAAAGTTGGTAACTTTGAGAGAGATACAGCAAATAACATCGCGCAAGCCTTAAAAAATCAAAAAGTTCCACTGAGTAAGGTAAAAAATTATCGCCTGGATACGTCAGGAAGTACCTTTTATATTGAAACCATACGTCAAAGTTCAGGACTGTATCAGGTTCTATATGTGGATATTACTGGGATTATTAATTTTACAAATTCCGTTAATCTCTTCTTGGTTTCGGTTGCCCTAGCTGTCATTGTCATCCTTAGCCTAGCCGTAACTTTTGTAACACAGCGTTTGATTAAACCCTTATCGATTTTAGCGAAATTTGCGACACGTATTGGCCAAGGAGATTTTACTGAATATCAAGGAAGCTTTCAGGATCGAGAGTTGGCTACTTTAGCACATAATATGAATGTTGCTGCCCGACAGTTGGATCATAACGATAAAAATCAAAAACTCTTCTTTCAAAATGCCTCACATGAACTTCGGACCCCGTTAATGGCAATAAAAAGTTATGCTGAGGGAATCTCTTATGAGGTAATGGACCCTAAAAAAGCAAGTGAGACCATACTTTATGAGACCGACCGTATGAGCGAACTCGTGGAAGATCTTTTGACCCTCTCTCGCTTAGACAGTTTAAGTGTACATCAAGAGCTTGTTTATCAAGATGTTCGCCTAATCATGAAAGATATTGCCAAAGAGCAAGAGATATTTGCCGAGCAAAAAGGCATTAAACTCACAACAGTTTTTGATAAAAAAGCAGTGATGCTTACCTGTGATTATAAAGCTTTACGGCGAGCCATAAGCAATCTTGTTTCCAACGCTATGCGGTATGTCGAAACAGAAATCGTGCTGACCTGTACAAAAAAAGATGGAGCAGTGATGATTTCGGTAGCAAATGATGGCAGTGGAATTGATCCTGAAACCTTGCCTCATATCTTTGAGCGTTTTTATAAAGGCGCTGGTGGTGTTCATGGAATTGGTTTAGCGATTGTCCAAACAATAGTAGAACAACACCAAGGACAGGTATCTGTTGAAAGTGATGAACACCAAACGACGTTTACAATGACTTTTGCTAAAATGTCAAAGAAAGCTCTTGAAAAGAAAGCATAAATTTGGTAGAATGTTATAAGTGCCAATTTGGCATAAATAAAACTGTTTATCCGCTGGGCCAATGGCTTTATTGATGAGCAAAAGGAGAAAAAAATGTCTATTTCATTGATCGATTCTATCAATGCAGGTCAACTTCGTTCAGATATCCCTGAATTCCGCGCTGGAGACACTGTACGTGTTCACGCTAAAGTTGTCGAAGGAACTCGCGAACGTATCCAAATGTTCGAAGGTGTTGTTATTGCACGTAAAGGTTCTGGTATCTCAGAAACTTACACTGTTCGTAAAATCTCAAACGGTGTTGGTGTAGAACGTATCTTCCCACTTCACACTCCACGTGTTGAAAAAATCGAAGTTATCCGTCACGGTCGTGTGCGTCGTGCTAAACTTTACTACTTGCGTGCATTGCAAGGTAAAGCGGCTCGTATCCCTGCTCGACTTAAATAAAATGACTGCTTTAAACCGCTCTGTTGAGCGGTTTTTCTTTCGTGTCAAATAAATTATTTAGAGCTATAAATAGGCTCGAAAAGAAAAAGGGGGCAAAAAGGGGGCAGTTTTGAATTAACCTCTTGTATTTCAAAAGAAAGTTGTGATATAATAAGTGTAAAGAAAAAGGACTTGCTTGCAACAAGTCCAATATAGCCGATTAAAAGTCGGTGGCAGTCTTGGGTTAAAGAACCGTTACTCTACTAAAGTTAGACGGTTCTTATTTTTTTGGACAAAGTAGTTAATTATGTTATAATGATACTGGCAAATTTCAATTCAGGTTAGATGTCATTACTTCTTGCTGACTTTCTTGTCTAACCAATTAGATAAAAGCAAAACTTACTAGAGTAGCTCCAGTAAGTTTTTTGTTTTTTTCTTCATTTTTCCAGTAATATGTAAATAAATATCTTGAGTTATTCCGCTATTTTCATGTCCTACCCTTTTTTGGATTTCGTATATGGGAACTCCGATTTCAGCTAATTTTGAAACGTGAGTGTGTCTAAAAATATGTGTGGATATTTTTTTGTCTTTAGAGAATCCCATTCGTTCTTTGTGTTTTCGAAAGTAAGTATTAAGTGCTGAAACTTGGATAGGCGTTCCTTTTGAAGTTGAGAAAAGGAAATCACTGTTTTGAGAAAGCTTAAGTGCTTCATGATAAATTTCTATTGCTTTTGAGTTTAAATCAACTTCACGAAAGCCTGCTTTGGTTTTGGTTTCGTTTGATTTATCTTGTTCAGCTATATTCTTCCCATGATACTGTAAAGTTCCATTCACTTTACAGTATTGGGCATCTTCAGTGATGATGACATCAGTTTTTTTCATGGCGAGTCCCTCACCACCTCGAAGGCCGTTTAAATATAGCCACTGACAAAGGAGGTAGTAGCGGTAGTTATGTACTTTTAAATATGACATAAACCGTTTTAACTCGTCATCTTCAAAAAAGAATTCGGTAACTTTTGCTGTCTCTTTCTTTTTACGAGGGATTTTCATATTCGCTACAGGGTTATTTTTGGCATGTCCGTGTGTGATAGCAAAATCAAAAATCTTATTCAAGCGACTTTTTAAAGTTGTAGCGTAGCTTTGTGAAATGCCATTGTCTTTAAACATTAACTCTTCTATTTTCTTGTTTAAAAATATTGGAGTTATTCTATGTACAATTGCATCAGCACCGATAATTTTTTTCAGAAGATTAAGATGAGACTCAACAGAAACAAGTGTGCTAGAGCGTATTTGATGTTTATATACTTCTAACCATTTTTCTGTTAGTTTTTCAAAAGTTATTGGAATGATTTCCTTGGTTTCATCGGTTTGTTTTTCAGATATTTTTGAAAGTAAAATTTTTTGGGCTTTGCTTCTTGTTTCTCGTGTGTTTTTAGGAAAGGTTGTTGAAACTTTTTTCTTTTTACCTGTTAAGTTATCAACATATTGTTCACAGAATTTAAATTTACCATTCGGGGTTGTTTCTATCCACATTTTTTATTTGTTCCAAATATCGAAAAAGTCAATGGTTTCATCAACGTGATCTACACCATATTGAGCTTGATCTATTGGGAATTTTGAACCATATTCAGAAGTTAATTGCTCAAGTAATGCTTGGCCTGTTAGGTTGAGTGTACTACGATAAGTTTGAGCAGAAAGAACTGCTAAATTATTCCAATTAACTAGAGGTTCAAGTCGATCAATTACTGTATTTGCATCTTCAGGAGTCATCTGAGAACCGTATTCGGAAGTTAATTGGTCATACAAACCTTGTTTACTTAAATGTAATGTTTGAAGATAGTTAATCGCTTGTTCAGTCTGTGCTAAGGTGTTACCTGTTAAACCGTCAAGAGCTTTTTCTTCACTTGTAAGAGCTTTAGACTCTGCGGTTTCTTCGGTTTTATAGGATTTTTGTTCTGATGATATGGAGGCTGTGCTATTTGTACTACTATGGTTGTTGTTATTCTTTGTGCTAGTGGAGTGTTTAGAGTGTAATACACTTGAAGCGATACCCGCAATAAGAACGATAAGTACTAACCAAAACCAAAAACGTTCATAAATATATTTTTTTGTTCTTGGTTTTTCATGTTTTAAGACCTTGCGTTTCATTGTTTCTTTCCTTACTCTTTTAACGTGGATAGCGCACGTGTTTTTTGTTATAATATTTTTTGGCATCTCCTTGCCTAGAGAGGAGGTGATAGAAAATGATGAGTATGCTGACTCAGATTATTGCTTCTATAATATCAGGAGTAATTATTACTATCTTTGCAAAATGGTACAATCACAAAGATTAGTGATAATATCTAGGCAAGATTGTCCCGCGACGCTTAATTTAATAAGTGAAAAAAAATACCCTAGTAGCTGGAACTACTAGGGTATTTGCGTTCGAAAATGAACGAGTATGCTGTTAATGTTATTATATCATACCCTAGTTTTTTGTCAATATATGTATCAGTCAAATTCTGCGTTGTCAATTTCTTCAGTGAAATTGTCCAAAATTTCTAACTCACTTATTTTATTGATCCATTTTATTCTTTTAATTTGAGGTGCATCAGTTCGTTTTGTTTTTACTTCGGTTTTTATATTATTATAGAGGGTCTGAAGAGTATTGTTCCATGCCTTACTTATTTCTGAATTTATTTGTGAACGTGTAAGATGTACTTTTTGTTCCGAAAATCTTGCTTGTGTTTGAAAATATTTTGTCATCTTTTCATGAAAGATAGTTTTAGCTCTGCAATTTTCTTCTATGTATTCTTTAAATTCGTAGAAGTCCATAAGTTATTCCTTTCTTAGTTTCGGAGAAAGATAAAAAGCGCCTAGGAGACAAGACGCTTTTAACATGACATAGAAAAACTTAACCATTCATCATAAAATGAAATTCCTTACAAAGATATTTTA
>ERZ1034925.778-NODE-778-length-12659-cov-18.885195_pt1 | contig 12659 bp, 14 predicted proteins | sample MGYA00520687_ERZ1034925 | MGnify/ENA primary metagenome ERZ1034925 (study PRJEB33766, sample SAMN09781758) | gut metagenome | biome: gut microbiome | host: Homo sapiens | place: Madagascar | study: EMG produced TPA metagenomics assembly of the PRJNA485056 data... | reverse complement strand
TTAATTTAAAAGCTTAAATTATAAACTCTCAAATAAACAAACTCTCTCTACAAACGGAAGAATAAACTCTCTCTTTAAATTTATAACAACCTTTTAGTATTCTTGTTACATAACTTTACAAAACAAGAAGAAAAAAGGCAATTTTTTTATGTATATATACTTTATATATATGTAAATAAGATTTATAAAAAACAAATTATAGAGAGCGAGTTTATTCAATGAAAGATTTATTAAAATTCTGTCGTTGGGTGTCTACACCTGACACTATTTCTGATTGTGCTAAAAACCTTAAAGATTTACAAAAACTTAAAATGACATATCCGCCACAAGAAGAACAATCTATGGCTATATGCATTAATTTAAAAGCTTAAATTATAAACTCTCAAATAAACAAACTCTCTCTACAAACAGAAGAATAAACTCTCTCTTTTTAATAGTAATATTTTAATTATTTAAAATATTACTATTTTCATATTCAACCATAATGAATAAGAATAAGACACTTCAAATTTTCAAGATATTATTAAAAAATATTATGTTAAGATTTAAGTTAAAAAAAACAATAAAAACCTACAGCAATAAGACACTACATAAGGACTGCAATAGTTTTTACAAATATATTTACAAAAGTTTGGTAAATTTTATACAAAAAACAATAAACTCTAAAAAATACTAATATAAGCCGTATTCATAGAATATTACAGAATTTTAATGTAAAAAAAATGTCATGTTAACACTAAAAATAAAGACAAAACTCAATAAATGTTTTAAAATATAAGAGTAGTGCATTTAAATATTTTGACAAACAACAACTCAAAAATTATGTACTAGATAGTTGATATAATAAACAGTTAGTATTTCATTGGGTAGAGATTATTACTCGTAAAATCTTAAACAAAATAGTAAACACTAAAATTAAGAAGAGAGTAAAAAAGTGAACATTCTTGTTCACTTTTTATTTTTTATAATTTTTCTTCAAAATAAAAAGGACTGACAACATGCCAGTCCTTTTTATATACACTTTAAAAACTAAGCAGCCTTGCTACCTTTAATTTCTGTAATAAGATATTGAGCAACCCATTCAAAATCTTTATTATCTTTAGCGGCTTTCTTCAAATAATCAATTGAAGAATCACCGATTCTGATAAGAGTCATTGCAACAACACCTCTTTTCAAACCTCTAACAACTTGTAATTGTTCAACAAGTTCTGGAACAGCAGGTGTACCAATACCTACCAACATATTTTCTATTTCATTTTTATCTGATTCATTTAGCATTGATAAAATTTCTTTAACAGATTGCATTTTCAAAACTCCATATATAAGTATTATTCACATTATTATTATAATGCTAAAAACACCAAATCCCGTTTTCTTTATCTAATCTTTATATCGCATAAAGATTTATTAATCCCATACTGGTAAATTAATGCAAAACTCAGTATATTTACCCTTTTTACTAGATACAGTTAAAGTACCACCATGTGCTTGAACCAGTTTTTGAGATAAATATAATCCTAAACCTGTACCAATCTTACGAAATTTTTTACTTGCTGAAAAATACCTATTGAAGATTTTATCAACATCTTCTTTAGAAATACCTTGCCCGTAATCTTTAACGATTATTTGAATATTATCCCATTTTCGCTTAACAATCAAATCAATATTGGTATCTGGTGAACCGTACAAAATCGCATTATTAACCAAATTCTTCACTACACGTTTAAATTGAACATAATCAACATCTATATTAAAATCTGAACGTAAATGAATAACTAATCTGTTATTAGTTTTTTGTGCAATAGATTGCATTTCATCAACAATTTCCATTAGGAATTTTTCTATAGACAATGGTTTAATATTCAGTTCAATTTCACCCTCTTTAACTTTATATGTATCAAGTACTATTTGTACCAAACTAAGCAATTCTTTATTTGACGACTTCATTGTTTTTAATGCTTCTTTTTGCCTATCATTAAGTTGTCCGAACTTTTCATTTATAAAAAATTCCAACATATTTGCTTCAGCGATAATAGGAACTTTCAAATCATGCGTCAATGTTGCAACAAAATCTTCTTTTAAAGACTCTATCTCTTTTTGATTTGTATAATTAGTAATCACTATCATATATTTATCGTGATGTTCTTTAGATTCAATTTTTTTTGTACTAGCCTTAAAAAACAATTCAGAAATGCCCTTAAGAAAAATTTCATCATCAGATAAATCAATTATAGATTTATCTTCTGGAATTTTAATAAACTCATTTATATTAGTACCAACAATAACCGGTTGATTTAACCACTCCATAATTTTTTTATTTGCTCTTAAAATAACATAATTTTCATCTAGTACAACCAAACCCTCTGATAATGAATTTAGTAATGCCGCTAAAAACTTATTTTGTTTAGTTAACTCTGCTTGATACTCAACAATCATTTGTTCTCTATCACTAAGAGTTTCAATCATTCTATTGATACTTTCTGACAAGTCCTTTGTTTCTTCAGGAGATACACCCTCTACACGAGCAGATAAGTTACCATATCTAACAGAATTAATAATATTTAATACGTCACCAAAGAAATCGTTCATATTTCTAAAATGCTGTTTCAACGTTTGATTTTCACGTTTCAAACTAATAATAAACGGTATTGATAACAATATTAAAACTATAAATATAATTTTTACGACCATAATTAAATATGTTTTTCTACATTAGAAATAATAGTAGATTTTGGTATTAGACCAGCCATTCTCTCTACTGGTTCACCATTCTTAAACACTAACAAACTTGGTAAACCACTTACTGAATATTTTTTTAATAATTCTCTATTTGCATCAGCATCAATTTTAACAATTTTTGCATTTTGACCTAGAACAGTTTCAATCTCATCTAAAACAGGAGCCAATTTTCTACATGGACCACACCATTTTGCACTAAAATCAACAATTACAGGAATTACTGAATTTAAAACTTCAGTTTCAAATGTTTTTTCAGTCACATCGATTGCCATTTTAGCCTCCTTCTTGATTTTCAATTACTATAATAGCATATATATTATTTTTATGCTATTATTCATTTGGAGAGTAAATTATGCCAAGAAAAAAAGTTATTGAAATAGTATTAGATACTGAAACAACTGGATTAGATTATACAAAAGAAAAAATAATAGAATTTGCAGCGGTAAGACTAGAAAATGGAAAAATTAAAGACACTTTTTCAACACTAATAAACCCAGAACAACATATTAGAAAATCTAGTATCGCAATTCATGGTATTACACAGGATATGGTAGCAGATGCACCGACAGAAGCTGAAATTCTACCAAAGATACGTGAATTCATTGGAGAATATCCAATTGTTGCACACAATGCCATTTTTGACCATTCATTCTTAAATGAAGCATACAAAAGAGTTTTTAGAGAAAAATTTACAAACGAGAAAATCGACTCTCAACAAATGTTTAAAGAAATATGTCCCGATTTAGAATCTCACGGACTTGTTGCTCTAACAGAAAAGTTCCATGTAACGATGGAAAATCACCATAGAGCAATGGACGATACAATGGGTTTGGCACTTGCTTATCCAAAATTAAAGAAACTATATCTACAAAAACATGATTGGCAAGTAAAACAATTAGATAATATTGATTACTTATTCGAAAGATTTTTAAGAATACAACAAAGTGTAACCACTATGCAAGCAGAATTACAAGATTTAAAATCAATTTTCAAACTACATTTTGAACTTGGTGGAGAACCAATTACGGCTGAAAGTGGTGACACAATGGTTTACCAATCTAAACGCACATTCGGATATAAACTTTCTGAAATAAAAGGTGTCTTAGAAGAACTTGGAGCATTCGAAAAAGCAGTTAAAGTCAACAATGGCTTCATTGATAGATTATGCAACGGTTTAAGCCTTTCTGATGAGAATAGAAAAATATTAAGAGATGCTAGAAAAACCCTTTCTGAAACAAAAAACTTGCAAATACTTAAATCTAATAAATAATTTTGTATTATGTATGTAATTTGATACAATAGAACTATATTATGAGGTCTTTTATGAAAAGAAAAGTTATTGCATACGTACATTTCCATTGGGATAGAGAATGGTATAGAGAATACGAAATATTCAGAATGCGTTTATTGAGAGCATTTGACAATGTTTTAGAAATGCTTGAAAATAATACATTGCCTAGTTTCTATTTTGATGGGCAAACAAGTGCTTTACTTGATTATTTAGAAATTCGCCCTGAAAAAGAAACACTTATAAAACAATTTATTAAAGACAAACGATTATTTATTGGACCATTTTATTGTCTAATTGATGAATTTTTAACTGATGAAAACTGTTTTAGAAAAAATTTAGAACTAGGACTAAAAACTGCAAGAGCATTTGGGTGCGAAGATTTCGTAGGTTATTTTGCAGATACATTCGGTCATAGTGCTTGCACTATTCCTATTCTTAAAGAGTTTGGGATTGATAAAGCAATTGTATGGCGTGGTTGTGGAGATATTCCTGCTGAATTCAAATGGAGATACGAAAATACAGAAATTGATACTGTAAATCTTATTAGAGGATATTTTAATGATGTTTTCTCTACACCTTATGATATAGAAAAGAAAGCAGAACTTCTAAAAATAAATCTTGATAAAATTGCTGAAAAATCAGGAAACACTCTTTTATTGCCAATTGGTGCAGACCATCTTGGGGTAGAAAAAGATTTATTAGAACAAATCAAACAAGTAAATACTATTCTAAAAGATTATGAAATACAAATCGGCTCAATCTTCGATTACTTTAATATAGTAAAAAATAGATTTAATAATTTTAAAGTTAATGATGAATTAAGAAATAACTCGAAAACTTTTATTTTAGAAGGTAGTTATTCTTCTAGAATTGATATTAAAAATTATAATATTGAAGCATCATATAAACTTCATCTAGCGGACAAATTACAAAAATATTACGGCAACAAATATGAAAAACTAATTGAATATGCCTATAAAATGCTTATACAAAATCAAGCACACGATAGTATATGTGGCTGTTCTACAGATGATGTACATTTTGAAAACATTTCAAGATACAAAAAAATCTTACAAATTGCAAATAATATCATTGATGAAATCAAATTTGAAAACAAATTAAACAATACAAAAATAATCAACCTGTCAAAACAATCATATACTGGTACTATTAAATTTAAAACCAGCGAAAAATTACCATATCAAATAATAAAAATAGAAAATGGTTTTGATAAAAACTTGTTATGTAACACTCAAAGAATTCCAATAACAGAAGATTATACAAAAATATATACATACTTAGTTTATTTAAAAAATATACAAAATGGCATATCTGATTTAAAACCATCAAATGATGAAACAGATGTTTTCATTACTGATAGTTGTATTGGCAATTCAAAAATATTTTTATCTATAAAAGATAATAAAATGTTTATTGGCGACAAAGAAATTAAAATCAAAGACTTTATTGATAATGGTGATAGTTATAACTATGGACCAGAAGCAAATGATTACGGACAAGAAGGTAAAATATTAAATTCTAAAATATTATATAAAGGTGAAACTCGTTCTATATTGTGGTTAGAAGTAGAATTGGGTGATATATTTAATATTCAAATAAGTTTAGATAAATATTCACCAATGCTAAATTTCTTAATCGAATGGGAAAATACAAAGAAAAATCACCAATTACAATTTGTAATTAACACTAATGACAAAATAGAAACAACATATTCAGAAGATATGGGAAATATTATAGAACGCCATTTTGATTCAAGCTACGATATTAGAAAAAATCTACCCAAAGAACGAGGCATTGAAGCGAAATCTAATAATGCTCCAATGCAAAGGGGAGTTTTTACTAACGGTATTGGTATTATTACCAAAGGTATCACACAATATGAAATTTTTCATAATGAGTTAAGAATTCCTCTATTACGTGCAACAGGACTAATTTCAAATAAAGATAACACATCTCGTTCAACTCCAGCAGGACCACCAATAGAAGTAAATGACTTGCAACAATTAGGTAAAAATTCCGTACAATTTAATATTTTCATCGGAAACAAATCTGAACTTAAAAATAATATAAAAAATACTTACAATGAATGTATTGTACTTTAATGTAACGATTTGTATTTATTTTTGACTTTTAATAAATAATCCAATATTATATACAATCACATATTGAATTATTAGGAGTTAATAATAAATTATGTTTATAAAAAATCGTCTGTCCTATTAGGACTATTTGTTGCATTATCATTTTCCCCATTATACAGTTTTGCAAATGATGATATTGTTATAAATAACGATAATTTTACTAATCACTCTGGTGTAGAAGGTGGTGCAATCAGCACAATAGATACTAAAAACTATATTATTAACTCAACAAATGTTGACTCCAATACTGCATCAAAAATGGTGGTGCCATTTTTTCTACATCTGATTTAACAATCAAAGCCGACAAATATGATGTTATATTTTCTAGCAACTCTGCAAAAGACGGTAGTGATATATTTATGAATGGTAATACTTCAAATACCAATCCAACCCTATCACTTATATCAAATGAAAATAAAACAATCACTTTTGCAAGTGGAATATCAGGTACTGATAATGGATATAATATTAATATTGATGGTAAAGGTACTGTAAAATTAGACTCTTACGTCAAGAATGCAAACGTTACAGTTAATGGAAATTTATTATTAATATAAATAACAATAATAACCATTTTACATTCAATAATGGTTCATCATTATCAACAATAAATAATAAAATTGATAAGTTTAATGATGGATTAATCACAATCAATGTCGATACAAATATAAGTATTGATATTTCTTTACCAGAAATGAGTATAAAACCATTCATTAGATACTACATTGGTGTACAAAAACGAATTGGTAAAAGATTTACTGGATTTGGACTAATCTTCTTTAATACATTGGGTAGAGGTGGAATTGGATTTTCATTCGGTTTCAAATGGTCACTTAGACGAACTTTACCAAAAAAATTGCCAGAACCAGTTTATGTACATGAATAATAAAAAAAGACCGATTATTTAGTCGGTCTTTTTAAAAATACCCTGGATGCGATTCGAACGCATGACCTACCGCTTAGAAGGCGGTTGCTCTATCCAGCTGAGCTACCAGGGCTTACTTTAATAGAATATCATATAAAACATCTTTTGCAAGTTATTTTTATTATTAATTATGATATTTTAATTTTTTTTAGTATAATTAACATTATGAAGAAGTTTATTTTACTGGTTTTAATAGCAATTTTTAGTATAAATACAGCAGTTTTTGCAGAAGATTTGCCAATCAAAGAAAAATTTAATCAAGCCAAATCTACTTATAGCAATAGATATTCTGTTGTAAAATTTTTCCAAGAACATGTTTCTTGTGCTAACAACACCGACTTAAACAAATTTCTAAAATTTTATTCACCTGAATATATTAGTAATGATGGATTCGATTTTCAATCTACATCAAATTTATTTAAAGATTTATGGGAACAATATAACGGTATCCAATATAAAAATTACGTTAACTCTGTTGCTTTCTATGGAGAAACAGCAGTGGCTAATGTTTCAGAAATTGCAACTGCCTCTGTTTATAATGAAAACAAAAAACGTGGCGACCTTAAAAGTTTTGTGAACGTAATATATTACCTTAAACGTAACGGCAAAGGTTGGCTTATAACTGGTGAAAATGTTATATCGGAAGAAATAAATATCGCTTGGGGTGATGCAAGAAGTGTTGCTATGTTCTTTGAAGCACCACAATTCGTCGGTGCTGGTGAAGAATATGATGCGAAATTATACATTGCACCTCCTAAATGGGTTTTTGCTATTGGTTCAATAAGTTCTGAAATTGTTTCATACCCACAAAAACCTCAAAAAGATGTATTCAAAAAATTTGCTCAAGATTACACATTAGAACGTGTTCTTCGAGCAAATACAAAAAATACAAATGAATATGTTATTGCTTCTATTGGATTTACAAAACCTAATGTAAATCAAAGCAATGCATTAAATATGAATTTATCCGGTTTTGCTTGTTTAATAAGAAGAGTTAATGTTGTTCCTAAAAACAACTATATTGAGGTAAAGAGTGAAACAAAATCAAAATAGTAAACTTAATCCAATAATCTACTTTATTATATGTTTAATTTTTATGATTATGTTTAACCTATATACCACGAACTTTATACTCAACAATATTTCTATAATAAATGATAATTTTAAATTAATCGATTTAGTATATATTCAAAATACTGGTGCTGCATTTTCATCATTCCAACATATGACAACACTTTTAATTATAATTTCTATTATTGCCATCTTAGCAATAACATACGAACTTATTAGAAATTACAAAAAATATTCTCTATTATTATTTTTATTCTCATCAATCCTTATTGCTGGAATCTTTTGTAACACACTAGAACGAATAACTTTAGGCTATGTACAAGATTTCATAAGTTTTAAATTCATAACATTCCCCGTATTTAATATTTCAGATATATTAATCAATTTTGGTGTTCTTGCTATAATGTATCTTATTATTACAAAGAAGTATTTAAAAAATGACGAATAAACTATTTATTATTGATGAAACAGAAGTTGGTACAAGATTAGATAATTATCTTGCCTCAGTATATGAAAACATATCAAGAACAAAAATCCAAAATTTAATAAAATCAAATTTAGTTACAGTAAATGATAAAAAAGTAAAACCATCATTATCACTTCATGCAGAAGACAAAATAATCTGTGACTTTGACGAAATAGAACATGACAAAATACAACCTGAAAATATTGATATAGAAATTGTTTATGAAGATGATAATATAGCCATTGTAAATAAACCATCAGGTATGTTAACTCACCCAACATCAAAAGAAAAAAATAATACATTAGTTAATGCACTACTTGCGAAATTTAAAACACTTTCAAATATAAATGGAGAATATAGACAAGGCATAATACACCGACTTGATAGGAATACATCAGGTCTTTTAATCATTGCAAAAAATAACGACGCACATGAAAAAATTGCAAAAATGATTAAAGATAGAACCATTGAAAAACATTATAGAGCAATTGTCAAAGGACTTTTAACAGAAGATAGAATAATAAATGAACCAATTGGTAGAAACAAATCACAACCTAACAAAATGTGCGTAACTCCTGATGGAAAGCCTAGTCTTACAGAAGTACACATTCTTAAACAATTTGACGATGCTACATATTTAGATGTAAACTTAAAAACAGGTAGAACACACCAAATAAGAGTTCATTTATCATACATCAATCACCCAGTATATAATGATACACTCTATGGGTTTGGCAAAATGAAAATAAAAACAGAAGAACAAGTTCTACAATCATACAAGCTTAAATTCATCAATCCTTTTAACAATCAATTAATAGATATTGAAATAGAACCTGATGAAAAAATAAATAAAGTTTTACATTTTTTAGAAAACAAACAAAATCACTAGGAGAAACAATGAAAAAACATTTAATAACATTATTTTGGTTAATATTATTTGGAACAAGTGCATACTTTTCATACAATCTTGGATTAAATATATATAAACAAATAACTAATCAACAACTTTTGTTAGAAGTAATTTTATGCACTTTTATTACTGGTTTTTCAATATGTGCAACCATACTAAATCTAATACATTCAAATACATCTGAATCTTTAAATGTGTATAAAAGAGAACTTGAAAAAGAATCTATCGACAAAACAGAAAGTTCATCAAGAATAAAAGTTTTAGAATCAAAAATTCAAGTACTTGAAAAAGCACTTGATGAAGCGATAAAAAAATAAACAAAAATAGCAAATTCTATTTTTAGAGTCCTTATATTACATGTAAATAAGGATTGACACAAATATGAATACTATTACTCCGTATAATATATCAACAAATAATAGAATTACTTATACATCAAAAACACAACGACAAACAAATATATCTCCAACAAATGGAATTGATAAAGTTGAAAAAATTGGTGGCACAAACATCAATGAAAAACCAACAAAAATGTTGTTGTCATTATTAAAAGGTGCTTTGAATGATGAACCTGTTGACCAGAAAGAATTCAAAGATGCTAACTACTCTGATTGGCAAACAATGTTAAATATATCAAAAGATTCTTCAGTAACAGGCATTGCACTTGATGCAACAAATAAATTACCCCAGAATACAATTCCAAAAGATATTGAAATGAAAATGTTAGAGATTCAAAAAGAATCTGAAATAAGACATGCAAAACAAGAAAAAATTCTCGGTGAACTTAGTGAAACATTTGCAAAAAAAGGTATTGAAACAATCCAATTAAAAGGTATTGGATTATCAATGAATTATCCTGAACCAACACACCGTTTTGGTGGCGATATAGATATTTTCACAAGATTAAAAGGTACACAAACGCAAGACCATTCAAATGCTTATGAAACAATAAATAATATGATGGAAAACAAAGGTCTAGAAGTAGATAGTCACAACCATTCTAAAAAAACAAAGCATAGTGAATTTGACTACAAAGGTGTACGTATAGAAAACCACAGATATTTTATTAATAAAGAACGCATGCCGGAAGCAGTCAAACTAGACGAATATTTACACAAATCACTAAATCCACATATACAAAAATTACCAAATGGTACAAAAATTTTAGTACCATCTAAAGAATTTAATACAATATTTTTAGCACACCATGCTTATCAACACTTCATATTTGGAGGTATAGATATACACCACTTAACAGATTGGAGTACACATATCAAAAAAAATGGACTAGAATTTCCTAATGAAGCAAAAAACACAAAATTTGAAAAATTTACATACGCTTTAACAAATTTATCAAACAGATATTTAGGAACTAACGTAAAAGTGCCAGAAGATAAAAAATTTGAAGATAAAATATTTAATATGTTACTCCACCCAGAAGAAAAACCTATCCCAAAAGACTTAAATAAAGCAGAACTTCTTGTTTTCAAAACAAAACGTTTCATAAAACGAGCAAAACAATCAAAAGAATATACTGGAGAATCTTATTTTAAAACTTTTGCCAGAACATTCATAAACAAAATGTGTGATCCTGCATCTTTATTTAAAAGAATATAAAAAAAATGCCGTTCCATTGAACGACATAAAAAATTTCGATTTAGTAAGATTAGGTAAGTAAATTTGTTTATTACAAGCCCTCTGCATAATTGTAATCGTTTTTGATGTTGTCTGATAGCATAGTCTTGTATGAATCCATGTAAGAGTTGATTTCTTGCAACTCTGTAGATAATGTAGTAATTTGATTTTCAAGCTGACTTTCCCAAGCAGTCATATCTGCAACTTCAGCTTCATAATAACAATCTATGTACTCAACTTCTTCTGTATATTCAGGTATCTCAGTATAATCTACATAAGAATAAGTAGAATCCTTATAAGACATTGAGAAAATATTTTTACATTCAGTACGTAAGGCACTATATTTGGAAGTTTTCCATTCTGCCAAATCAGAAGTTTCAGCAGCGGCTAGCGTCTTGCTGTTTTGATATTGAGTTATCTGCATGTTAATTTGATTGCGTCGTTGAACATACGATAACAATGTTTCGTTTAATATCGCTTCTGACATTTCTTCTTACCTTACGGATAAATCTTACATGTATATAAAGTTTTTTTAGAGGTGCTGATTTCAAGAAGGATTTAATTCGTTACAAAAGTTAACATGTCTATAACATGCATGGTTACATGGTCTTAGGGTAATTAAAAATTTAAAAACTGTCTAATTTTAACCCTAATATCACTTAAAAAAAACATTATTTTAATCAAAAAAAATTAAGCGAATTTACAATATATAAAAATTTATAACGATATGTTACAATAATAAAAAAGAGGTATGAATGAGTTATTTTGATAATTTACTAAAAAAAATTCCGAAAATAAAAAAAATTTTAGATAACGATAAAAATTCGACCATATACCATTATACAAAACCTGAGAAACTTCTAAATATTTTAAAATCGGCCTCTATTAGATTTTCAAATGCTCTTTATTTGAATGATAAAGATGAAATTGCTTATTCATATAAATTAATCGTTAAACTTATTGACGAAACACCAAATTTAGAAACTGACGTTTTTGAAAAGATTAAAAACCATTTCATAAGTAAATATAAACATATTATTGATGGTGAAATTGATTCAAAAATTGAATTAGAATATTTTACAACATCATTTTCTTCTGAAAATGATAACTTAACTCTTTGGAATAACTATTCAAAAGGAAAAAGTTATACAGGTTATAATATTGGTTTCAATAAAGACCTTTTAATTAAAGATATGATTGAAAAAGAATTTCACCCAATATATGGTAGTGTAATTTATGACACAAAAAAACAAGCCAAAATACTAACATCAATTTTCAAAAAATGGAATACACAAATTAAAAATCTTTCCAATACACGTAAAAATTATGAAGTACATCTATTTGACTTAATTTTTGAATTAATAGATATCTTATCCATTGTAAGTTTATTCTTTAAAAATCCTCAATTCAATAATGAAAAAGAATACAGAATTGTTCTTGTAAATGGTGTTGATATAAAA
>ERZ1034925.777-NODE-777-length-12662-cov-7.974776_pt1 | contig 12662 bp, 8 predicted proteins | sample MGYA00520687_ERZ1034925 | MGnify/ENA primary metagenome ERZ1034925 (study PRJEB33766, sample SAMN09781758) | gut metagenome | biome: gut microbiome | host: Homo sapiens | place: Madagascar | study: EMG produced TPA metagenomics assembly of the PRJNA485056 data set... | reverse complement strand
CAATTAACCATGCCCCTTGATATGACAAAGAAAAATTCAAGTTAAGATTTCTTAATGAAGGAATCTTAATTAAATTACGTAAAAAAGGACAAATTTTTGGTTGACAAAACACATTTTACGTAAAACTGCCATGCTCTAAGGCAATTTCATTTTTATTTACAAAATGTCAAAAATATGATATGCTTGGGCATATAAAAAATAAGAGGAGATTGAATTATGATTAATAATATGTCAAGGATTGCCCCCCCCCCAATGGTGCTACGCACGTAGCCCTCTGCGACGATATTCGTTCATACTTCAGACATTGGTGTAAAGCTCTTACGCACGTAGCCCACTGTAACAATTTACGTAAAGTCGCATTCACATTGGCTGAGGTTCTAATCACCCTCGGGATTATTGGTGTTGTAGCTGCTCTTACTCTACCAACGGTTATACAAAATTATCAAAAACAAGTGACGGTAAACAAACTCAAAAAGGCGTATTCTACTTTAGGGCAAGTCGCACAAAGAGCTATTGCGGATAATGGGTCTATTGATTTAATGGGGGGAGAAAGAGTTGATGCTGAAACTACAAAGAAATTCTTTAATACATACTGGTTGCCGTATTTTAATGGTGTTGAAGTTTTTCCTAAAAATTCTCAACATAAATTAAATGGAAATACTAGAGTTTACAAACATTTAAACGGTGTTTTAGGAAGTACCAATATATTTACAAATTTTTCAGCCGGAAGAATATTTTTTAGTACTGCTGATGGCACTACATATTATATAGATATCATGAGATGGGCTAATGTTATTAAAAATGATAAAGGTGAAGTTATATCACAAGATCCAGTTTATAACTCTGAACAAACTGTTATTGTTGATTTGAATGGTATTAAGCCTCCAAATACTTTAGGGAAAGACGTATTTATGTTTTATACTGATTTTTCAAAAGGAATTGTACAACCATTTACTGGTGCCTGTGATGCTATTACTTGGAGCTCAGGTTGTGCGGGCAAAATTATGCAAGATGGCTGGAAAATCACTTATCCTTGGTAAATTTTGATAAACTCTTACACATAGAACCAATGTGAATTAATTATTGCAATTTCTTAAACTTCTATTTTACGTGAGTATATACATGTTATAATCATGTTGTGAGATTAGGGCACATGAAAAAGATTTTAGCAATATTTATAATTATACTTACGGGCGGAATTTGTTTTGCTGACAACCCTGTGGAAAAACTGAACCTTAATGAGGCGGTTGATCTTGCTATTAAGAACAACATTGATTTTCAGGCGGCAAAACTTGATGCTGATATTGCAAAGAATAATATTAAAGTCGCAAACAGGTTGCAAAACCCTGACTTTAATGTATTTTATAACTTTGGAAGTGCCGGAAAAGGTAACCCGCAAACTTTTGGGCTATCTGAAAATATTGAAATCGCAAAACGTGGTGCCCGTAAAAAGTTAGCAAAATCAAATTACGAATTAGCCAAAGAAAACCTAAAATATTTTGAATTTGACTTGAAAATGGACGTTCGAGAGGCTTATGTAAACCTTGTTGCAGCCAAAGCGATTTTGAAAACTTTGCGAGATCAACAAAAACTTTTACAAGACTTATTGTCAATTGCAAAACGTCGCTACGAAGCAGGAGCAGCTCCGGAAATTGATGTTATACAAGCTGAAATCGCACTCAATCAGATGACTACTCAGGTAAACACAGCATCTGTAAATGTTAAAAGTGCAATGTTTGAATTTAATAAAGTTATTAATCCAAAAGACAAATCATACTTGAAGTTTGACTCAGCAGACAGCACCTTAAACCAAACTTTAGCAGGTTTGAATTCTCCAAATCCAAAAACGAATTTGCCTGATTTCGATTCAATATCAGAAAACACATTAAATAACCGTTTTGATATCAGAATTGCCAAGCAACAAGTTGATGTCGCTGAAAAAAACTTGTCCGTTGTTGTGCGCCAAAGAATTCCGGATCTTGCAATCCAAGGCGGATATGGATACCAAGCCAAAGGAATGAGCGATGACGGAAGGTTCAAAACAGGAGCTTACGCAGGCGCAAGTCTTGTAAATATTCCTCTTTTATACACTTACCGTCCGGAAATCAAAAATGCCAAACTTGAAGTTGAAAAAGCCGAATTGAACTATATTTCAACCCAAAACAAGGCTATGAAAGACTTGAACAGCGCTTATGAAAAGTTTGTCACGGCACAAATGAATTTGAACTATTATAACGACAAACTTTTGAAAAGTTCTGATGAAATGATTAGGGTATCAAAACGCAGTTATGAAGTCGGGAAATCAAACCTGACAACGCTTATCGTTATGGAACAGTCATATAAGTCAATAATCGTCGGCTACACAAATGCGCTTGCCGAGTATTATAACTGCTGGATAGATTTTTTGCGTGAAGTTAATCAAGAGGAGCTAAAACTAGACAATGAAACTATTTAGCAAACTTTTGAAAACAGCAATAAAAAACAAATTTATCTCTGCAACGATTGCATTGATTTTAATTTTAACAGGCATATATTGCCTAAAAACTCTTGATATAGAAGCATATCCGGACTTCACAAGCCCGATTGTTCAAGTAATTACACAAATGCCCGGCAAATCAGCCGAAGAAGTCGAACGTCTTGCAACAATTCCACTTGAAAAGAATTTGAACGGAATTCCAAACGAGCAAAAACTTTATTCAAGCTCTCTTTTTGGACTTTCTGTGATTAAGGTTGTTTTTGCAGACGGCTTGCCATCATCGTTAATTCGACAACAGGTTTTAGAAAGAATTTATCAAACAGAACTTCCGGAAGGCGTCAAACCGGTATTAGGGCCTGATGCATCACCGATTGGTGAGATTTACAGATACACCCTTGAATCAGATTATTACAACCCGATGACCTTGAAGGCAATTGAAGATTGGCAGATGGAAAAAGCTTTCAAACAAGTTCCGGGGATTATTGAAGTAAACAGTTTTGGTGGACCTGTAAAAACTTATAAAGTAATTCTAAACCACGAAAAAGTGCGATTTTACAACCTTGATGTTGGCGAAATATTTGATGCAATAAAAGCTTCAAACTCAACAGGTGGCGGACATTATATTTCTAAAAACGACCAAGCCTATATCGTTAGAGGCTTAGGGCTTTATTCTGATGTTAAAAGTATTGAAAACACTGTTATAACTTCTCGCAACGGAATTCCGATAAGAGTGAAAGATGTTGGAATTGTTGCAATTGAGCCCGCTGTCAGAATTGGGCAGGTAGGAAAAAACTTTGACAATGACGTTGTTGAAGGCATCGTCTTGATGAGAAAAGGCGAAAACCCAACTAAGACAATTAAAAACCTTCAAGAAAAACTTCCTGATATCAAAGCACAATTACCAAAAGGAATTCACCTAAAACCTTTCTACGAGCGTAGCGAACTTATCCACAATACAATGCACACAATCGGTCACAACGTGGTTTGCGGAATTGTTTTCGTAATCCTGATTTTATTCGCATTCATTCTGGATTTGCGAATTACTTTGATTGCATCTTTGGTAATTCCACTAGCTTTGGCGTTTGCATTTTCACTATTCAGGTTGTTTGATATTCCTGCGAACCTTCTCAGTATGGGAGCTGTAGACTTTGGGATAATCGTTGACGGCGCAGTTATCTTAATGGAAAACATTTTCAGATGCCTTGCGGAATACAAAGGTCAATTAAGTCAAAAGAAAAAAGAAACTATTATATACAAAGCGGTTCGAGAAGTCGGAAGCGTCATAACCTTTTCAACAATAATTATTTTATGTTGCTTTTTGCCGATTTTTGCATTCGACGGAGTTGCCGGAAAGCTCTTTCACCCGCTAGCTTTTACAATGGGATTTTCATTGTTGGGAGCAGTTATTGCTTCTTTATTCTTTTTGCCTGCAATTGCAGCTATTTACATTCCAAATACAAAAATCATCGAAAAAGACAACAAGATGCTCGACAAGATTACAGAAACCTACAAACGCTTGTTGGACAAAGTATTTAGGGCGCCTAAAAAATTCCTTGCCTGTGTCGGCACAATATTTGCTTGCGCTTTAGTTTTGTTCTGCTTTATCGGCTCAGAATTCTTGCCTAACCTTGATGAAGGAAACATTTGGCTAAGGGTTACGGTGCTGCCGAGAAGTACGACTATTGAGCACTCAGTCGAAGTTGCAAGGGAAATTCGAGAAATTTTGCTTCAATATCCAGAGGTAAAAAATGTTATTTCGCATATTGGTTCTGCCGATGATGGAACGGATCCGAACCTTTTAAGCAATATCGAAAACATGGTTGATTTGAAACTTGCAAAAGATTGGCGTTTCAAATGGCATAAGAACAAACAAAAATTAATCCAAGATATGTCCGAAAAATTGTCTGATATTCCAGGGATTACTACATATTTCACTCAATATATTCAGGATAACGTAGAAGAAGCTGTTTCAGGTTCAAAAGGGCAAGTTGTTGTAAAAATTTACGGCTCAGACTTGTATGAGCTTCAAAAATTACAAGATCAAACACTTGCAGTACTTTCAAATGTTCGAGGAATTGTTGACCTGTCTTACGATCAAATTATTGGGCAACCTCAATACCAGATTAAAATAGATAGGGTAAAAGCCGCTCGTTACGGACTTCGCAGTGATGATATTCAAAAAGTTGTCGAAATTGCAATTGGTGGTAAAAATGCTACTCAAGTTTTAGAAAATGAAAAACGCTTTGACGTATTTTTAAGACTGGAAGCCAAAGACAGAGATTCTTACCGCAAAATCCAAAATATTATCGTAAAAACACCGGAAGGGATTTCCGTACCACTGAGTAATGTTACGGACATTTCAACTGACAACGGAGCCATGATTATTACACGAAGCGAAAACTCACGTGTGGCAATTGTCAGGTTTAATATCAGAGGGCGAGATCTCGGCTCTACCGTAAAAGATGCACAAAAAGAGCTGGACAAAAAACTTCAACTACCTGACGAATACCGCATAAAATGGGCTGGACAATCAGAAAGTCAAAAGAGCGCAAACACAAGACTTGCAATCATTTTACCGATTACTTTGCTTCTAATTGGTGTGATTTTACATCTTAACTACAAAAACAAAAAAGATGTTTTGATTGCGATGTCAACAATACTTGTAACCCTCTCTGGGTGTATCTTTGCGTTGTTTATAACAAGAACTTATTTTTCAATTTCAGCAGGCGTCGGTTTTATCGCAGCAATCGGAGTTTCAATACAAAATGGCGTAATCCTGTTGTCATCTATTATTAGACAAACTAAAATCACCCATAACTTAACAGAAGCGGTTGTTCGAGGGGCTGTCCAAAAATTACGTCCTGTTTTGACAGCATCTTTTGTTGCTATTTTAGGGTTGTTACCGGCAGCTTTGTCAAACGGAATTGGAGCACAGAGTCAAAAACCTTTTGCTATCGCAATTATTGGGGGGTTGTCTTTCGGAACAGCCTTTACAATATTTTTAATTCCGTTATTATATAAAATTACAGGGGAAAATAAAAATGAAATTTCTTAAATTATTTATAATATTTTGCATAGCCTTAACTCTAACTGGTTGCGGCACCAAAAAAGATGAACAGCAACACAACAAGCGTCTTGTTTTGACAGAAGCACAAGAAAAGAATGCAAAGATTAAAACCGAGCCGTTGAGCCTTATGGATATTGAATTACAGATTACAATTCCTGCTCAATTCAAGGCAAGAAATCAATCTATCGAAAGAATTTACTCCCCGATTGACGGCAAAATAACGAATGTTTTTGTTGAACCTGGGACTATTTTGAAAATCGGACAACCTATTGTTCAAATAAAATCAGATGAAATCAGCCAAATCCAACTTGAATTTTTGGAAAAAATTCTTGATATTGACGCAAATGCAAATGAGCTTAGAGCGCAATATAACTTGTCTTTACAAAATTACAACAGGGAAAGAACTCTTTACAACGAAAAGATTTCTTCTCGTGCTGATTATGAGGCTGCAAATGCACAATTACGCAAAGATAAAGCAAATCTTGATGCTTTGAATATTAAAAGAAATTCACTTATAAACGTCTATCGTCAACGCTTGGCAGTATATGGCGGAAGCATTGATAACGTCTTGAAAACAAGACAAATTTATCCATACGTAACAATTAAAGCAACAAAAAACGGAGTTCTTTTAGAGCGAAAAGTCAACCCTGGGGAAATTGTTGAAAAAAACAGAGAATTGTTCAATCTTGCAGATTTAAAAACAATTTGGCTTGTTGGCTACGCATTTGAAAAAGATTCACCATATTTGCATTTGGGGGAAGCTGTAACAGGCACTATCGAAGAAAGTTCGGGAAGAATTAATGGAGTTCTATCCTATGTTTCACCAATTTTGGACAGCACGACAAAGACCCTTGAAGTTCGTGCAGATATTCCAAACAAGGATTTTAAAATTAAGCCAAACATGTATGCAGAAATGTTTGTAAATACCGGAGTTGCCCATGTTTTAGCAATTCCAACTGACGCTGTTGAAAAGTTTGGAGATTACAATTTTGCTTATGTAAAAGTTGCTCCTCACACTTATGAGGAAAGAAAAGTCGAAACCGGCAAGAAAAACGACCAATATACAGAGGTAATCTCAGGGGTTAAAGCTGGTGAAGAGGTTGTAACACAAGGTTCTTTTGAACTTTTGGGTGAAAGCATAAAAAAACAGGAAGCAGAATAAATTAAATATTGAAGATAAAAATTTTTTGATGTAAACTCTAGCATGTTGCGGAAGTAATTCAGTGGTAGAATGCAACCTTCCCAAGGTTGACGTCGCGGGTTCGAGTCCCGTCTTCCGCTCCATTATTGAAAGGTAATAGATGCTATTAGGAACGAGAACCCTTCAAACGACAGTTTGACTTTGGGTTCGGCGCGAGTGAGCAAAAGGCGGAGTTTTGGTTGGCGTAAACAATAAATGTATTTTAACGACCAGTTTGGTTTGAACGGATAGAAGTATTATTTGGGAAAGTTGGCTTTGTGTGCGAGTTTGAGGGGGTGGAAATAATCAAACTAAGTGTCAAACAAAATGGTCAAATGACTCTTTTGATGGTCTGGCAGCTAGTTGTATTATTTCGGCAACTTGGGTTTTCTGCAAAGTATAGCCTATGTTTTAGCCTGTACAGGGCGTTTGACAAATAGTTTGATTATGTCGGCTATGACCGTTTTGAAATTTATCTAAATTTGTTAGAATTTACGAAATGTAATATCAAATAATAATGCTGATAATTCTAAGATAAAGTAGGTCCACCGTATTTTTTATATAAAGCCATTACATCCTCAGAAAAAGTTTTACCCTCCATTAATTGAGAGAATGTTTCAGCTACAAATTCTAATGGGGATTCTGTTGCATAGTCAGAAACTTTTCTTGCTGTTTGTTGTATTTGTGGGTTGGTTACAAACTCATGCGTTATATCTGATACAGGTTGACTTAATGCATTAAATTCATCAACCTTTTTCATCAAGTTATAATTATTGACAGCTTCTTGATGTCTTAAATGTCCGAGTTCATGATTTAAATAGCGAAAATCGTGATAATGAATCTCTTGTATCTTACCATTAACTATTTTACCATCCTGTAATCCCATTATATCTAATATAATTCTATTCTTTTCCTTAAATGTCGTTTTGGGGTTATATTCATTCATACGTTTCACTAAATTTCTCGTAAATTCTGTGTCATAAGATTTATTTGTTATAACATAATTACCAGTTTTATTTTTCGCTATAACACTACCATCACAGATCCATTTATCCATTGAACTGCCAAAATTCTTTATAAGTGGCATATTGACTCCCATGACATAACCTTCTTCTCTACCTACTTTAAGTGTAGAGTCACATAAACAAGCAAGTTCTCCTTCTCCTAGTCCACTATGATTTGCTATAAATTTAGGATACGAACTTTTGTCAATTATCTTACACTTGTTATGCAATCCTGTAATCCATTCATTGAAAAAGTTTACGGCCTCTAAATCATCTATATCATTATAATGAACTCCAAGTCTATCCTTTGCAAATGCTCTTGCTTCTTCAATAGTCTTTGCAGGTTGAAACTCAATATGTTCAGCTAACTGTTGAACTGGTTTATTTCCAATTTTACCTCTACTCAATATATAAGCAGCTGCACCAATTCCTACAAGAGCTAATGCACCAAGTCCTAATTTTGCATTTTTAGACAAACCTGTCTTTGTAGATTGTGTCTGATTATTAGAACTTAATGAAACAGTATCAGGTTGACTGGAAAAGGCAACATTATAATCAGCTACCCTATTGTTGAGATAGTAAGAACCGCAATTCATATATGGATTGTAACCAATTACAGAGTAACTCATTAGAACTTAACCTCCTTTTACACCTATACATATATATTAAGTCAGAAAGCTCTTAAATATTGATAAAATGTTAAGGATTTTCATGAATTTGTAACACTCTTAAATAGTCAAACTATCTGTCCAAAATAATCAAACTAAGTGTCTTTTTACAATAAACTTGATTAGACAACCAAACGTAGACCTGTTAAACGCGAACGAGCAAGAAAAGTCCCGTCTTCCGCTCCATTATTGAAGGGTAATAGATGCTATTAGGAACGAGAACCCTTCAAACGACAGTTTGACTTTGGGAAATAATTACCACTTCTTAAAAATAAAAAATGCTGCAAGAATTATAAAAATAAATCCTACAAGGTAGTTCCATCTGAATTCTTCTTTTAGGTAAAGAACCGAAAACACGCTAAATACAACCAGTGTAATAACTTCTTGTATCGTTTTTAGCTGCGCTGCAGAATAAACAGAACTTCCAATTCTATTTGCCGGTACCTGAAAACAGTATTCAAAAAACGCTATTCCCCAACTTATCAAAATGACAGCCCAAAGTGCCGTCGATTTATGCTTTAAGTGTCCATACCATGCAAATGTCATGAAAATATTTGAAATTGTCAACATTAAAATCGGTAAAATTTGTCTATACATACCTAAAATCCTTGATATTACTAACAAAAGCAATTATATACAAAAATAAAAAGAAAGTCTTGACATTCAAGTTTTTTCTTAATATACTTATTAATGTGACTTGCCGACTTGGCTCAATGGTAGAGCAACGGTTTTGTAAACCGTAGGTTGTAGGTTCGATTCCTATAGTCGGCATTTTTTCTTAAAAATTTTAAGTTTTTAAGAAAGGCTCCCCGAGATCGCAACAGAAGTTGAAAACTTTGTAGCATTGGGGCTCTGGAAAGAAGTTTTCAGAGTGTGCGCTAAACAAAATGCGAGAAGTGCCTTTGTGGCGCAGGGGTAGCGCACTCCCTTGGTAAGGGAGAGGCCACGGGTTCAAATCCCGTCAAAGGCAAATTTATTGAAAACTAAATATGGGTAGGTGCCCGAGTGGCTAAAGGGAGCAGACTGTAAATCTGCCGTCGCGAGACTACGGTGGTTCGAATCCACCCCTGCCCAGTACTAAAAACCTTGATTCTGTTTAAGTTTCAAGGTTTTTATTTTTTGTATTTTAACAACCAGTTTGGTTTGAACAGATAGAAGTATTATTTGGGAAAGTTGGCAATATATCTAGAGAGGGGTAGGAAATAATCAATCTATCCGTACACCAAAACGGTCAAATTAAACATTTTTAGGTTGAACGGATAGAATGATTATTTCTAGGCAAAGTCTACAAATAAGCTTTTATTTTAAGAATCCAAATCCTTTTTTAAATCTTCTATACTGTCAACATTTTGAGAATTCGGATTAGCTATCAATTTTTGCTTCATTTCTGCCAAAGATTTTTGTATATCTATATCCATTCCAATCGCTTTATTTATTTCGTCATCTATTGATGTTTCAACTCCGGATACTTCACCGTATGCTTGTGCTAGATTTTCTTCTGCATTAATTTTTGTTTTCATATCTTCAATCATTGACATTGTTGAATCAGAACTGACTGATGACAATTGTTGATTAACTTTCTTTGTTGTTCTTGCAACGGTTGCACGAGCTTTTAGTGAATTATATTCATTTTCTGAGTCTTTAATTTTATTTTTAAGTTCTAATATCTTTTTACTCATTTGTTCTAATGATGCATCATAGTTTTTTACATCATTTGTAAGTTTTTCAACTTCTTTTAATGCTTCTTGTCGTTTCTTTAAAGCTTCTGTGGCTAGTCTGTCTGCCTCTGCTTCTTCTAACTCACCATTTTTCGCTTTCTGCAAAAGCAACATTGCTTTCTGCTCATAATCTGCGGCAATTTGTTTTTTTGTTTCAAGTTCTTTTTTAGCTCCTATTGCGATTGCTTTTATTTGAGCAACGCTTCTCATTGATTCATCAAAATCTTTCTTTAAATCACGAATGCCTTGTTCAATTAATTTTACAGGGTCTTCAAATTTTGAAACAAGTGCATGTGCTTCTGATTGCATAAATTTAAAAATTCTAGTTAATATGTTCATAAGTATTTCCTTTCAAAATATGTATATGCTTCATTTATTTGTCTTGTAACCTCTTGTGCAGATTTTAATTTTTCGGGTTTGTTTTGAAATAAATCAGGGTGATATTTTTTTAGTAAACGTTTATATGCTTTTTTTATTTCTTTAAAATCAGTACCATATTCTAATTCCAAAACTTTATAATATTTTTTCTCCAATTCATTTTCTTTATTTGGAATATCATTAGAATCATTATAGTAAATATCTTCATAAGTATCAATATTTATATTTACATCATCTTTATGATTTATATTACTTTTTATTATGTTTTCTATTCTTTTAAATAAGCTCATATCCATACTCTGCTTTGTTTAACCTGTCCACAATTAAGTACATTGAATTTCGCATTCAATAATTCTTTATAATTTTGCGGATTTCTTGTGTAGATTATATCACAATATCCGACTTTTTCTTCCAGATATTTAACAAACTGTTCTACATGTTTGCGATGTGTTGCTATACATTCCGGAATTGCAATGTACTTATAATTTAATTTGACAATATATCTGTTCTTATCATTTATACAAAATATTTCATTAAAGGCTTTTATAAAAATGTTCCTTTCATAATTTGAACAACCGATTAATGTAATATAAAATTTGGAATTCAATTCTGTATTAATTTTCAGGCTAATACGCTTATAATCTGTTTTTATCTGTGACAAGTCAAACAATACAGTTAAAAGAGAATTCGCTATACTTTCTAAAATATTTTCACGTTCATACTGCACAAAATTATTTTTTATTATGCTTGTATAGTTATTTGGTATAAGTTTAAAATGATTACAAGTTCGCAAAAACAATTTTTCTAAAAAATTAATGTTTCGTTTTTTTCTTGAAATACTACATTTTTTTATAAAATATTCTAACCCAATACACCATTTAGGGATATCAGCACAAACAATTGTTTGCTGGGTTTCATTCCCCAATATAACGTCGTAAACTTGTGGAGCCATATTAGTTTCAGTTATTTTACTTTTTTTGAATACTTGTTGCCATTTGTTGTTTAAACTATTTCTGTTTTTTGAATATTTTAATATCGTATCATTCAATTTTTTACAGTTTACTGTATTTATATACTTAGTATTAAGCCCAAGACGCTCTATCCCACTTTGAATTCTATCGTCTTTGTAACTTATTCCTTCAAATGAATTAAATCTTTTTTCAATAGTGCACAAATCCGGAGATTGTTCACTATTTAATAATGACACTAAATGCCAAATATTAGAGGTTTTGTGCGGATTATTTTTATCTATTCTTAAAGCACGTCCTCGCATTTGGTTAGATAACATAAACGACCCGACAACACTAGCAATTATAAGAGTATTAACGCATGGCGAATCCCAACCTTCACCTAATAAAGCAGCTGTTCCAATCAAAATATTAATTAAACCTGCCTCAAATAATTCTGTCATTACAGAAACAATCTCAACATTTCCATAAATTTCAACTCGCAAATAATCTTTGCTAAATTCTGAGGTTAAAACTTTGGAATTATCTATATTTCTTTTATTTAATATTTCGTATAATTTTTCTTTTGAAGTTTTAGGAATAACATAAAGAGAGCCCGTCAAAATTGCACAAGGAATATGCAAATTTTGTATTTTGTCAAATACTGTTAATATGTTGAGTCCCTCGCTATCACCTTTTCCGATATAATCCAGCAAGACAACTTCACGCAAATCTTTACCCAGATTTTTATATTCAAAATCAGTAATTTTATGTATTGCATCTAACTTGTTTTTGCTTCTTGCAAAGAGTTTTTTAAAATCAACTTTTCCTGTAAAATCGACAGTTTTTCCATTAATCAATTTGTATTCTTTTAATTTTCTTTTTATTAAAGGAACATTTTTGAAATATGTTTGAAATTTCCCTATTATTCCGCTAAATAAAACTTCTGCAATCTCGTAATCAAATTTTGGAATTTGTTCTATATTTAATCCTAAAAATTCTGTTAAAATCCTCGCATTCACACTCAGAGAATCTTCATTTAAGAGATATGAAATTAATGCAACCGTAAAACTTGTATCTTTATATATTATATCCGTATTATCATCCAAATTATTTATAAATTGAGACCCCTCAATTGCGTACAAAACGTCAGAATGTTGTGAAATATCTTTAAAAAAAGAGTTTCTTTTTTCTTCAAAATCAAAAAAGCCCTTAGTATTTGGC
>ERZ1034925.773-NODE-773-length-12681-cov-10.724378_pt1 | contig 12681 bp, 25 predicted proteins | sample MGYA00520687_ERZ1034925 | MGnify/ENA primary metagenome ERZ1034925 (study PRJEB33766, sample SAMN09781758) | gut metagenome | biome: gut microbiome | host: Homo sapiens | place: Madagascar | study: EMG produced TPA metagenomics assembly of the PRJNA485056 data... | reverse complement strand
CTCTTGTTCCGTGTATTTCTCCTCGTAATCTGACGCCATAAGAACCTCACCAGTTCTAAGTCGCTGTGTCAGTCGTTCCATCGTTCTCCTCCTTCACCGCCACAGCCTTTGCCAGCTGTGCCATGCCCTTATTCATGTCCTCTATCTGCTTATCCCGCCGCGCAATGGCATCCTTCAGGCTGTCGTTGGCTTTCATCAGTGCCTCGATGTGCCGCTGCTGGTTCTCGATCAGGTCAGCGGCGGCGGTATTTTTCTTCTGACTGCAATCCTCATTGGGGCTGCTCGTGCCAAAAAACGCGCAATTCCCCTTGCAATCCGCTTCCGAGCTTGCACAGCACCGCAGCGCGGTCACGATCTCATCCCTTGTCATGTCATTCCTCCATAAGTTTCATAAAACATCCCCAAAATGTCTGTGACTTCTTTCCGCTATGATGCCCGAAAAGCGGGCGTTCTCCGATTGCTACCCACACATCTGCGGCTGGTATCTGAGTTTCAGCCCATTTGAAAATCAGTATGCCGTCAGGCTTCAACACGCGCATACACTCGCGGAATCCGTCGTGCAGCATCTCCCGCCAGTTTTGTCCAAGCTGCCCGTACTTCTTCCTCATCCATGCGTTTTCTCCGACGCAAAGAAGATGCGGCGGGTCAAATACAACCAGTGAGAACGAATTATCCTGAAACGGCAGAGCCGTGAAGTCGCACACCACGTCAGGATGCACGATACAGGTTCGTTCAGAATCGCGGTTTGTGCTCTTCCAAATCCCCGTGTATTCCTCGTCCCGCACATCACAGTAAATTGCGGCAGGATGATTTTTGTTAAACCAGATCGTCCGAGAACCACAGGTTACATCAAGAATTTTCTTTGTCATGTCATTCCTCCTCCTACACCGCCACGCAGTCCATCAACTGCGCCATTGTCGTTATGGTCACGCCGCACCACTCCGGCAGGTTGGCACGCACCAGCGCGGATGCCACCGGCGGACACACCGCATTGCCGCACCGCGCCACCTGTGCGCTCTTTTTGTACTCGTTGCCTAAATAGTCACGGTCGATGATGTAATCCGGCGGGAATCCCATCGCATTGTACAGCTCGCGGGGAGACAGCATCCGCAGCCCAATGTCCGCGATGTAGTACAGTGCGCCGCCGATCTCCAGCAGAAGCACCTCATCGTCTGCCAGCGTGTAGCCGCAGAACTCGTTCAGCAGGTCGCGGATCAGCGGCCAGTATCCCAGCTCGTCGCCGCCGCACATCTTCGCCAGATACGCCTTGCACACGGCGAACCCCCCGGCGCTGGTGGTCACTGTCTGCATCGGTTCATCTGCCCCATGCCCCAGATCGTCACCCTTGAACTTTACAACATGGGCGGCGACCACCGCCTCACGGTCGTGGCTGGTAACGGTGTGCATGGGGTCTTGCACGTCCAGCGGTCTGCCCCCGGTGTAATACTCCACCAGATTGGCGCAGGTCAGTCCGTATCGGTTGGATGCGTCCACCGTGTTGATCGGTGTCCCCAGACCGGATGCCCGAACGTGTTCCGTCTGTTCCGTGTGATACTGGATCAGCGCGGGCGCCAGAAGCGGCCTGCACAGATTCTCCTTGCCGGTGCCGACCATCGTAGGCACCGGCGCGTCCATGTCATGCACGCGGGGTGCCTGCCCCTTGCGCTCACCGTACCCCGTGGGTACGATAAACGGCTTGCCGCTGCGGATGGTGAACTTGTCCACACCGCGAATAACGCGCCGCATGGTGTTCTTCGCCAGCGGCCGCACCGCCTTCAAGCCATATCTTTCCATGATCTCCGCCTTGGACGCGAATACCGATGGGCAAGGCAGGCTCCAGTCGATGATCTCCGCCGCGCTGCGCCACTTGGGCAGTCCATCCGCGCCGGTCTTGCTGTGGGTGGGCTTCGGCCAGACAATAGGCTTCCCGTCACAGCGGGCGACCAGATAGAAGCGCTTACGAGAGGTAGGCGCACCGTAGTCCGCCGCGATCAGCTCCCGATACTCTACGGTGTATCCCAGCTCAGTGAGTTGGTCGATGAATTTCCGGAACGTGGTGCCCGCCAGGTTCTTAACCGGCTTGCCCTTCCGAACCGGCCCCCATGTCTGGAACTCCTCCACATTTTCGAGGATGATGACGCGGGGTCTTACCTCCGCCGCCCACCGCAGGGTGATCCACGCAAGGCCGCGAATTTTGCGGTCTACCAATGCCGCGCCCTTGGCCTTGGAAAAGTGCTTACAGTCCGGCGAAAACCACGCCAGCCCAACGGGGCGCCCACGGCACACGGTCTTGGGGTCTACGTCCCACACAGACGCTTGCAAATGCTCCGTGTAGGGGTGGTTTGTCTTGTGCATCAGGATCGCCGCAGGGTCGTGGTTAATGGCAATCGCCACCGCCCTGCCCGTTGCAATCTCAATGCCTGTCGATGCACCGCCGCCGCCGGCGAAATTATCCACGATGATCTCTCCGGTCATCGTCTCTTGTGCAAAAATCATATCAATCTCCAAACACCACGCCGCACTCGTCCTTCAGCACGTCCTTGATGTGCTTCCGCTTGATGCGGCCCTCGTTGATCTCCTGCGTGATCTTTTCCAGACACTCGTACAAATACGCGATGCTGTGGGTGTCCCGGCTGTCCGCTGTCTCCTCTTGGACGTGCCAGCCGCATTTGTCGATCAGCACCATTGCCACCATGTCCATGTTCTCCCGCGTGCCTTGCAACTTGCCCTGCATAAAGATGCGGTCGTCCCTGCTCAAATGCTGCTTGCCCACGTCTCACGCCTCCCCGATCAGACTTGCCACGGAGATGCCAAAGGCATCGGCGATGTGCAGGAGCGTGTCGATGCGTGGCATGGATTCTCCGCTCTCGATGCAGAACAGGGCGGTCTCACTGATGTCCGCCCGCGCGGCAAAGGGCCTTGTGGCAAGCCCGACGGCCTTTCGCATCTGCTGGATGCGTTTGCCGAGTTGGGATAGATCCACGGGCTGCGGCGGGCACGCGGCAAAGCCGGTCAGCTGCTCCACGGACATACGCAGCGCCGCGGCGATGGGAATCGCGTTATCCATGCGCGGGAGGCACTTTCCGTGCTCCAGATTGCAGACGGTCTTGATGTTCACGCCGGCGATACGGGCCAATTCGCTCTGCGTATAGCCCAGCTCCTGCCGCCGACGGATACAGCGCCGCCCGACGGCGGCTATGTCAATGTTCATAGCAGGTTTCTCCTCTCTTTTTCTTTCCCCTTCATTGTGTAGCGGCAGTGCATAAGGACGTGGGACGCCCTGCCGCAGCAGGTACAGTCGCCGCCGCAGCGGGTGGCATCCACCCGCACCACATGGGTCTGCAAAAGCTGTGCGTAGCAGGCGGGGCAGAAAGCGCCCTTGCCGATATGGTCATACGCCGGATCCATCGACAGGCACCTCCTCCAGAAAGATCTCCGTGCGGGGGTTGTCCTTGTCATAGAGGACGCGACTCCCGTCGTGAGACACCACGACGGCGCTGTTATCGTCCGCCAGTACGCCGTGATGCACAAGCAGGTCACAGGTGGCCTCCAGCAGATTGCAGAGATCCACGCGGCGCCGCGTGGGCATATAGTACAGGCAGCGGAGGTTGACGGGACCGGTGTACCCCTTGCGGTAGGGCAGCAGGGCGGGCATGGCGTCCCGCTCGTAGTCCTTGTACTTCTGGCTGGGCAGGATCATAGGGCGATTGCGAACCATGACGATTCGCTGGGAGTTCTTCTTCGTCACCGGCGGCAAGGGAATGGTAATGCGTATCATCCCAGCACCTCCTTCCGGAGCCGCCAATTTCTTCCGCTTCCCGTGATCGACACGATGTGCCCCTTGGCCCGCTCCGCTATGCGGGAACCAATCGCCTCGTCCCAGTCCAGAATGTCGCCGATCGTCCGTTCGGAACTGATGATCGTGGCGCATTCCGGCTTGATGTACCGCGCATTGAGGATCTCAAATGCAATGTTTTTGTCCGCCTCGGTAACGGTGCCTTTCAGGAAATCGTCGATGTAAAGCACCTTGACGTTTTTCAGCGGCCACACCGCATCGGCATACACCTCTGCGTCGTTCACCTTCGCCTTGATGGCGGGAATGTCCGAACGCCACTGTATGTACCGCACCGGAAGCCCTGCGTCCATCAGCTTTCCGCAGATCGCCGTGCACAGGTGCGTTTTCCCGCTCCCTGGATTCCCTCCAGCGTAAAACCACTTTCCGCGCCAGTCCGTGATGTACGATTCCGCCATCTGCTTAGCCTGCTTCTGCCACGGCTCCGAAGTCCTGTACGCCGCCAGTGTGCAGCTGCCCAGCAGCCCTTCAAGTCCGCTGCGCTGTATGCGCCGAATGTTGTCCTTCCTGATCTGGCAGGGGCACGTGCTGGTCACAAGTTCGCCGCGTTCATTCCGGCTGACGGTGTAGCCCTTGTCCTCGCATGCTTCGCACTCAAAGTACGACTTCGCCTGGTACATCCCACTTTGTCGCAGGCTTTGCAGCACCGCTGTCACGTCCATCGCCGTGTTCCTCCTTCCAGCGTGTTTCCCAGTACCGCACGGCGGCTTTCCAATCCTTCATGCGGTTTTTACCCACCATCCAGCCCTTTTGCTCGTAAAAGGCCACAAACCGTTCTGCATTGACGTGATAGCCCTGCTCCCGCACATAGGCGGCGACATCATCAGCAGATGGCGGTGTAAAGCGCTTCGCGCGTGTATCACTCACACCGTTAGGTGGGAGTGAATTATCTTTGGTTTTGTCCTTGGTTTTGGTTTGGTACGCTTCGTATACGGTCGTATTCGTTCGTATACCATCGTATACGGTCGTACCCTCCTGCCGTGCATATCGTTTCTCTATGTTGCACTTGTTCTTTGCACATCGCTCGTCATACGCCACCTTCGCCCTGTTTATATCGTCCGCAATGAAATCAAATGCAATCGACTCCCGTCCCGTAAGTTCCTCCGTCTCTCCGGTCTCTCCATATTCCAGCAAAGCCCGTACAAGCCGACCTACCTCTTGATCTGAAAGTTTTTCTAATTTCTTGCGGTAACTGTAATACAGGGGAATGTACTCAAGCGCCATTACGCATCCTCCCTTATTTCGGGGGATAGACGCCGATCACATAAACGCCGCGCTCTTTATCCAGAAACGATTCTACCTTGTAGCCCTTCATGCCTTTTCTTACAAGTTCTGTCGGGATCTCCAGATGCCACCCCCACAGAACGCCACAGTCCTCGCGCTTCTCGCCGAACTGCATGGCGCAGGCTGCGTAATGGGCATCAATGGTCTTTTTCAGGTCTTTAATGCCCCCGTCTACTTCCTCCAGCCTCTGCCGCTGCCGCTGCACCACGTTCATCAGGTGCGTGTTCTGCCTCCGCAGGGCCTTGATCTCATCCTGCATTTTTCCCATTCTTGCGTCTCACCCTTTCTTAGAACGGCAATTCGCCGTCATTCTCGTCAATCTCCTCAAACTGCGGCTTGCCGGTCTGATGTGCGTCATTGCCACCGTCTTCGGCCGCTTTCTTGCCGCAGAAATGAACCCTGTCCACGGTCAGTTCCGTCACGGTGAGGTTCACGCCGTCTCGGTCGGTGTATTCGCGGGTGGACAGTCTGCCCTCCACCACGATCTCCTTTCCCTTCTGAAAGTATTTGCTGACCATCTCCGCCGTGTTCTGCCACGCGATGCAGGACAGGAACAACTTCGTTTCCCGCTCCTTCACCGTCTCGCTCCACGCCACGCGGAAACTGCACACCGCTGTGCCGTTCTGAGTCCTCCGCAGCTCAGGGTCAGCGCAAAGCCTACCCTGTAAGATCGTCCTGTTGACCATATCAACGCTCCTTTACAAATAACTCTTTCCGAACTCTCGGATGAAATCTTCCTCCGTCCAGCCCTGTTCCTGCATGGCTTTCAGCTGGCCGTACCGCCTCAGACGCCGCATCTGGTCGCCGTCCCTGTGCACGGCGCTCTTGCCGTTCCGGTGGCATCTGTTGCCGCAGAGCCACACCGTTAGGCCGTACTTCTCGCTTTTCTTGCGATTTGCTCCGCCGAAAATGTGGTGGTATTCCAGCGGGTCTCTTGTGTCGCGTCTCCCGCACAGAAAGCATCTGGTTTCGCTCATGCGCTCACCTCCCCCCACCGGCTCACCAGTGCGTCCAACTCGCGGGGCGTCAGCGTCTCGATCCCCACGGCCTTACAGTCCTGCACCACGGCATCTATCAGCCGCGACATCTGCTCCGTGTCGTAAACGCTGCTGCCGTACCATACCGTCACGTTGACGCAGCCCTTGATCTTGCTGGGGCCCACGTCGGCCATCCATCCGATACCGTTGCTCTCCCAGCCGCGGCAGAACGTCTCCGCCGCCTTTTCCCGCAGACACAAAACCTCGCTGACGCCGCCGATGTTCCGTATCTCCTGCCGGTATGCGTCCTGCTTGGAAACGCCGTGGTAAGCCGCCAGCTTGTCCAGCAGGCTCCAGCAATACCCATTGGCGTCGAGACTCCGTCCCTTTCCCTTGATGGTCACGTTGTACTCCTTGCCGGTCTTCAGCGCGTCGCACACGTCCATTGCCGTCTGTGCCCGCTTCACCCGCAGCGCCAGCCATGTCCCTTCGCTGTCCTGCTGCCACCGCGCCGCGTCAACTGTTACCTGCTGCATGGCGCTCCTCCTTCGCCTTTTCGGCCTTCATGCACCGGCAGCACAGCACACGACCAAACCGTCCGCTGCTGTACTTGGCGATGTCCGCCACCTCCCACAGCTCACCGCTTCTCTTTGCCGTTGCCTCCAACGGCAGCCCGCAGCTGGTACAGATGATGTTCTGCGCCGTCTGCGGTGCTGCGGGCCGGTCGTACTTGCTCCGGTCTGCGTCCCAGTACACATCCGCCCCGAAGCCCAGCGCTTTGCACGCCACGGAAATAGCGTCCGTCAGGGCCATCTTGAAGCACTCGTCCGAGGTGTACAGGCCGTTCTTCTCCTTGGCAATAAAAGCGCTGCCGCCCGTGCCAGGGATTGCCTCCGACCATGCACCGTCCACCTTGACAAACAGGTCGATATCCAGAAACGCGGCCACCTCGCCGTTGGCCCCCTGCTCCAGCCTCTTGTCGGTGATGGTGTACTTCCAGCCGATGCCGCAGGCCCCGAACCGCTCCGTCAGCGCCTTGATGCGCCACATGGGGTTGATGTCCGTCTTGCCCTTGAGCCGACCCGCGACGATGGGTCGCTTGGCGTTGTCAGACACCTTGCGTACCGCTTCGTAAATAGCCAAATTCTCCATCACTTCACCCCCATGTTCATCCGCTCGGCGATCTCCGCCCCGTCCACCGCAACACCGGCTTTCAACAGCGAGGAAATGTCGCTCTTGGCCACCGTGGGCGCGGCGTATGTCACCTTGCCGTCGTAGCCGTTGTCCATGCACCACTGCACCAGAGCCTCCATGTCGGTGATCTCCACCGCCGTACTCTTGCGGTACGTCACCGCGCACTTGGCCGTCTGGAACGGCGCGCCGTCCAGCGCCCGCTCAACATAGCCCAACAGCTGCTCCCGCTTGTGCTCCAGCCCCTTCCGGCGCTCCGCCAGCTCCTTTTCCTCCTCGCGGATGGCCTTGGCCTCGGCGGCAAGGTTCTTCGTCCAGCAGAGGATGCCCTCGATCTTGGCGTCCCGCGCCATCTGGAGATCTTCAAAGGCGTCGAAGTCAAGGACTTCGCCGGTGTCGTGATCCACCAGACTCTCCAGCGCCTGATCGATGTGGTATAAACTCAAGCTCATTCTCTTTCCTCCCATGCGTCCACCGCCGTGATGCACTTGTCGCACCCGACGATCTCGCCGTTCTCGTTTTGGTAATAGGTGTCCGTCTCCTCGCCGAACACGGGGCATACCGGCACGTCATAGTCTATCGGCTCCATACTCATGCCAGCCACCATACCACGGCCAGAAGCGCCGCCCACAAAGCCAGCGCCGCAATGCTCAACACGCGCTCCAACCGCTTCCGCCTGCACCGCGCGGAGTATTCCCGCGCCCGACGGTTCCGTTCTCTCTTTGTCATCGGCCCAGCGCCTCCACGCCCTTGACGATGGCCCCACTCAGCCACGCCGCACCGATGCACACCAGCGTCCATGCAAACCACGTCATTTCGCACCTCCGATCAGCATCAGTTTCTCCTCGTCTGTGAAGTGCAGCACGCTGTCCAGCGCCCACACCTCCTCAATCGACCACTTGGTCTTTCCGCTCATCCGATAGGACATCTGCGTCTCTGTCATGCCCACAGCCTGTCCCAGCTCCTTGTTGGTACGGATCAGCGCCCGTCCCATCGCGCCGCGTACCGCGCTCTCAAACCCGCGCTTCCGCTTCGCTGTCTGCTGCGGCCTCAACATTTCTTTCTCCTCTCGATGATGGCATCCAGCGCGTTTTCCATGCGCTTCTGGATGTCCTTCGGCTTCTTCACGCCGTTCAGGATCTGGCACACATACGCCTTTCCGATCCCCAGCTCCGCGCCCAGCTCGGTATAGGTAATGCGGTTGTTGTGCATCCTCCCGATCAGTCGTCCCGTCCATGCTTCCGGCATTTCTTATCTCCTTTCAAATTTATAGTTGCAAAAGTTTACTTTTCGTGATACCATAAAGTTGCCACACATCATGCATCACGAGGTGCTTATGACCAGATACGATCTTCTTTCCGTCCTTCTGGACAACGGCGGCGAAATGGAACAGTCCCAGCTGTTGAACAAATTCCCGGACAACCAAGTTACCGCCGAGGGCTTTTTCCAAATGCTTCTGGATGACCGCTGCATCAAACGCGGCAAAGAGCCGTGGTCAACTGTCTCCATCACATTCAAAGGAAAAGCCATTTACTCACAGCTTGCTCAGGAAAAGAAAGACCACGACGAGGAACGCGCCTACATTCGAGCCGTAAATAACCGATCTCAAGACATCGCGACAAAGTCCCTTATAGCAAGTATCATTGCTGCTTTTGCCAGCGTAGCCGCCGCTGTGATTTCGTTCATTCAGGCAATTAAGGTATAGTTGCCGTAAATGGGTCACCAATACCAAAATGTCCCCGATCAATACAGCGGTGCAGTACAGAAAGGCCAATACTGCTCCTGCGCCCATTCTCTCACCCCCTCTCTGTGATTACGCTAACAAATTCAACCCATAACCGTATAATAACGCTAACGTTGTTGACAGTCAAGTCAAAAGCGCTAACAAATTAAACTTCGGTTGGTTGCACAAAATTTTTGAGGTAATTTGTATGTTTTTTCAAAACTACCTGCGCCTGTGTAACAGCAAAAACATAAAGCCAACTGCCGCAGCCCTTGAAATGGGAATTGCAAAAGCAACTGTTTCTCGCTGGAAATCAGGCTGCAAACCAAATTCTGCGACTTTGCAAAAAATAGCTGACTATTTTGGTGTGTCGGTCGAAACCCTGACCGCTGGGCAAAAAGAAAAAGCCCCCGGCCGCATGGCCGAGGACTTGAGCGCCGAGGAGCTTGAAATTGTCTCTATTCTTCGCAAGATGTCTCCTGAGCAGCTTGCGCGGGAGCTGGCGTATCTGCGTCAAGCTGCCGCAGATGGGCAAGATAAGTAACTTTCCGCTCTGGTGTGAGCTTGCGGTATAGGTCGATCACCGCGTTCATCTCCTGTCCCGCAATCTGTGTTTTCCCCATTTTCTTTCCCCCTCTTTCGTCAAATTGTATAGTTTTTTGCTCTGCGTTTGGCTATATATCCAAATTCATTTTCTTGACTTGTTTACATTCCGTGCAGTTTGTATAATGTTGTCTGGGAGGTGGTGAACAAATGGATTCTCAGGATAACGTAAGATTCCAATTAAAGGGTATGTCAACGTTCCCGCCTGTTGAAAACCGCGCGACCAGTCCGCCCCCAGTTGCACCAAAAAAGAAAAAATCGCATTGGCAAGCTGTCTTGTGTGCATTGATAATCCTTGCCGCCTATATGTGCGGAGACTACTTCGGGCATGATCGGGGGTATACCCAAGGAAAAACAGATACGTATGACACTGCATACGCCAAAGGGAAAGATGCCGGATATACTACAGGTTATGACGACGGCTACGACAACGGGTATTCAGACGGGGAAAAATACGGTCGCGCAGCCGAAATTTCGAAGAACTTAAGGAACAGAATTAAAACGAACAGTTCTCCGCAAGTTACATATGACTACACGGTTTATATTACTGCCACCGGGTCGAAATACCACAGGTGGGGGTGCCAATACTTAAAAGAGAGCTGTTACTACCTGTTGCGTTCAGACGCAATCTCCAGAGGCTATACGCCCTGCTCTGTATGTAACCCATAAACAATGCGCCCCCGCCGCCTCCGCAACGGCGGCGGGGGCTTGCAGCAGACACACCAACCATCACGCGCACCTGCTGCGGCTTCACCGTAACAAAACCGCATTAGGCAGGTCAACGCCGAAACAAGGGAGTCCAGCCTTTTTCAATGGCCCGAAACAAGGCAAGGCGCTCCCTGATGCAGGAAGAAGGAGACTTTATGGAACAATCTTTACAGGAACTTTGCAGAGAGGCAAAATACTACGCGAAGATGACGGCGCAGGATATTTCCGACTATTCCGATGTTCCGCTGTCCAGCGTCAACAACTTCTTTGCATCATCGTCCAAAATGCCGTCTATCTACACCGCTGGCCCCATCTGCCGCGTCCTTGGTGTTTCGATAGACGCTTTTTTTGGCATTCACCCCACACCTGATCCTTTCCTTGAGGAGCAACTTGCCCACGAACAGGAGATGAATCATCTCCGTGCCAGAGCCATACGCCACAAGAATTACCTGATTCTCGGCCTGATGATCCTGCTTGCCCTCGCCCTGGCATACGGGATTACCATTGATATTATGAACCCCCAAATAGGGTTGTTCTAAAAGTAAAACGGATGTTCTATTTTCCCCTTACTGTATAACACAAGTATCTTGTTGTCAAGTGGCGATTTTCACAAGATTCTTGTTATGTTTTTGTGTGCAATTCCCATTGGAGGTACCCCATGAAAATACCAAAAGCAACGCAGTTACCCTCTGGCAACTGGAACGTTAACGTTATGATCGACGGTCGGCGCATCTCCGTTACCGCACCCACCAAGCGCGAAGCGGAGTACGAAGCCGCTGCCCTGAAGTCCGGCGTCAAAGAGCACACTAAGGCGGAGCGTGTTCTCCTCACCGCCGCCATTGACGACTACATTGAAAGCAAAAGCGCCGTCCTCTCTCCGGCCACTGTCCGCGGCTATAAAACCGCCCAGAAAAACAGGTTTCCGTCCCTCATGAATCGTGATGTACGCACCATCACCAAACAGGACGTGCAGATTGCTGTCAATGCGGAGGCCAAGACCGTCTCTGCCAAAACCGTAGCAAACGCCTATGGGCTTATTCGCCCCGTCTTGAAGGAATGCGGCGTGGACGTATTCGGCGTCCGATTGCCGCAGGTGCAGAAGCCGGTCAAAAAATACCTTCAGCCGGAGGACATCGGCAAGCTGGTAGACGCCGTCCAGGGCGATTCCTGCGAGATCCCAATCCTGCTGGCCGTCTGGTTGGGTATGCGCCGTTCCGAGATCGTTGGTCTGTGCTGGGACTGCGTGGACACGGAGCGCAATCTGCTTCACATCCGCCGCGCTGTTGTCCCTGATGAGCATAACCACTGGGTTCAGAAGAACACCGCAAAAAATCTATCTTCCCAGCGTACCATAGACTGCCCGGACTATATCATGGATAAAATACGCCAGCTCCCGCACCGTCCCGATGGCCGCCTGTTTGCTATGCACCCCGACACTGTCCGAAAGCATATCCACCGCGCCTGCGACAGCGCCGGAATTCAGGACACCACCGTCCACGGCCTGCGCCACACCAATGCCGCCGTTATGAAGTTGCTGGGCATTGACGACCGCATCGCAATGGAGCGCGGCGGCTGGAGCTGCGAAAGCACTTACAGAAAGACATATTCCTATGTGTTCGACAGTGCTAAGACCACCGCAAACACCGCCATCAACGACTACTTTTCAGCACGAATTACAGATGAAATTACAGATGTAAAATAAAAAACCTTGTGTTTATACGCCCTTCCAACTTTTTTCTGTCGGGTTCAAATCCCTCCTTCCGCGCCAAAGAGAAAACCGAGGAAACACAACGTTTCCCCGGTTTTCCTTTTGTTTTCAACGCTTTTCGGCTTTTACCCTTTTGCGTTTGTCTTGCGGTAATTACGTCTTATCTGTAAAAATCACAAGAATATTACATACGGATTACATATGAAATTACATATGAAATTCAACCGTCAGGCGTTCTCCACGACGTGCATACACTGACGCAGGGCTTCCTTTACGTTAGGGTCTTCGGTGTCCTGCATCATGCGCTCGATCACATCTTTGGCGTGGCCATCGCGGTCATCTCTGCTGTACCGGCCCATAGAATCCCTCTTGCGCCGGTACGAACTGCCGCGGCCGTATGTGCCGCGAATGCTGGCGTCCCAGTCGCCGCCACGGGAATAACCGTCCTCGCGGGAATATCCATCGTCACGGCTGTACCCGCCGCTCTCGAACATGGCGATCTTGTCAATGTTCTTGATGGTAGCCGTCAGCTTGTGGATCACGTCCAGTTCGCCGGTGCCCATTTCCTGCTTTCCGGCAAACTCGGAAAGCTCGTCACACAGCATCTCGCGGATGCCGAAAAGTTCCTTCATGT
>ERZ1034925.770-NODE-770-length-12722-cov-6.265572_pt1 | contig 12722 bp, 9 predicted proteins | sample MGYA00520687_ERZ1034925 | MGnify/ENA primary metagenome ERZ1034925 (study PRJEB33766, sample SAMN09781758) | gut metagenome | biome: gut microbiome | host: Homo sapiens | place: Madagascar | study: EMG produced TPA metagenomics assembly of the PRJNA485056 data set... | reverse complement strand
CCAAATCCCCGCCGCCGCCACCGCCGCCCGCTATGTCGCCTTTGTGGCGTTGTATGCGGTGTGGGTCATCGGCTACACCTTCCAGACCAGCTGCACCCGTTCGGGGCAGACCGTTCTGACCAACGACCCCAAGCAGCGCCCGCTGTTTACCATTTTCAACACCGTGGGCAGCCTGCTGGGCATGGGCGCCATGCAGTTCTTTGCCCCCATCCTTGCCAAACGGTTTGAGGGCGGTTATGCCTCCGCCGGGTTCTTCCGCACACTGGCGCCCGTGGGTGTTGTCATCTCGCTGCTGCTGACCTGCTTGGCCGTCATCGGCATCTGGGAAAAAGACCAGCCCAAGTATTTCGGCATCGGCGGCAGCACCGAAAAGGTCAAGATCAGCCAGTATATCCGCATCATCAAGGAAAACACCCCCATGCAGCGCCTGATGGTGGCGGGTGCCGGCTGCAAGCTGGCGCTGTCCATCGCCACCAACACCACCGTGCTGTGTATGCTGTACGGCTGCATGATGGGCAACTACGACGGGCTGTACCTGCCCATGATGGTGCTGGGCTATGTGTTCAGCGTGCCGTTCTTCCTGCTGACCGTGCGCACCAGCCAGAAGCACGGCCAGAAAGCCAGCCTGATGAAGTACGTCAGCGTGGCGCTGGTGTGCTATGTGGGCGTCTTTGTTCTGCTGATGCTCTGGGGCAAGGGCGACGGCTTCACCCTGTCCATCTTGGGTGAAAACGGTCTGGCGCTCAACCTGTACACCGTTTTGTTTATCGCCTTCTTCGGCGTCGGCTACGGCGCGTACTACGCCACCGCCGATATGCCCATCCCGATGGTCGCCGACTGCTCCGACTACGAAACCTACCGCAGCGGCAACTATATCCCCGGCATTATGGGTACGCTGTTCAGCTTGGTGGACAAGCTGGTGTCCAGCCTGTCCGCCACCGTGGTGGGCATTGCCGTCAGCTTTGTGGGCTTGCAGAGCCTGCCCACCCAGTATGACCCCTACACCCCCGGTATGAACGTGGTGGTCATTGTGCTGTTCTGCGTCATCCCGATGGTCGCCTGGGCGGCTACGCTGATCGCCATGAAGGGCTATGCCCTGACCGGCGAAAAGATGAAGGAGATCCAGGCCGTCAATGCCTGCCGCCGCGACGCCGTGGCCGAGGGCATGAGCCTGGAGGACGCCATGAATAAGTGGCAGACTGCTGACCAGCTACCCGAGCACTACCGCGCTTAATTTTGCCTTCCTCTTTGTCTTTGTTTCTGTCTTAAAAGCAATGCCGCCCCGGATGCTGCTGCATCCGGGGCGGCATTGCTTTTGCAGGGAAATACCGTAGGGGGGTGGATTTCATATCCGCCCATTTTCCCATAAACAAGAAAAGAGCGATGAAACTTGCGTTTCATCGCTCTTGACTTTGGTGCGGAAGATGGGACTTGAACCCTTAACAGACTGCCTCCAACCGTTCAGAGTTCAAGAAAATTATACGATATTGTGTATGTTTTAGAAAATTCCCCAGCGTGGCTTCTGACCGCCTTCGGCTGGCTAGTTGAGATTTAGTGGCGGTCAGTATAGCCGTCAGGAATGCCTACCGAAGTTTTGAGTTATCGTAGCACGAGAAGTAGGCGGTGTCAATGGAAAAACCAAAAAATAGAAGATTTGTAACCAAAATGTAACCATTTGCAACTTTGCACAAAACACCGTGTTCTGGTCATATTTTGATATATAATGACCTGTTTTGCAAGATCAGGGGGTAGGTGTGTAACCTCCTATGCAAAAACGGCTACGATCTAATGACAAGGGCTTGCCTGTATAAGAAGCATATACTTCGATTTTTTTGAAGTATAAATCTTATAATAAGGTAGGTACCTTACATGAATATCAAGGAAATTACACTCCGCGGGCAGAGCATCGCAGCAGCAGTGCTGTATGAGAATGAAGCAAAGGGTGTGTCCGTGTACGCGGCTATGCGCATGGACAGCCGTGATGACGATATGGCCCCGATGCCGCAGTTCGTCATCTTTATGGAGACGAGCGCGGAGGAAGGCCCCAAATGCGTGATGTACGGAAGCCTTAAGCAGTGCTGGGACAAGATGCGCTCGGAACTGGAAAACAGGCTCCTCATGGCGTTCGAGATCTCCGCCATCAAGGACTCGTTCCGTGATGCCTCCAAAATTTTGGAGGCATCGAATTTTGAAATCAGAGACGACAATAACCCGGGGTGCATGAGCGTTCCGCAGCTGCTCGACAAGCTGACTGACGAAGCCCCGAAGTCAAAACCGTTGACGGTCAAGACTACTATGTGCTTGACAACAGTGCTTTCAAAGCACTGGCTGGCAAGAACAGCTTGAGTCTGAAAAAAGCGCTCAAGGCACAGGGGTTGCTCCTGTGCAATGGAGACCGCTACGACTACCGCGAGACAGGTTCAAGTAGCGGCAAACTCTACATCGTCTGTAATAAGGGGGTGACGGCGAATGGCTAAGGTCATTGGAACATTCCCCTACTACGGGGGTAAGCAACGCTTATGCAAGAGCATAGCGGAGTTTATCCCGCAGGGAGTAGCCTCCATCACGGATGCCTGTGGTGGATCAGGAAAGCTGATTCTTAACTGCGGCTATGCGCCGCGAATGGTCTACAACGACCTCAATCCGGCAATGGTGGCGCTGATGACCTGCATCAAGGACAGGCACCTGTTCGGTGAGTTCTTGAAGCGGGTGGAGGCTGAATCCTACTCCAAAATACTCTACGCACGAGCGAGGGTCATTCTGAGTGCGCAACAAACTGGAAAAGCCAGTTACGACACGCTTGAACTGGGCGTGGCAAAATATCAAGCGCTCTGCATGAGCTTCAACTCCACGATGGAGAGCTATGCAGAGCCGGACGAGAGAAAATTGAATAGTTACAGAGCACGTTTATATGGAAGCCTGCAAGACGCCCACTTCCATATGGAGGACTACGACATACAGGTAACCAACCGCGATGCTCTCGACATTATGACCGAGAGTGGGCCGGAGGACATGGTGCTGTTGGACGTTCCGTATTTGGCAGGGCCGAATGAGGAGCGCCGCAAAACGGGAGCTTACGGGGCCTACGACTGGGGCCGAGAGCTGCATGAGCAGTTTCTCGACCGAGCAAATCAGACCGCCGGAAAGGTGCTGATTTGCGGGTATGAGAGCCGTCTCTATGCCGAGAGGCTAAAACCGGATCGTTGGCTAAAAGTCGATTTGGGCGAGGTGGCCAAGGTCAGCGCCCGATCAAAAGTGGGAGATAGCAAGCCACGCGTTCATGAGATCGTGTGGGTGAACTATGAACCGCCCGCAAAGGTGATTCGCAAATTCACAAATTCTCAATTCTCAAAAAAATGTGTGAGTGTTGGGGGTTGATGGTTTAATGAAATTTGCAAGGGGGTGCATAATAAAACGCTATCGCTCTGCGTGAAAAAATCAAGCGCGATAGCGTGTTCAGAAAATCCGCTGAAGCATTAGCAATTTTTCGAGTGCATTCAGCGTTTTCAGCATTTCCGGGTTTTGCGGAGGCTGAAATGAGTAAGTAAAGGGTGAATTTTGCGATTTTCTGTCAGCGAAAAAGCCTTGCTATACATTGGGCAAAACGGCTCGATGCCGATGGTGAAAAATCGGGATAGCATGGCGCGGATTTTTGAGAGCATGGAAGTGTTCAGATCATGGGTTTCAAAAATCCTGTTGGCGAGAAGTTGTGTTGGAATAGTTTTTTGGGGTGTGAGAGCATGGGAGCGGCCCGTGATGGTTTACCGGGGTGTAGGGCCGTGTAGTAGCAGATGAGGACATGGCGATAGCAAACAGGCTGTAAACTTGCAGTGAAATCTTCTTCTACAAAACCACAGTCTTGTATAAGCGAGTGCATTATACATAATATCGTGAAAAATATGAAATGTAGGGTTGCGGGATACGTCCGGCAACCCTTTTGTATTTTCGGCAAGAGCGTAGGTCAGTTACTTCTTCGCTACGCGTATTAACAACTTCTTCCAGATATGGCTAAGGAGATCATCGCTTATAGCTAATTATGAGGAAAATACAGTAGACCAGCGAGATAGGAAAAAGCATGAACAGCTATTGTAAAGTCAAAGAGAATGCGTTATGATAGCAATATGAAAGTAGAAAATGTACATAAGGAGAGGAAAAATCATGATGAATAGAAAGATACTTGCAATGGTTGGTGTCAGTGCGATGATGATCGGATTGGTAGCTTGTGGTAGTAAAGCAGAAAGCAATATAGCTGAATCTGCAACCCCTGCACCCACCGCAGAAGCAACCCCGACCCCGGAGCCGACAGAGGAACCCGCAGAAAGTCATGATTTTGATTTGTCTGTAAACAAGTATAAGACTGAACGAAACATAGAGATTAAGCAGTACAGCGGGGATAGTGTAAGCGATACGGCTGACTGTGATAGTGGTACAGATATAGAGGAACTCGATACCCTATATGACTGGCTTTATAGCAATGGCGTAACGAAAGAATCGGTACAAAATGACAGAGATTCCGGTTGTAAGAATCCGTATCTCGAGGGATATTTGGAGTATTTGGATAGTTTAGTAGATAAGCAGATTGCGGAGGATAATGCGGGACAGGTTGAGTCATCTGCGAAAGGTGATGGATTAGGAGGAACAGAAATCATAGGTGGGGACGAGTTTATTTTGGACAGTGATGGTGGTGGAACGGTGAACGGGTTCTATTATGATGCAGATAGTATAGCAGCTATCAGGAAAGCAGCAGAGAAACAAGAGGCAAACAAAGCAGCAAATGAAGCCCTCATAGATCAAATGCATAAAGACAGTCAGGAATTAAATAAAAATGTACATGACCAAGAGTGGGTTCAGGATTTTCTTAATGAGTTACATAGCGGAGAGTGATTTAATCACTCTATTATTTTAAACAAGAGGTTAGTCATAGATAGAGCTATCGAATCTGTCAAACAGGCATTTGGTTTACCGCGCTTGTGGTAGGCGTTCAGTTCAAGATATTTTCCGGCATTTTTCTTGCAACAGTTTCTCGACAAGTTGATAGTTTCCCGTAGCATGACCGTTCCGATGGGAACGGTCATTTTTATTGTCAGGTTTGGTGACTGACCGTGGGAGTGCGTGGGCAACAGAGCGTATGTGCAATGAGTAGGGCCGTTGTGGGGATACATGGTAGGGTTCACAGTGGGAAAAGTCTATGAAATCATTCATCGGCTGGCAGAAAACTCTGCGAAAGATAGTTGCTTTTTTCGCAAGAGTTGCTTCTGGTTGACGATTTACCGTTGAAAAATCCAGCCTTTTGCTGATTTTCAAAAATCGAAATAGTGGGGCTATAGTTAGCGAGTTGAGGTTTAAGTGGTTTTGACAATGAGTAGGGCCGTTGCCCCTCCTCCTCCCCCATCGGGGTGTAGGGCCCTCTTGCAAGATCATGGTAAACAGGTGCAACAGCCTATGGATAGATACCGTTTGTAGGACTCTCGAAAGTTAGATTGTATAAATCTAATAAAGGAGTGAAGCAGTATGAGATTGAGCGATTTGTATATCACGCAGGAGCAAAACCTGTACAGGGTGTTTCTGCCAACAGGCTTAGAGGTGGCAAGGGTAGCCCTGCCACCGAACAATCAGTATGCAGAGCATTGGATGGCTTTGCAGATGATTTGCAAGCCGTTGTCAAAAATATGGCGTATCAATGGCAGGAATACGCCGCAAAAGTAAACAGGCATTTGTTTTGTGTGGGGCGGCAGCTGTCGGTAAGACGGTTGCTGCCTTTTGGTTTACTTCGGCATTTTGCAGCGATTCGACCAATGAACAGGGACAATCTCCGGCACTATCACGTCTTGCCCAAGTGTGGTTATCAGCGTTAAGATGTGTGCAGTGGATGAGAAAATCCAACGATAAATCGTAGATAGGAGAAATGAATCATGTGTAAAAAGTTGACTGTAAACTATGTTGAGGTGCTGGGTAACCGCCGCATTGGCTGGCAGTTGTGGGACGGTTGCCAGATGCAGGGTATGACGGACGCGCAAATCCGCAGTTTTGTACATGGCGGTGGCGTGGTGAACGGTTTGTTGGTGACAGACGATGAACAGGTCGTGCCCGACCCTGCGTGGGGTGGTGTGGTTCTGGAGAAGTCGGGCATCAACACCTTTAGGCCGTTGGACGAGGGGGCTGATCTCATGGCAACAAAGTCGTTTATGCTGGTGAAAGTATCCCGCAACGGGAAAGAGAATATTTATCACTTCATCACGAACCGCTGGCAGATTGAGTCGATGAGCGAGGATAAAGTCCGCGCGATTCTGACATTGATGCCGATGGGTGGTATTCAGCTGGACGGCAAGCGTCTGGTGGTTCACGGAAATGTGGAAGTCGTGGATATGGCATTGCCGGAATGAACAAAAAGTGAGGGCAGCTCTTGGAACATCCAGAGCCGCCCTCAACTGTTTATTAGGATTCACAGATTAACAATTCACAGCATTCACAAAAATTTTCGGACTGCGTTTAGAGCATGGGAGTATGTAGTAGTATCTTTTATGATTTTTTTGAAAAATAAAAGATTGCCGATAGGCGTAAAGAAAGTTTAGGTTCAATCAGAATGGAGAATGAAGCATGAGTAAGAGAAAAGCGAAGGTAAAATGGAAAGCAGATACAAAGAGGTGGCAGGTCGATGTCCGCAAGGGTGGAATCAGACGCAGCTTTTATAGCACGATTTCCGCAGCGGATGCAGAGAAAAAAGCTGCAAAGTGGGATGGAACCCCGCCTGTAAAAAAGGAAAAGAAGCAGCCTGAAACAGTTGTGGGTTCCGAGGCGTGGGCTATGCAGATGCTGACTCCCCCTGAAACGGTGAACGAGGCATATGAGCGCTGGCTCCACAATGAGCTACAGTGCAACACAAGCGAGAGCAACTGGCGCGCGGTAGATTCCCGCTACCGCAACTGGGTTAAATATGTGATCGGCTCGTTGCCGTTGGATGCCGTGAGGAACGGACATATCAAAAAGGTCATGGACGATGCGTTCTATAACCGAAAAGCCCCGGAAGTGCTTGTACAGAGAAAATGCACCAAGGGGGAGCATATGTCTAGAAAGGCGTTAAAGAATCTGCGAGGCGATTTGAGCGCTTTGTTCAAATACTGCCTTGAGTATGAGTGGGTATCTTTCGTGCCTGTGATACACATAGACCGCAGAGCCGAAGCGGTCGGCAAAACCATCTTGCAAAAAGCCGATTTGGACGTATTGTTTAGCTCGGAGAGAACGACTATCGACGGGCAAGAGACAAGCGACCCGTACATCTACGCATATCGTCTGCAAGTTCTGACAGGGCTTCGCCCCGGTGAGTTATTCGGTTTGGAGTGGGCTGACATTAGGAGCGATTACATAAAGGTGGATAGGTCAATAAATGCCCTTGGGCAGGTAACCACAGGCAAGAACCGAAACGCCCGCAGGCTGGTGCCCTTGTGTTCCGGTGCAAAAGAGGCCCTGCTGAAGCAGTGGCAGAGGACAGGGAGAAAGGGCGGCAAGGTGTTTGAGATACTTAACGGCGAGCATTATTGTAAGCGGTTAAAACGCTATTGCGAGTTTAACGGCATTACGGTCGTAACGCCGTATGAGTTACGTCATACTTTTATAAGTATGACAAAAGGCTTGCCGCCCGAAATGGTAAAAGATATGGTTGGCCATTCTGAAAGTATGGATACCTACGGTGTGTACGGGCATCATGTCGATGGTTCCGAGGTCGTAATGGCTGGAATGCTTGACGATGCGTTTGCTGCCGTAAGCAAGCAGAGCAAGTCAACAGCATAGAAACTTCCGTGGACTTTGGCCGAAAGCGGAGGAACCGGCGGAGAATAAAGTGATTTTTGTCTCCAAAATGGCAGTCAAAAACGGCAGTCAGAGGGGGCAAAAAAGAAAAAGAACGGTAAATCCAACGATTCACCGTTCTTTTTTAAGTGGTGCGGAAGATGGGACTTGAACCCACACGTCATAGACACACGCACCTCAAACGTGCCTGTCTGCCGATTCCAGCACTTCCGCTTGTTGCATTGACTGCGAGGATTATTCTATCACAAACCACCCCCAAAAGTCAAGCTTTTACAGCAAAATTTTCCGCCCTTGTAAAAACAGGCCGTGAATGATAGAATGAACACCATAGAGAGGGGAGGCAACCGACGTGCAAAACCTGATATTCAGCCTGAATGCCACCATGCCGGTGTTCTTTGTTATGGTGGTGGGGTATCTGCTGGGGCGGATGGGCTTTCTGCCGCCCGCGTTCTGCAAGGCGGCGGATAAGCTCTGCTTCAAAATTACATTGCCGGTCATGCTGTTTCTGAATATGGGCAGTGTGGATATTCTGCATGAGTTTCAGCCGAAGTTTGTGCTGTTCTGTTTTGCCGCCACGCTCATCGGCATCCTGCTTGTCTGGGCGGGGGCAAAGCGCTTTTTGAGGGACAAAACGCTGGTGGGGGAGTTTGTGCAGGCGGGCTACCGCAGTAGCGCCGCTGTGCTGGGCGTGGCGTTCATCCAGAACATCTACGGCAGTGCGGGTATGGCACCGCTGATGATTTTGGGCAGCGTGCCGCTGTTCAACATCTTTGCAGTGCTGATTCTGATGCTGGAATCCCCGGAGCAGCGCGGCACACCAGATCCAAAGCAGCTTTTGCGCGGTGTGGTGACGAACCCGATTCTGCTGGGCATTGTCTTTGGCACGGTCTATGCGCTGCTGCCGTTCACGCTGCCCCAGATGGTGACAAAAACCATGAGCAATATTGCCTCGCTCACCACGCCGCTGTCGCTGCTTTCCATCGGCGCTTCGTTTGAGGGCACAAAGGCCATCAAAAAGCTCGGCCCCACGGTGGCGGCGGCCTTCATCAAGACAATCGGTCTGGCGGCGGCCTTTCTGCCCTGCGCGGTGGCGCTCGGCTTCCGAAATGAGGAGCTTGTGGCGCTGCTTATTATGCTGGGCAGCCCCACAACCCCCAGTGCCTACGTTATGAGCAAGAATATGGGCCATGAGGGCGTGCTGACCTCCAGCTGCATTGCGCTGACAACGCTGCTATCGGCCCTGACACTGACCGGCTGGATTTTTATTCTGCGCAGCGGGGGATACCTGTGAGGTAAATAAGAAATAGTGCGGGGAGGCGGATTACGGTTCTTCTGCGGCCACGGGCACGCCGCGGTGCTCTACGGGCGTGGAGAACACAATCTGGGTTCGGGTGCGGCCGAACTGCTGCAGATGGTTGATGAACTGGTCCAGCTCCTGCGTGGTGCCGAACAGCACCTCGATCAGCATACTGTAATCGCCGGTGACACAGTTGCACTCCACCACGTGGGTGCAGCTCTGGATATAGGGGTAAAACTCCGGCTTGCGCTGGGGATCCATATCCAGATTGATGAAGGCCTTGACCATATAGCCCAGCTTAGGCGCATCGACCTGTGCCTGATAGGCCGTGATGATGTCGGCGCTTTCCAGCCGGGCAATGCGGGCCGAAACAGCCGGGCTGGACAAAAACACGTGGTCGGCGATTTCCTTCAGGGGTGCGCGGGCGTTGCCCTGCAGAATGTCAATGATTTTGCGGTCGATGTGGTCCATAATAACACCTCAAATACCTCAAAAAGCTCTCGTTCGTGTGCGCCATTGCACTTGAACGAGAGCTTCCTTGCTTCACTATGTAAAGTATTCTAGCATATCGGAACGCGAAAGTAAAGAGCTTTGCAAAATAAAGTAAACAGCCCCGGAGTAACTCAAAAAATACCGCACAGTAGGGGCGGGCATAGCCCGCCTGCATACGCCGGGGCTGGCGCTTAGCGGCTGGGTACATATCCCAGCGGGTTCACGCGGGCACCGTCCACACGCAGCTCTAAATGTAAATGATACCCGCCGCCCGCGCCGTACACGTTGCCGGTGTTGCCCACATAGCCCAGCAAATCCCCCTTCTGCACGGCGGTGCCCTCGGCAACGGTAATGCTGCTCATATGCGCGTAGAGGCTGTCATAGCGGTGGCCGTCATCGGCTGTGCCATGGCTGACCTGTACGCAGTTGCCGTAGCTGTTCATCGTGCGTGCCGCGCTGACAACGCCGTTGGCAACGGCGTAAATCGGTGTGCCGCCCGGCGCTGCAAAATCGGTGCCGCGGTGAGGGATACCCCATGGGTCGGGCTCGGCAAACTGTGTGGTAATGCGGCCGTAGCTGTCCAGCGGGCAGCGGAAGGCAAGGCTTGTCAGGTGCAGATCGGCGGTGGTATAACGGCGGCTCTGCTCCCGGACATAGGCATCCAGCGCGGCGGTGGCATCCTCATAGGCCTTTTTGGCGGCGTCAGTCACGGCGGCCTGTGCCTGTGCGGCGGCTTGCTGCTGGGTCAGCGCGCTGTTCGCCGCCAGCAGGGCGGCCTCCAGTTCACTTTGTGTCGCGCTGTGAGCTGCCTGCTGGCTTTCCAGTGCGGCCTTGGCCTCGGCGGCGTGCTGTACGGCGGTGTCGGCCTCGGCGCGTGCCTGCTCTAGTGCGGCGGCTTCGGCGTCCAGCTCGGCCAGAACGGCGCTGTTTTTGGCATTCATCTGCCGCAGCACCGTGTCAAAGGTCAACAGCTGGTAAAGACTTTTTGCCTGCGACAGCAGCCAGATACCCCCGCCGCCGTCCAACCGCTGCATGGCGCGCAGCTGCTCCTTGCAGGCGGCAAGGCGTGCGTCATATTCGGCCTGCTTGGCATCCAGCGCGGCGCGGGCGGTGTCTGCGGCGGCCTGCCGTTCGTCCAGCACGGTCTGGGCATCCTGCACAGCCTGCGTCACAGCCGCAATCTGCCCGGTCAGCTCCGCCGCCTGCCCGGACAACGCGGCAACCTCGCTTTCGGTCTGCGTCTGGGCACTCTGCAAATCGCGCAGGGTGGACTGTGCGGCCTCGTATTCCTGCCGCGTTTCGGCTTGCTTTTGCGTCAATTCGTCCTTTTTGTCCTCCGCATAGGCGGTCTGGCCCGAAAAAAGGGTGCAAAAAAGCAGCCCCGCCGCCAGAACAGCGGCGGGGAAGTGCCTGTATTTCATCTTGTTACTCCGCTAATAGGGCAGTCCCGGTCAGGTCTGCGGGCGCGCTGTCCTGCCGTGCCTCAAAGTGCAGGTGCGGCCCGGTGGAATTGCCGGTGCTGCCCACATATCCCAAGACCTGGCATTGAACCACGGACTGCCCGGCAGAGACGAGCGACGACTTCAAGTGCTGATACTCCGTTTCCAGCCCGCCGCCGTGGTCAAGCACGACATAGTTGCCCTTTTCAGCATCGTAGTCGGCGGTGGTCACGATGCCATCGGCAACGGCGTAAACCTCCGCGCCTTCCTCAGCGGCAAAGTCAATGCCGGGGTGTCCGTTTTCGGGGTCATAGCCGCTGACCTGCGGCGGGGGCGCGACCGGCAGGGTAAAGAGATCCACGCCGGAAAGGGCGGCAGCTCCATCAACGGCAGTCGTCTGGTCGGAAGCAGCGCGGCGCACGGCCTCGGCCAGGATTTCATCCGCCTTTTCCTGTGTCAGCTCGCCGGAATCTGCGCCGTAATCGGTGAAATAGCGGGGCTGCAGCAGAACACCGCCGACATACATTTCAAAGTGGCAATGTGGCCCGGTGGAGTTGCCGGTGGAACCCACATACCCGATGACATCTCCCGCGTGCACGGTCTGACCCTCCTGCACGGTATAGGACTGCATATGGGCGTACAACGTGGCCCAGCGCAGGCCGTCGGCATCGGTGCCGTGGTCAATCTCGACAAAATTGCCCCAGCTGTAATGCTCCTGCGCGACTACTACAACGCCGTCCGCGGCGGCGTGGATTTCGGTGCCTGCGTCGGCGCGCAGGTCATCACCGCGGTGGCCGTTCCCCATAAAGCGGATAACGGACTCATACTGCACCGGGCAGAGGAAACGCGGGCTGTTGGCGGCATCATGCAGATTGGGCAGTACAGCGGTGGACGCGGCGTTCACGGCCGGTGCGGGGGAGGATGCTGGCGCGGCTGTCTCGGGGGTCTGAATTTCTGCGGCTTCGGTTTGCGGCTCGGGTGCGGCGTCTACCTGCGGGCGTACCATGCAGGCGGTGGCGCAAAGGCCTACCACCGCCACGCAGAGCGCCAGCGCCCCGGCACCAAGGCGGCGGTAGTGCAGCAGATGCACAATGCGGGCCTTTACGCCGCCTGCGCCAAAGGAGAGGCTGCCGGGCACGGCACGGCCCTGTGTGGCAAATTGCAGCAGGCTGGCACAGTAGGCACTGCGCTCCGGCAGGGAACGCCCGCGCACCGCGGCTTCATCGCAGGCGGCTTCCATATCGTGCGAAAGCTCCCGGAAGGCCAGCCACGCCAGCGGGTTGAACCAATGCAGGCAGGCCACGGCGTAGAACAGCGGCTTTGTCAGCGTGTCATGGCGGCGGATGTGGGTCTGCTCATGCAGCAGCACCGCCTGCCGCGCTGTGCCCTGCACGTGGTCCGGCATATAGATGAGCGGGCGAACCACGCCCAGCGTGAACGGAACGGCAACACAGGCACCACTGTAGCAGCCGTCCGGCGTTTTGCAGGCCAGCGCCACACGGCGCTTCAGGCGGATATATCCGACAACACTGTATACGGCCAGAGCAACTACACCCACGGCCCAGACGGCCGCCGCCGCGTGCCACGGTGTCAGGCGTGCGTACCACGGCAGAGGGGAAACTGCTGCAGCCGCTGCGGCGGGTGCGGCGGACGCTATGGGCGGCACCAGCGGCAGCTCGCCCAACTCC
>ERZ1034925.769-NODE-769-length-12725-cov-30.000000_pt1 | contig 12725 bp, 18 predicted proteins | sample MGYA00520687_ERZ1034925 | MGnify/ENA primary metagenome ERZ1034925 (study PRJEB33766, sample SAMN09781758) | gut metagenome | biome: gut microbiome | host: Homo sapiens | place: Madagascar | study: EMG produced TPA metagenomics assembly of the PRJNA485056 data... | reverse complement strand
ACAAATCCCGTCTTGCAAAAGAAGGATGGCTGAAAGCTGCTCTTTGCGGTATGTCAGTGGGGTTCAGCGCCGATATTCTCTGTGCGGCTGCCTTCTGGGTTTTCGGTATTAAGCTGTTCTGGGTCTGCATTCTTGTTTTTGCGGCGGTCACCGCAATCGCAACCCTGTTGTTCTACTTCTGCAGATTCAAGAACTCCCGCCGCCAGGTCGCCTCCCGTGTCGATATGCTCGGGTTGGAAGAGAGAATCTTGACCATGACGCAGTTTGAAAATGACGATTCCTATATCGCGCGCCGTCAGAGAGAGGATGCAACGAACGCACTGAAGAGCGTCAATTCGTCCTTCATCAAGATCGCTGTTTCCGCTTCGATGGTAGCAATCTTCTGTGCGACACTGGTACTCGGAGTTGGTGCGACAACCGCTTCTGCCTTGTCGAGCAAATCGCTGGTTGCAATGATTCAAGAAAATAAAACAGAACCAAATTCTGGCATTTTCCATCTAATTTATGGCGTTAAAGGTAACATTGGCGGCAGAGTAGATGGCGAGTTAAAACAAAATGTTGGTGAAGGAGAATCTGGAAAGATTGTTCAGGCGGTTGCTGATGATGGATATGTTTTCATTGGATGGACGGACGGCTATGAGGATGCCACCCGCACGGATGTGGATGTGAAAAAGGATGTAACCGTAAATGCCGTGTTCGTTGAGATTGAAGTCAACGACGAGGATGACGAGACGGAAGAGGAAAAGGGCGAAGGCGAGGGCAATGGCAGCAACAGCAACGGTCAGCAGCAACCCGGCGATCCCAGCGACGGTTCCGACAGCAGCGACGGTGCCGGAGACGGTGCGGGCGCAGGTTCCGATGCGGCTTCCAATCAGGTGATTGATGGCTCAACCTATTACGGGGACGAATATGGAGGAAGCCTTTCGGATGCGCAGGATTCAATGAACTCTAACAGCAACTTGTCTGGCGAAGAAAGGGGTACTATAGGAGATTATTTCCACAACATTCAGAAGTGATTTTGTTCTAAAATTTTGTAAAAGCTCTTGACAAAAGGGCGAATTTGTGATATAATATAATTGCCGGGGAAGTGAAAATTTTCCCCGGCAGAAAGTAGAGGAAAATATGAGAAAGTTTGAAGAAGTAAGAGATGAGTTTAAGGTGTTTCCTGATGTGGAAACAAAACTTCCGGAAAGGAGCACGTCTCGAAGTGCGGGATATGACTTCTATTCAAAAGAAGACTATATGCTTCAACCGGGAGAATCACACACATTTTGGACCGACGTAAAGGTTGCAATGTTTTTTGATAATGTATTAATGATTGTTGCTCGATCTGGACTTGGGTGTAAGAGGGGCATTGTGCCGAGAAATTGTCTCGGAATAATTGACGCAGACTTTTTCGGAAATCCGCAAAATGATGGCGGGATCGGTATTTGTTTAGTCAATAATGGAGATGAGCCGGTGGAGATTAAAATTGGAGATAAAATCGCGCAGGGAATTTTCACCAGATACGCGATTGTTGACGAAGATAAATTTCTTAATCAAAAAACAGACAGTGTTGATCGAGTGGGCGGATTTGGAAGCACGGGGAGGTAATTGAAGATGAAAGTCGTATTTTATACAATTGATTGCCCAAAATGCCGCGTGCTTGAAAGCAAACTGAAAGCAAAAAAGGTCGTTTTTGAGGAGTGCCGTGACATCGAAATTATGCAAGAGAAGGGGTTTGAAAACGCCCCGATGCTCGAAGTGGACGGAGCTGCGATGAGTTTCGGAGAAGCGGTAAAATGGATTAATAATTTGGAGGCGTAATATATATGGATGTAACACTGAAGCTGAATAAAGATTTTGAGAGATTTCTTGAAGAATTAAAGAAAAAGTATGGCGAAGATTTTGAATACATTAACGGGTTACATTCTAGCCAACTCGATTTTTCAGATTTTTTGGATAAATTTGTGGAAAAAGACACTATGGCAGATGCCACAATCGATCCAAACGCAAACGCAAGACATAAAGATATTAGAAGTTTTATGACAGAGAAAGGAAAAAGCGAAGATAAACTTTTTGGTTTGAGTAAAATTTTTTATGAAATTAAAAAAATGTGGGGTTTACGCACTGCAAAACAGTGGTTCGAACAGGAATTCAGCAAGGGTTTTTATCTGAACGATTCCGCAACGGCAAGTTATTATCCATATTGTTGGGCAAACGATCTTACGAAACTCGCAACAGAAGGTCTGTTTTTCTTAAAAGACTATAACAACAAACCTCCGAAGCACTTGACGACATATTTTGATGATGTTATTGAGCTGACCTCTTATCTTAGCAATAGGCAGAGTGGCGCAGTCGGTCTTCCAAATGTTCTTATTTGGGCTTATTATTTTTGGAAGAAGGATGTTGAAGATGGATATTATCTGAAATCTCCAGATGTTTATTTGAGACAGAATTTCCAAAAATTTATTTATAGATTGAACCAACCTTTCCTTCGAATAGATCAAACCTCCTTCAGTAATGTTTCAATATTCGACCGCCCGTATCTTGAATCGTTGTTTGGCGGAATTGAGTTCCCTGACGGAAGTTTTGTGATTGACCAAATTGAAGATATTATAGAATGCCAAAAGGTGTTTATGGAAGTTGTGAGCGAAATCCGAGAAGAAAATATGTTCACATATCCGGTTTTGACATATTCTCTTTTGAAGAGAAGCAATATCACAAAAGAAGAAGCGGACGAAATGATTAGAACTAAAAAGTGGGATGTATTTGTTGATAAGGATTTCGCATATTGGTGTTCTTGTCATAATATCAAATGGTCCGATTCAAACTTCTTTGTTAGCGACAATGTTGGGGTTCTGAGTAACTGCTGCAGACTTTTGAGCAACGTTCAAAAATTAAACGCATTTATCAACTCTATTGGCGGAACGGCTCTTTCTGTTGGTTCTTGCCGCGTAAGCACAATCAACCTTGTTAGAATTGCATATGAATCTAAATTAAATAAAAAGAAATATATCGAAATTCTGAAAGATAAGGTTCTTCTCGACTGTAAGGCACTAGCGTCTATGAGACATATTATTAAAAGAAACATCGAGAAGGGGCTTCTCCCCAACTATCAGGATGGGGCGCTCGAGCTGGATAAACAATTCTGTACGATCGGCGGTATGTAATAATGCCTTATACATTTTTTCCAATAAATCATTGGGGTCACACGAGTGGCTAACGAGGAAATCTTATATAAATTCGTACAATATATAAGACAATCTCGTGGGAGGGTAATAAAAAATGAAAAAAGATATTTATATTATTAAAAATTCAGTAAACAACAAAGTGTATATAGGACAATCAAAAAACTCTGCAGAAAGATGGTTGTCTCATGTTTACAATGCTATTTATGAAAAAAAATCAAATAAAAAAACACAAGTAATCCATCGAGCAATGATGAAGTATGGTGTTGATAAATTCCATTATGAAATTATTGAATATCAGATAGAAAATTATGACGAGAGAGAAAAATATTGGATTAATTTTTATAATTCAATTGCTCCAAATGGATATAATGTTTCTGTCGGTGGAAGTGGAATTGGCGCTGGCATCGACAGCATAAACTCGGTTTTTAAAGAAAAATCTAAACTGTTGGAGTGTATTAGTGAAATTTCAAGCAGTGAAAAAACATTTGCTAATATTGCTAAAAAGTTTGGTTGTAGCCAAGAGGTAATATCTGCTATAAATTTAGGTTATAGATATAAGATGGATGAGTTTATATATCCATTAAGAGATACCAATAACAAATATTCTTATCAAATGCTAAAACAGATCAGATATAGTTTAAAATATGAATTAGACTTATCAATTAAAGATATTTCAAAGAAATATATGGTTGATTGCTCTCAAGTTTCTAACATAAATCAGGGCAAAATATATTTTGTAAAAAATGAAAAATATCCTTTAAGAAATAAAAGAATTAGCGATTTAAAAGATGAAGTTGTCGAGAATATAATTAATGATATTATAAACTCCGACTTATGTTTGTCAGATATAGCGGCGAAATATAATATTAGTAGAACAAGAATTTCTGGTATTAATCAAGGCAAATACTATGTTAAAAACAATCTAAGCTATCCATTGAGAGCAGAGACCGACAAAAGAAGTAAGTCTTTGAAAAAATTTATTGATTTAAGTATAATAGAAGAAATTCACAAACTATTACAAACAGACATCTCTATTAAAGAAATTGCAAATAGATATGATTTATCTAAAAACACTATTTGTAATATTAATAGTGGTAAGTGTAAAAGATATGTATTAAATAAATATAAATATCCAATTAGAAAGTTAAAATAATTACCCCCTGTATCGACTATCCTCGTATAGAGGAGTAAAACCGCTATTGATACGCGGCTTGAAATGAATGTATGTATATCACGAGATATATATAAGAAATAGTCAGTTCTTCTAGTGATAGAAGGTTAACGATTGGAATGTACGAAGTGATGGACATTTTTGGACTTATAAATACGGATGAATTCGGAAATAGAAGTTATTCCGATGAAGGGATTAAGTTTGCGACAGAAATTCTTGACACAATTAACGAAGTAAAAGATAATTTTGAATGCGATTTTTCTATAAATGTAGAAATGATCCCTAAAATGTGTGGGGATAAGGTGAAATAATTCATAAATCACCTTTAGTAAATTTTCTCTAATTGACTTGGAATCCCGGCTCGGGAGACAGGGCGGAAGTTTAAATACACCGTGAACGACTAAATGAGAAAACACCATTTTATGATGGTGATGCGATAGTCTGAACTTCGCCATATAAAGAAAGCGAAGAGTAAAATTTAACGATTTTACCGCCGAATTATTTCGGTCATAAAAGTAACAGAGTTGGCAGAAAATTGCGCTGGAGTTATGTGTCAGGCAGATAATCTTCTCTATGAACAAGACAAATATTATATTTATTCCAATCAGTGGATTCCGTTAACGGAAAAATGTACGATTAAAGAAAAGTGCAGACTTGGAAGTATTTTTGATGAAAAATGTGGCGGCGGATGCATTGCCCATATCGATGTTGAAAATAGATTTCCGAACGAAGAAACTGCGTGGGATGCTTTGAACTATGTTGCCGTTTCTGGGGTAATTTATTTTGCATTTACGACAAAAATTAATGTGTGTAAGAGCAAACACGCATTTATTGGAACAAAAATTTGCCCGAAATGCGGAGAGCCGGTAGCAGATCAATACGCCCGTGTTGTTGGATTCTATGTTCCGGTCAGTGGATATCAGAAAATCAGAAAAAGAGAGTTTAATAATCGAAAGTGGTATGATATCGCAAGTAAGGACGGTATTTTGATTTGAAACTAAAGGGTTTAGTAGATAACGATTGGGCGAATTATAAAAAATGTAGCACTTTTCTAATTTTCCCCTTCTGTACATTTAAATGTGAAAAAGAGTGCGGAATCCAGTGTTGTCAAAACAACTCTCTTGCGAAACAGCCGATTATTGAAATTTCAACAGAAAAGCTTGTTCAACGGTATTTGGAGAATCCAATCTCCGAATCCGTTGTTATGGGCGGAATGGAACCGCTGGATTCTTTTGAGAATGTCCTCGAATTTATATCCATTTTGAGAAAGCATTCCGATGATCCCGTTGTCCTCTACACTGGCTATTACAAATCGGAAATCGAAGACAAAATCGAACAACTTCAAAGATTTTCAAATATTATTGTTAAATTTGGACGGTTCAAACCAAACGAACCGCATCATATAGATCCAATTCTCGGCGTGGAATTGGCGTCAACAAATCAATACGCCGAAAAAATTTCATAGTCGAGGAGAACAAATTATGGTAAAAGCGAAAGTTAATGATGATGAAGAACTCGTAACGGAAATTAGAGCGGCAATTAAGGAGAACGAAGGGTACTGTTGCTGCGCTATCCAGCGTTGTCCGGAGGTGAAATGCCCCTGCGCTAATTTCCGTCAAATGCTAAAAGAGGGGCGGGTCGGAGAGACCTGCCACTGCGGGCTCTACCAAATTGTGGAAGTTCCTGCTGAAAAATAATTTAGAAAGGAGGAAATTCAATGGCAGTGTCCGTTGATTTAACCACCCTTCCTGGTTATAGCAAATTGCAAGGAAACACAACATATAAAATATCTTGCAAAGCAATGGCTACTGGATTTAAAGATTCCAATATGTCTGAAACTGTTGACTATATGGTTCCGGAAATTTGGGTGTTAAACGAAACAATTGATGACGCGGTCCGTGTTTATTATGGTCCGACAGATTTTTCTGGAGATTTTGGAACCGAGATAGTTAATGGAAGTGGAGAGTATTGGACGGTAAATTTTAAAAATCAAGATCAGAGTTATAGTGCTATCGGATATGATCGTTCTTCTGCCGCACAACCAGGAGCGGCAGATTCTGCAACATTAGTATATTCTGTTGTCGAAACAACGGGAGCTCCGCCAAGCACATGGTGGATTGATGAAACTTATCGTACAATTGTTTTTGATAATCCGGTTACGGATGAAACGCTTCTTGCGTGGTTGGAAGCTAATGGAATAAGACAATAATTTTATATAATGAAAGGAGAAAATCAAATGATTGTTCTCGAAGATTTTACAAAAAACGTAGATGGGACTTATCGTCAAATTCTTTCTATGGGAAAGGAAGATTCTGTTGATGATCTGCCATCCGCAACCCGCCCCATGAATCCGGAGTATTTTGCGGTTACTGTCGATTATGGCATTCCTGCAGATGGTTCTATTGCTATTGTTGATGGCGGAGCGTCCTATCTTTACTCCAATGGTGCGTGGGCAGAATCTGCTTCTGCTGTTTTGGAGGAACTGAACGTGGATGCGAACGGGACTTACGAGCCCGATGAAGGCGTTGATGGTTATAGTAAAGTAACCGTTAATGTTATTGTCTGATAAAATGATAATTTCATTAATTAAAAATACAATTATTTGTTAAAAGAAAGGAGATAAATTATGTCAAAATTTTTAACACCTCCTGTATGGTATGATGGGTATGGCAATTTAAACGATATGTTAACTGGAAAATCGGTTGAAGAAGGTAATGTTGTAATTGGTTCAGGTGCTGAATCCGGCGCAAATGTATTTAACAGCGTAATCATTTTTGGAAGCGCAGTTGGAACACAAAGTGCACCAACTTCTAACGCTGTAATTGTTGGCGTTGGTGCGTCGGCGTCTGGTGCAGGAGTAGTTGCAACTGGTGCAGGAAGTTCTGCGACCGCAGAAGGAGCTGTTGCTTCTGGATTTTCAGCAAAAGCTAAAAATACCGGAGCCATAGCAATTGGTCGTAATGCGGAGGCCGAAGCAAGTGGGTCAATTGCTATCGGAGACGGAGCATCTGCCCCATCACAAAATACAATTCAGCTTGGAAATAATAGTACTGCGTATACGTTGAATGTTGGTAATGGATATGTTTCAATTGGGGGCTTTAAAGTTACTCCAATTAAAAGCGGAGACTATGCAAATCAGGTTGTGTTGGGAAACGTAAATCAAATTAAGGCTCCGGCGGCTGGCATCTCTTTTGAAGTTGGAGAAAGACGTGAAATTGGAACAATTATTTTCCCAACTAAAGTTAAAACTCTGATGGTAGACTCGACGCAATATAGCGTTGGAACAATTTCTAAAACATCAACAAATGGAAGCCTAAACCTTGACGCAAATTGTTTTTATTTGATAAATTTTGGAAGTATTAGGGCAATGTTGCACACTACAACAAACAATTCAACTACACATCAATTTATTTATGGTATTAATTCTACAACGGATTATGTGATATATGTAAACAATGTGCTTTCGGATGCAACTTCGGTAACATGCAAACTTCAAAAATATGACAAGAGCAGTAATACATATACGGACTATACGGATAGCAATTTTACTGCAATAAAAGTTTGTTCTTTTACTTAATTCATAATAAATTATTTCCCAAAACCTCTTGACAAACAGACCTTTTTATGCTATAATATAATCAGTAAGAATCGATCCAACTTCTAACCAATCCCTGATTCAACCCTCATTTCAATTCCAAAACCAATTTTTCGAAGAAAGGCGGCTGCAAAAAATGACATTAAAACAGATATTTCAAAATCTGAAAGACCTCGGAATAGTCGATGAAAATGGAAAAATTCTTCCAGCGTTCGAAGATATTGTTGTTGTGAAAGATCTAAAAAAATACGAGGAAATTCTTTCACAACTTTCAAAAAGCCCAGACCCTTCAATTGTCCCAAAACAGCCGCCAAAGCTTCCAGAAAATGCCGAAGATATTTGGTTTAAAAGGAGATAAGAAAGATGATTTCACTAATTAAAAGAATTGTCGAAGGAATTAAAGCAAAACGCGAAGAGAAGAAGACAATCGAGCAGTATTTGCGAGCTTGTGAAGTTTTCGATAAACTGAAAGACAGTTACGGTTATGTTTCTGTCGGTGATTGTTTATGGGCGTTTAAAGATCCGGAGTCGTTCTTCTGGTGGATTCGGGGAGAAGACGATGGGAAGCTTACCAAAGACGCCACACTCTTCCACAAGCGTTATGTTAGACATTCGATTGCAAAAATCTTTGGATGTTCAACAATTGTAGAATTTACCGAAAAGATCAAAAATTATATTTTAAAAGGAGAAAAGATTTAAGTTATGAAGAATTCCAATTACGATGTAAGAGTTGTTGAAGGCAAGACCAAAACTTGGTCCCCGTATGACCTGCAGGGAGTGAGTTTTGATGACATTCTCGCGGCGCTGAAAGATATCTTCGAGGGCGCATACGAGGAGGGTCGAAAAGCCGGGTTTGAGTCTGGGATCGATCAGGCTCGCGGTTGTTGTGAAGAGTGTGAGGATTTCGAAGAGCTGGAAGATGATTACGATATCGATGAGGTAATGGGAAGATGAAAAGTAAAGAGGAAAGATTGAGAAAGAAGTTTTTCAATAAGAAGCAGAAGGTTTCTGAAGGTGATTACCAGCTGAATGTTTGGAAATTTCTGAACGACGGAAATATTTTCCGGAGAATCGGTGGTTTTTTCAACAAGGTAAAATACGCAAGAGACCGTGCCCGCAAGGGGTTTTGCGATTATGACCTTTGCGATCTTGACATTTTCTTCGTTGATCTGATTATTCGAGCGCTTGAGGAGCACAAGGAATCTGCTCTCGGATATCCAGACAGCAAATATCCGACATTTGAGGATTGGATGAACGCAATCGACGAAGGAATCGGACATTTCAAGAAATATAAATATTTGTTGGATGACGATAACAATATATATTATCTTGGATATATTCAGGCAATTGAAAATGGAAATACGGACAGAAAAATTATTCGAGACAAGTTCGACGCCGAAAATCAAAAAATGTATGAAGAAGCGAAGAATGAACTTCGTCTTGGATTTGAGTTCTTGGCAGAAAATCTGATTCATCTATGTTGGTGATTGGAAGGTGATAAAAAAGTGGATAAGAAAAGGTTGAAGATTTCAGTCTATGCGATTATGAAGGATGAAGAGCAGTTCTTCGACCGATGGATTGAATCAATGTGGGATAACGGAAAAGGAGCAGACGAAATCTGCGTTCTTGACACCGGGTCAAAAGAGGGCTGGAAAGAACTGCTATACGCTTCTGCTTGCAAGTTTGGAATGCCGACAGATAAGTTGGTTCTTGATCAAAAGAGATATTCTCCTTGGAGATTCGACACTCCTCGTAATGACAGTATGAAGCTAATTTCTGACGATGCTGATATTTGTATTTGCACAGACTTGGACGAGATTCTGAAACCCGGTTGGGGAACGGAACTTCGACGAGTTGCAGAAGAAAATCCGACAGCGGGTCAGGTTTATTACTATTATGCTTGGAGTAGCGATGAAGTGACAGGAGATGCGAAACGGTATTTTTGGTATAACAAATGTCACCGTCACCCGAAATTTGGCGTTGAATGGAAATACCCTGTTCACGAAACATTAACATATACGAATGAGTATAACGCAATGTTCCCGGATAGTGCGAGAATGACTGACAAAACAATTTGGTTGTGGCATTACCCGGATCAAACGAAGAGTCGTGGAAGCTATCTCGGGCTTCTTGAACTTCGTGCGCAGGAGTCTCCAGAAGATATGTATGGATTATATTATCTCGCACGTGAATATACTTTCCGTGAAATGTGGGACAAGGCAATTCAGTGGGGTTCGTATCTGCTTGCTCGAATCAAATCGACTGGGAACGATGATATGCTGATGGAGCCTGCGTTGTATGTTCTGCTTGGAGAAAGTTATGACAAAATTGGAGCGAATGATGATTGCGAATTCTGTTATCGAGAATCAATCAAGCTGCACCCGACATACCGCGACGCATATGTTCGACTGGCGCAGAAGCTCGCATACTCCAACCGTCCTGCGGAATGTTTCGAGGTTCTGAAGGAGATGGGCGAAAAGTCCGTAAAGGTTCAGGACTGGAGAAATCTGGATTATATGTGGAGAAACTGGAAGGTCGGTCAGATCAAGGCGGACGCATTGATGTGGATGGGAAGATACGCAGAAGCTGCTGTTGAGATGAAATCAGCACTATATGACATCCAATCAGATGATGATAAACGAGAAGCACGGCAGGAAGGATTTTATGGAGATTTAAAATTCCTGCAGGAAAGACTGAAAGAACGTTTCCTAGATCTTGTAAAAACGGTCGAAGATGCGGAAAATCAGGACAAAACATAACTAAAAAGAGGGGATTATACCCCTCTTTTTTTGTGCGTTTTGACAAAATAAATAAAAGTGGGTTTTTATTCTCAAAACCTCTTGACAAAAACGGTCTTTTGTGATATACTATACTCGAGGCAGAGGACTGCCAAAATCACATTATTGTAAAGGAGTTGGAAAAATTGAAGGCAATTTTACCCGAAAACAAGAACACGGGGTTTAACCCAAATCGAAAGCAGAGGAGAAATATGCTCCAGACGTTGAATCGAAAGGCGAAGCGTCCGCTGACCAAAGATGAGTTTGAGCAGTTTCTGATGGTTCAGAGACTTCGTCATGGAGATGTCAGAGATGGAGATATTCGCAAAATGGCAGCGAACAATGTCGCGCATTACGATAACCCCGATAAGTTCCCGAACGGAATTGAGGTTAAGCTGAATTACGCGGAGATTTCGCAGAGAAAGCGGGAAGACTTCAGAGAGGAGTATTGGCAGTGGGTCGAAGAGCATAAAGATGACGTGTTCCATCTTGATCGTGAGGAAAACGCAAGCTCGCTTGTTTGTCTCGCGGAAGATGAAAGATATCGCGAGATGGACGGAGAAAAGGTTCGGATTCCGAGGTGGGAATTTGACCTGTTCGCAGACCTGCTTGTTAAGAATGACGAAGGAGAGTTCGTGTCTCCGTGGGAGATTCCGGACAGCACAGAGGATTTTGTAGATTCGAGCGTTGCCAACGAGGTTCTCGCCGAAAGAGAGCGGGAACGGTCGGCGGAAGCAGAAAAGGAAGAATCTACCAATGATTAAATTTGTAAAGCACGGTTCGAGCGACTATCCCGAAAAAGAGGAATATAAAACTCTGGAAGAATTATTGGAAGCGAAAAAAGAATATTTGTATGATGGTGAAATTTTTGCGACCAATGAGGACGGAGAATATTTGATGAAGAGTTCGACGCAGTTAAGACGCTGGTTTGTTCTTGGAAGGGTTTATAATATAAATCTGAAAGATCTGCTTCCAAAATATGATGAAGTATTTTCGAAGAATGGTCTTATGATAATTTATGCGGTTATGAATTTTTCCAAACATGCTGACATAATTCAAGGATTGTTTTTGAATAAAAAGAATGCTGAAAAATATGCCAAAAAATTAGAGTCGGATGATGCGGGCAACAATTATTTAAATTTGGGTGTTTTTGAGTTTCGTGTATTAGATGTATAAGAAAGGAGAAAGTTAAAATGTCGATGGTTGAGTATAATAAGATTGAGACGGTTTATCGCCGAGATGAAAAGACGAAGAAGCTCGTTATCGGAGAATTTACCAACCCAACGATTGAATTTTGCAAAGACCTCCCATGGGTGTTTACGGAGAAGGTCGACGGAGTAAACTGTAGGATTTTTTGGGACGGACACACCGTAACGTTTGGTGGTCGTACAGATAAAGCACAGATGCCGATGGCTTTTATCAATCGGTTGAACGAGCTTTTTGGCGGTGAAGCAAACGCACAGTTGTTCGAGCAGAAGTTCGGTGAAACCGAAGTCATCCTTTTTGGAGAGGGATATGGTCCGAAGATTCAGAACGGCGGCAGTTATCGTAATGATGTCGATTTTATCATTTTTGATGTGATGATTGCAGGTAATTATCAGCCTCGTTCATCGGTCGAAGACATTGCGCAGTATTTCGGAATTGACATTGTTCCAATCGTTCTGGAAGGGACAATTGCAGAAGGAGTAGATTATGTGCTCCATAATCGTAAGAGTCTGATTGCGAAAAACGGTGCGCTGATTGAAGGCTTGGTCGGAAAGCCGAAGATTGAGCTTCGAGACAGAGTTGGTAAGAGACTGATTTGCAAAATCAAGTTCAAAGATTTTGAGTAAAAATTTTTGAAAACCCCTTGACAAAAGGGAAAAAGTATGTTATAATATATTCGTGACAGAAAAGTCACGAATAAACGAAAATATTTTTATTAAACGAAATGGAGAAAAACAAAAATGGCAGCAACATTTGATTTCGTAGGAAAGCTGAAGAAAATCGAAAAGGAGACCGAGAAGTTT
>ERZ1034925.763-NODE-763-length-12791-cov-4.991756_pt1 | contig 12791 bp, 12 predicted proteins | sample MGYA00520687_ERZ1034925 | MGnify/ENA primary metagenome ERZ1034925 (study PRJEB33766, sample SAMN09781758) | gut metagenome | biome: gut microbiome | host: Homo sapiens | place: Madagascar | study: EMG produced TPA metagenomics assembly of the PRJNA485056 data set... | reverse complement strand
GCACTGGCAGAGCTTGCCCCTTACCCCATTACCCTGGAAAACATTCCCGGCAGTGCCAATGGCTATTGCGACCATTCCGAGAAAAAGATTGTTGTGCAGGAAGGCATGAGCCAAGCCATGACCCTGAAAACAACGGTTCACGAGGTTGCCCATGCGCGGGAGCACGACCCCGCCAATTTCCCGGACGGAGAACGCCCGCCCCGTGAAACCTTGGAGGTCGAGGCCGAGAGCATTGCTTTTTTGGTGTGTGAACACCTGGGCATTGATACCTCTGATTATTCTTTTGGGTATGTGGGCGGCTGGTCCTCCGACAAGGAATTACCGGAGCTGCACGAGGCCCTGGGTCACATCCAAAAAACCGCCAACGAGATTATGGACAAGCTGGATGAAACCTTGGAATTGATTCAGGAGCGCGAGGCTGCCGCGCCGGTAGCAGGGGAAGAGGTCAAAAGCATCCCATCTGTTCTTGACAACATTTGTACAAAAGCCACGGCGCAGGCTGCCGAGGAAAACGCCGCCAAAGCGGCAGCCATTCCTGCCCCGGAAATTGAAAAAGAAAGAGAGTGATCTGCTGTGATGATGAATGAATACGCCGGTTTGGTTCGGTGCTACTGCCTGCCTGGCCAGGTTCCAACCGTGGCCGAGCTAGCCGTAGAAATCCAACAGGCTTTGCCCTATGCCGAGGAACCGATTGCCACGGAAATGCGGGATCTGCTGCAGCAGCTGCCGCATATGACCGATGCCGACATCCTTCGTATCGCCGCGCAAGGCCCGGACGATGCCGAATGACGATTTTTGTTTTTGAGGGTGCCTTCGCGTAAGCGAAGGTTAGCAAGCATTGCAAGTGGATACCACTTGCGCTTGTTAGGGGCAAGCCCCTAAGACCCCGACTTGGGGAGAATCCCCAAACCCCTTTGAATTGGAGGTGTGCAATGGCACAACGACTAAGAAGTATCCGGCTGTTGGTTAGCTTTACCCCAGCCGAGTGGGAGGAAGTGCAGACCAAAATGGCTACAGCCGGGGTAACGAATTTTACCCTGTTTGCCCGTGAAATGCTGCTGAATGGTGAAGTTCGATATTACGACTTTTCCGTGCTGAAGGACATAAGCCGAGACCTGGCCAGGCTGGCCGGAAGCATAAACCAAATCGCCAAGCGCTGCAACGAGACACGAAACCTGTATGCCTCCGATGTGGAGCTGCTGCGACAAGAGTATATGCAGGTCAAGGCCGTTGCCCAGGAGCGTCTTTGCAAGATGCTGCGGAAATTGTAGCCGAATTTTCCCAAAACAGCTTGACATTTTCTCGCCAGTACGATACAATAATGACGCAAGGTAGGTGCGCGCGTGAAAAGCCTGCTGATGCGGTTTCCGAAACCTTATTCGGGGTTTATATAGAACCTGCTGTAACAGGTTAGGCCGTTAGGTAACTGCGGCCGCTTATTTTTTACGTTGAAGAACGGGCTGCGGCTTATGGCTGCGGCCCGTTTGCTTTTATGAGGAAAAATGGAAAACTTATCATTTTATAATGTCCCCTCGGCATATGTAAATTACCTACGGGATTTTGAAACAAATATTCGCGGTTTCTCTCACGTTCCCCTTGTGGATTATGAACTTCATAATCGCAAGGGGAAATTTTTTTGCGGGATAGTCCTTCAGATCAACGACCACCAGTATTATGTTCCCGTATCCTCTAACATTCGGAATCACCAAAACACCTTCTATCTGTACCAAAGAGGAAGAAGAATTTCATCTCTGCGTTTTGACTATATGTTTCCTGTCCCTCAAGAAATCATATCAGTTTATGATTTGAGCAAGGAGACTGACCGGAACTATGTTGCTTTGGTAGACGAGGAACTTTCGATTTGCAGGAGCAATGCACCAATCATTCGCAAAATGGCATTTCAAACCTATATCGAGCTTGCGGTCCCTGAGCGCAACCTGACAGTCGAACGCCGCGAACACAGCTGTGACTTTCGTCTGCTGGAGGGTGCCTGCGACATCTACCGTCAGGAGCATGGTCTCATGGCGGAGCCGCTGGAACCCAGTGTAGCCATGCTGCGAAACCAGCAGCCCAGGACTTTGGACGAGATCATAGCCTCTGCCACCGCCAAGGCCGAGCAGATCAACCGACAGACCGAATCGGTATTGCCCCAAAAAGAAAAAACGGTTACTCACGATTAACCCCGTTGCCAAAATAGGTTCCATTTAGTATAATAAAAGAAATATTCCAAGGGAAGGAGGAAATCTCTATGCTGTACACGCTAATGCACCGTGAACAGCCGGTAGCTGTGCTTGATATGAACCCCACGAATGGGTCTATCAACGGGGTGCGGGAAATCCTCGCTGCCGAACATCTGCCGATTCAGGTTCGGCACGATAACCTTTTTATTGCCGGGGACCTTGACAAATGGTTTTCCGGACGTGCAATTCCTGCCAGCCGTTCAGGCTTTCGGCAAAATCTGCAAGATTTGGAGCTTCAGCGCGGTATAGAACTTTCCTCCGGCAAGTTGCTCATGGAGTGCTACGGTCTAAGCTTGTCTGACCAGTATTGGGTATCCCCTGTCGATGCCCCCTTGAACTGGAAAAAGATCAACTTCTATGACAATCCCTTTAGTGAGGATGTCGGAAATTTTCTTTTTGGGCAGATTGTGGAACGCGGTATACTGGATCTGGTTTCTCCCTGTAACACGTCAGACGGCTGGCTAAAAAAGAAATGGAAAATTATAGACGGCCAGCGCGTGTTGATTAAGGGCGGCAGCGGTGTCTTTTCTCAGGAGCCTTTTAATGAAGCGGTCGCCTCGGTTATTTGCAGACGGCTGAATATTCCCCATGTGGAATATTCCCTGCTGTGGGAAAACGGTGCCCCTTACAGCGCTTGTCCCAACATGACCAATAACCGGCAGGACCTGGTAAGCGCCTATTCAATCTATTCCTCGGGCAAAAAGCCGAATCATCTGTCCCCCTTTGATTACTTTATTGACCGCTGCGAGCAACTGGGTATTCCCGGTGTGCGCCGGTTTCTGAGCCAAATGCTGGTGTTGGACTTCCTGATTTGCAACCAGGACCGGCATTTCGGCAACTTCGGTGCCCTGCGGGATGCTGTCACGTTGGATTGGCTTGGTATGGCCCCCGTTTATGACAGCGGCACGAGCTTGTGGCAGGATAAGCTCACCCCAGACATTCACGCACGAGCTGATGCAGCTGCAAAGCCGTTCCGCAGTACCCATGGCAAACAACTGGAATTGATAGCAAAAGATTTGGAATGGCTGGATTTTTCCTCCCTGCAAGGTCTGCAGGAGGAAATTTACAATATCTATGAAAAGGCTCACTTTGGAGAGCCGAACCGTGCAGCTGTTTTAAGCCAGGCCGTCACGACCCGGTGTGAACTTCTGCAGGACAGGATACGTGAGTTTACCCCGCAGAAGGTATCCATACAGGATATATGTCAAAACGCCACCGCCCGCGCCAAGGAAATTAACACCCAGCACAGTAAGACAGAAGAAGCTACCCCTAAAAGAATAGAACCTGAAATTTAATATTACGAACGAAGCCCTATGTATGATACCAAGTCGTACATAGGGCTTTTTGTATCGGGAAAGGAAGCTGCTGTGGCCGTTACCAAAATCCATGCGATAAAATCCACTCTCAGTAAGGCAATCGCTTACATCGAAAACCCGGACAAGACGGACGGCCAGCTGTATGTGTCCGGCTATAATACCGAGCCACAGACCGCCAGCCTCGACTTCGAGATGACGGCAACCACCGCCCGCAAGGCTCACCACAGCAAGCGCCGCAGCGGAAACCTGGCTTATCACCTGATACAATCCTTCTCCCCTGACGATGATCTGACGCCGGAGCAGGCCCACGAACTGGGCAAGAAGCTGGCGTCTGAATTTACCCAGGGCAAATATGAGTACGTAGTAGCCACCCACATCGACAAGGGACACCTGCATAACCACATTATCATCAATTCGGTATCTTTTTATGATTATAAAAAATTGCGGACTGTTCCCTACCGCACAGCCCGCCAAATCCGGGGCATCAGCGACCGGCTGTGCGCCGAGGCAGAGCTATCCGTGCTGCAGGAACCCCGGCAGCTGGGGCAGCGTTACACCGAGCGGACGAAGAAGCGCACGACCGTGCCGGTGCGCAGTGAGATCCGCCGCCGCTTAAATTACGTACTGGCGCGGGCTACAAGCTATGACGAATTCAAGACCATGGCTGCCGAGTTGGGCATCACCGTAAAGGACAGCGGCAAGCACATTGCCTACCTGTACACTGGTGCCGAACGTGCCGTGCGCGGCAACAAGCTGGCCGACACTGACAAGTACCTGCCGGAGGGCATACGGGAACAGTTGGCTGCCAATGCAGAAAGCTTTGCTAGGCTGCGCGGGCTAATCGCACAGACAGCCCGTGATTCTTCCTCCTTTTCGGGTTTTCAGGACGCGCTCAACCGGCAGGGTGTCCGCACCCGGCTGGATAAGCGTACCGGGGCAGTCACCTACCTGATGAACGATGAATACGACAGCAAAATCCCGGAGGATGCCCTGGGGCCTGGCTATGCCCGCAGCGTGATCGAGCGGACCATGCAAACCGGCGACTTTGAGCCGTTGGGGGCCGAGGCACCGACTGAGCCGTTGTTTAGCCGATACCAAAAGACGCTGCGGCATCGGGCCGATATCCACGACACCCTGGTAGAGGTCACTGCCCGGCAGCTTATCCAAACCAGCCGGGACGGTGTGCTGCTGGCCGTAAAGGACCGCAACGGCAACGAGGCCTGTCTGATGCTGGAAGCTGATTGCGTGGACGGCCTGCCGGACGGGCGCACCCAAATTGCTTTGGGTAGCGGGTTTGAGTATGACATCGTATACCCGGACGGCCAGCATGGCACAGTGCGCGGAACTGACCTGATACGGCAAATCGAATTGCAGAACGGCGTCAAGCCCCTAACGGTAACATTGGGCGCGAGTGAGATTAAGACCATGAGTCTAAAGGGAGTTACTGTTACCCTGCCCAAGGCAGGCATTGAACGGGTCTTTATCCCTGCCGAGTATGTACACTATGATAAACTGACCGGCAGCTGCACGATTGGCATCTACCAAAATTGGGACTACAGTTATGTGCCGGTTTCTGAAGAATCCAATCCGGAGCGCCGCAGCATGAAAGGCACGGCCCTGACCGACACGATGTTGGCCAACCGGCAGCCCCAGCAGGGGGATGATTTGCGCAGCCGCATTGCCTACGTGGAGCGCAAGGCCAAGTTGGCCAATGCCCAGCACCTGGCTGCTACTCTTATGACCATGAGCCGGGGGCAGCTGCACACGGCCAAGGACTTTGCACCGGAGCTGCACCGCGTGCAGCAGGAGATTCAGACCGTGGCAGTGCGAATCAGTGACACCAAAGCAAAAAATAAGCAGTATGCCCTGGCGGCACGCTGCTTAACGACCTGCCAAACCTACAAAGGCGTGTGGCAGGAATACCTATCTACAGGGGCCTTGCTAAAGCCCCTGTACAGTAAACGGCACAGCAAGGAGCTGGCCGCCTATAAATCGGCGCTGGAAATGCTGGAACGCATGGAGGTTCGCCCCGATGTGGACCCAGCTAAGGTTCAAAACCTGATACAGGACCGGGAAAAGCAGATTGAGAACGACACCAAGCACCTGGCGGAGTTAAAGCAAACCGAAAGTGAACTTATGGCGCAGAGGCAAACCGTGGAGCGCCTACAAAAAGATACAGAAAAGGAAGCTGATACATATGAATCCCGAATTTAACAAACAAGAAAACATTCGTTATATTACAGGCCAGGCAACCGTAGACCAAATGGGCCGTGTGACTATTCCTTCGGAAATCCGGAAGAAGTTGGAAATCCGTGTAGGGACAGTAGTCAGCTTTGATTTTATGGGCGATAACACCTACCGACTGCGCGTCGCAAAGAGAAATATTATCTGCCCTATATGCGGGGCCGTAGTTGAAGAAGATGCCCCGGACATTAACGGTGTCAAAATTTGTAAGCATTGTTTGGCAGGGCTGCGAACTGCCGAAGAAAATTCAGAGAAAGGAACCTGACGTATGCAATACCTAAAAGTCCCTCACGCTGTATTTGCACTGAATCTGTGCCCGACAGACCTGAAGGTGTATCTGTATCTGCTGAAGTGTCAAAACGCTTCGGGGACGGCCACCGTGCGTCTGCGCACAATCTGTGAGCAGTGTGCTATTGCCAGCGTGACCACGGCCCGGGCCGCCCTGCGCCGGTTAGAGGCTCGCGGCCTGGCTGTGCAGCAGCACCGTTACGGACAGGACGGCAGGCTACTGTGCTCTGCTTATGCTGTGCAGCAGCTGGGCGGGCAGTGGTTCAAGCTATGGCTGGGGGTTCGCCCGTTTGCTTTGGACAAAAGCGCTTTTGCCGTGTACCTGTACCTATGCCAGCAGCGCGTATGCTACAGCGGAAAAGCATGCCCCAGTCAAAATGTTATCGCCGCAGCACTGGGCATTGCTCGGCGCACTGTATGCGACGCCGTGACCCGTTTGGCCGAGCTGGGCGCTGTAATCAAGGGCAAATTTTGGCGCGGCAAGCACAATTTGTATTGGATTATGCAAACCATTTCTGAGGTGTGGGCAAAAAAAGAGGCCCCCCTCAGCAATCCGGCAGTGACAGAAACCGAAACTGAGGCAAGGCCAAAAGCATCTAATGCAATTACTACTATAATGCGGCTTCTGTTATTTGTCAAGTTATTTCTTTTACACTCCCTTGATTTTCTTTTTGGGGAGGGTTGTGCAATTTTTGATACTCAGTTCTTAGATTTAACGTCTGACCCCAAAAAGGAGAAGAAAGATTCTACCCGTATAGTATCTACCGGGATATAGCGGCGCGGCCATATTGGGTTCTATCTCACGGCTGGCGGCTGATTTTCTTTCTTTGGGGTGGTTGACAGAATCGGTGGATATGGTATAATGAATCTGTACCCAGCAATGGGCACGCAGAATCGTAGAACTTTGACATAGCGGAGTTTGCTATGTGATAAATATTTTCAAATGCCGAATTGGGCGGAATGACCTTTTGATTCGTAATCAGCAGGTCGCCGGTTCAAGTCCGGCCACCAGCTCCAGACGAAATTTCCTGCGGTGCAGTTGCATCGCAGGGAATTTTTATTTATAGGAATGTGGGATTTCAAAAGGCAAGAGGCGCTGTATCTATGCGATACAGCGCCTCTTTTTGTGTATTCTATCTTACTTTTCGTCCTCGCAGAAGGCCTTGAAGGTCAGGTAGGCCATATAGACATCGGCCTTGGAGACAATCTCAAACGGAGAGTGCATCGACAGCACCGGCACGCCGATGTCAATGGTGTCAATATCCTGGTTGGCAACGTACTTGGCAACCGTGCCGCCGCCGCCCAGGTCCAGCTTGCCCATCTCGCCAATCTGCCAGACAACCTTGTTTTCGTCCATCAGGCCGGTCAGGTAGCTGACCAGCTCGGCGGACGCATCGCTGGTACCGGACTTACCGCGGGAGCCGGTGTACTTGTAGATAGCCACGCCGCGGCCCGCGTAGGTGCCGTTGTCTGGCTCAAAGGCATCGGCAAAGGTCGGGTCATAGGCGGCCGTGACGTCCGCAGACAGGCACTTGGCAGCCTTGCAGGCGGTGATGTAGTCCGCACCCTGCCCGGCGCAGAGCTGCTGCAGGAAGTGGAAGGTGTACATACTGTTCAGGCCGGTCACACCGTCAGAGCCGGTCTCCTCCTTGTCGGTCAGGACGCAGACGGAGGTGTAGGCCGGGTTCTTGACCCCGATTTCCGCCATCAGCGCCGGATACGCGTCAACGCGGTCATCGTGGCCGTAGGCGCCAATCATGGCGCGGTCCAGACCAATGTCGCGGGCCTTATAGGCGGGCACAACCTCGATTTCAGCGCGGGTGAAATCGCGCTCGGTGATGCCGTAGGCCTCGTTCAGCATACCCAGCACGTTGAGCTTGATACGCTGCTCGGCGTCCTTATCCTCAATGGGCAGGGACGCAATGACCACGTTCAGATCCTCGGCGGTAATGCCCTCGGCCAGCGTCTTTGCGCTCTGCTTTGCACCCAGATGCGGCAGCAGATCGGTAATGCAGAATACCGGGTCATCGTCCTTCTCGCCAATGCAGATTTCTGCCTTGGTGCCGTCGGCGCGGTAAATCACGCCGTGCAGGGCCAGCGGAATGGTGGGCCACTGGTACTTGCGCACGCCGCCGTAGTAGTGGGTGCGCAGATAGCCGATGCCGGTCTTTTCAAACACAGGCACCGGGCGCAGATCAAGACGCGGGGAATCAATGTGGGCAATGTTCAGGTGGAAGCCCTGCTCCATGCTCTTGGTGCCGATGGTAGCGGCCAGCACGCATTTTTCGCGGTTGATGGTGTATACCTTGGTGCCGGGGGCATAGCTCGTGCCGGGCACAAACTTCTGGTAACCGGCAGCCAGCAGCAGTTTTTCGCTGTAGGCAGTGGCTTCGCGCTCGGTCTTGGCGTTATCCAGAAACGTCTTGTAGCCCTCGCAGAAGTCCTGCGCAGCCGCGATGGCCTCTGGCGCAGCGTCGGCTACCGTCTCATTCTTATAGAGCAGATTTTTCAGTTCCTCGGTAGTTTTCATCTTGAAGTTCCTTTCTTCTTAACCATATATCTCCGAATAGCGTTGGTAGCTTTCGGTGATTTTCCTTACATATTGCCGCATCTGCGGATAGGGGTAGTGGTCCAGCGTAATGCCGTCTGACGAGTACTGCGTCTGCGTCAGCAGCTCATCCACCGCGCCGACGCCGTTGTGGTAGGCCGCGGCGGCGGTGGCCAGATGGTTGTCATATTTTTTCAGGCAGTAGCTGACAAAAAAGCTGCCGAAGCGGATGTTCGTCTCGGGGTCATAGAGGCTGTCAAAGGTCAGTTCCTCCGTGGGGGCAATCTTGGTCTTGATCCAGTCAAACGTGACCTCCGTTATCTGCATCAGTCCCCTTGCCCCAGCGTTGGAATCCACATCCGGGTCAAAGTTGCTCTCGGTGCGGATGAAGGCGTACAGAATCATCGGGTCTATATCGTATTTCCCGGCATAATACTCCACGTACTCCGTATAGTGCTGCGGGTACTCCCAACGGTCGATTTTCTCCCGGAAGGCGGAAAACAGCAGCGTGCCCGCCAGCGCCAGCACCAGCAGAACAGCCAGCAGCGGTGCCAGAATGTTTTTTCTTCGTTTTTTTGCTCTTGGCATATTCCCTCCTTCTCCAACCTGTGCAGGGCAGTCAGATGTGCCCCAGAACAGATTGCAGCTTTTCGCGCAGGGCCTCGGGTGTGCTGTCATTGACAAGCTCCACGGTGGCGGCCGCACGCAGCACGTCCAGCGGCGTCTGTGCATCCAGACGGCGGCGGGCCATCTCCGGCGTAATGCCGTCACGGGCGCAGATACGCGCCACACTGGTTTCATAGGGGGCTGTGACCAGAATCAATGCGTCACAGCGCGGTTCAAACGGCGTGCCGACGATGACTGCGCCGTCCACAAAGGCCAGCGCTGCCCCGCCCTGCCGTGCCTGCTCCAGTGCAGCGTCAATGCGGCGCAGGATTTCCGGCTGGGTAACGGCAGTCAGTGCCGCCGTACCCTCCGGCGTGGCAAAGGCACGGTCTGCCAGCAGGCGGCGGCGCACACAGCCGTTCTCGTCGGCTATATCCGCCCCGAACACCGCCTGCAGCTGTGCAATGCAGGGCGAGCCGGGCTCCAGCACCTCCCGCGCCACAAGGTCTGCGTCAATACAAGGATAGCCCTGCTCCCGCAAGAAATTTGTCGCACTGGATTTACCGCAGCCAGAACGGCCCGTAATGCCGATTACTCTCATAGCTCTACCACCCGGAACGCCGCAGCGCGAATCAGGCGGTTGTAGACGGCCATCGAGACGCCGTCCTGCTCCGGGCAGCGGGCGTAGACCACCTGTGCGCCGTTCTTGTCCAGCTCACGCAGGGCCGTGAACAGGTGGTGCGCCTGCGTCACACCGTCATGGTTTTTGCCGTACTCGATAAACGGCACATCCAGCTGTGCGCCCTCGCCGTCAAAGCAGAGTGCCCACACGCCGGGGGCCTTGTGCGCCTCCATAAAGGCCCTGTATTGCGCAAAATCGCCGCGCAGAATCGTCACCTGTGCCTTGGGGGCGTAGTGCTTGTACTTCATACCGGGCGAACGCGCAATTTCGCCGTCCTTGAGCTTTTCCAGAATGGCCGGGCTGACAAGGACTTCTTCGCCCAGCACGGCCTCCATCTGCTCCTTGGTGACATAACCGGGGCGCAGCAGCATGGGGTGCTCACCGGTCACGGCCACAACAGTGGATTCCACGCCCACGTTGGACTCGCCGCCGTCCAGAATCAGCGGCAGGCGGCCGTCCATATCGGCCAGCGTATCGGGGGCGTTGGTGGGGCTGGGCTTGCCGGACAGATTGGCGGACGGTGCCGCAAAGGCAACGCCGCTTTCTTTGATAACCTGCTGCACCACCGGGTGGGAGGGCATACGCACGCCCACCGTGTCCAACCCTGCGCAGGTGACCTCGCTGACCTCCTCGCCGCGGGGCATAACCATCGTCAGCGGGCCGGGCCAGAAGGCCGCCGCCAGCTTTTTGGCGCGCTCCGGCACTTCGGACACAATGCCCTTGAGCATATCCATTCCATAAATGTGGACAATCAGGGGGTTGTCCTGCGGGCGGCCCTTCGCCTCAAAAATTTTCTTGACCGCCTCACCGTTGCGGGCATCAGCGGCAATGCCGTAAACCGTCTCGGTGGGCAACGCCACCAGCTCGCCCTGCTGCAAGAGCTTTGCGGCCAGCGCTACGCTCTCCGGCGTGACGGGCAAAACCTGTGTTTTCATAGCTTAGTTTCCTTCTTCACTGCTTTGTTTGAGCTTTTTCTCCCGGTCGGCCAGAATCAGCGGCGCCACCACGCGGTCAAGATCGCCGTCCAGCACACTTTGCAGGTTGCGCAGCGTCAGGCCGATGCGGTGGTCGGTTACGCGGTCCTGCGGGAAATTGTAGGTGCGGATTTTCTCACTGCGGTCGCCGCTGCCCACCTGGCTTGCACGCTTGGCGTTATACTCGGCGTCATAGGCGTCCTGCTTTTGCTGCAGCAGGCGGCTGCGCAGTACCTTGAGGGCCTGTTCCTTGTTCTCGCGCTGGCTGCGCTGATCCTGACACTCGACCACCATACCGGTAGGCAGGTGGGTCACGCGGATGGCCGATGAGGTCTTGTTGATGTGCTGGCCGCCCGCGCCGGAGGAACGGAAGGTGTCAATCCGCAAATCCTTGGGGTTGATTTCCAGCTCGACCTCCTCGGCCTCCGGCATAACGGCAACCGTGACGGTGGAGGTATGGATGCGGCCCTGCGTCTCGGTTTCCGGCACGCGCTGGACACGGTGGACGCCGCTTTCAAATTTCAGGCGGCTGTAGACATCCGGTCCCTCCACCGAAAAGACGATTTCCTTCACACCGCCGAGTTCTGTCTCGTTGACGCTGATGGTGCTGCACTGCCAGCCGTGCTTGGCGGCGTACATCGTGTACATACGCCACAGGCTGTGGGCAAACAGAGCGGCTTCCTCCCCGCCTGCACCGGCGCGAATCTCCAGAATTACGCTTTTTTCGTCATCGGCGTCCTTCGGGATGAGCAGCAGGCGCAGATTCTCCTCGCTCTGCGCCAGATTCCGGCCAATTTCGCACAGTTCCTGCTGTACCATAGCAGCAAACGCCGGGTCCGATTCCGCGGCCAGCATTTCCTCGGCATCCTGCTTCTGGTGCTGCAAATCGGTATAGCGGCGGTATTCGTCAATCAGGGGGGTAAGCTCTTTGTAATCACGCATCATCCGTGCGTACTCGTCGGCGTTGGCCGCCGCATCGGGTGTGGACATTTTATAGGCCAGCTCCTCATAGCGGCGCTCGACCTCATACAATTCAGAAAATGGCTGCATAGCTTCTCCTTTGCACAAAATCAGATTTCTTGTGCAGGGCGCTACTGCTCCCCCATGCGCAGAACTTTTTTGATGTTGCGCTCAATCTTGGCACGCGGCAGCATAATTTCATGCCCGCAGCCCTGGCACTTGATTTTAAAATCCATGCCAACGCGCAGTACATCGAAACGGTTCGCACCGCAGGGGTGCGGCTTCTTGGTCTGGATAATGTCCCCGACCTGTACGTCCATACGGCACACCGCCTTTCCTTAGTAGAATATAGAATATCATGTCTATTATAGTACAGCCGGTATTGTTTTGCAAATCTAACGCATAAAAGTTTATCAAGTCACCACAAAGCCACCACAATTTTTACAAGAAATGAGGAAACGAAAATGTTGGAATTCAGAGCTGAAGGTCTTTGCCGCAATGCGAACCATCTGAACCGCGAGGAGCTGAGCCGCTGTATGGCCACCGGCGAGGTACTGCAGAGCACCGCACTGGCCTACGATACCGAGCGCCGCCTGCGCTTTGAGCTGGGCGGAGAGCGCGGCATTATGGCCTTTGCCGACTGCGTGGACGCCGCCCCCGGCGAAGCCGTGAAGGATATTGCCGTGCTGACCCGCGTGGGGCGCCCGACCTGCTTTGTCATTATGGGCACTGAATTTGACGATAACGGCGAGGAATACTACATCCTTTCCCGCGCCGAGGCACAGCGTCGCTGCCGCACGCAGTATCTGGACAATCTGGAGGCGGGCAGCGTTATTCCCTGCACCGTGACCCACATTGAGAGCTTTGGCGCGTTCTGTGACATCGGCTGCGGCATTGCGGCGCTGCTGCCCATCGACTGCCTGTCGGTCAGCC
>ERZ1034925.759-NODE-759-length-12813-cov-4.706302_pt1 | contig 12813 bp, 13 predicted proteins | sample MGYA00520687_ERZ1034925 | MGnify/ENA primary metagenome ERZ1034925 (study PRJEB33766, sample SAMN09781758) | gut metagenome | biome: gut microbiome | host: Homo sapiens | place: Madagascar | study: EMG produced TPA metagenomics assembly of the PRJNA485056 data set... | reverse complement strand
ACGCCGCCGGGCGGGCATGAAAGCAGTTCTTGCGGCCCGGCGGCGGTTTTGTTTTGGCGTATTACTTTTTCTTTTTGTGGGGGATATGCACCTCTGGGATGGCCACGTTTTCGTAGTGGATGTTTTCTTTCTCCCCGGTATCCTGTTGAGCGGCCTGCTCATGTGCTACCTTGCCGGTATGTACTTCCGGTACGGCAACATCTTCATTGCCAACATGATAAACCGGTTCCTTTTTCTTACTCCATTTCCAAAACATACAGATGTTTCCTCCAAGTCATCTCTTGATGCTTTTTCATGCCGCGCACTGCTTTGCACAGCGTGGTTCAAATAAAGTTGATAAAAAATGTGGTAACAAGGCTGTTGATAAAATCCGCAAACAAACTGCCGACCAGGGGGATCAGCAGGTATGCCTTAACCGAGGGTGCATATTTTTCGCACAGGGCCTGCATATTGGCCATGGCGTTGGGGGTTGCGCCCATGCCAAAGCCGCACACGCCGGAAGATATCACCGCAGCGTCATAATCACGGCCCATCACACGGAACACAATAAAGTAGGCAAACACAAACATCAGCAGCGTCTGGCCAGCCAGCAGGATCAGCAGCGGCAGGGCCAGTTCGGCCAGCTGCCACAATTTCAGGGTAATCATGGCGATACCCAAAAACAGCGAAAGGCTGATACCGCCGATATCGTTGATCTCGCCCATATAGATGATGATTTTTCCGGTATACTCGCCGATATTGCGCATACAGGCGGCCGCAATCATGGCACCGATATAAATTGGGAAGGTCATGCCGGTCAGCGAGAGCAGCTTGGAAACAACGGTTCCAATGCCGATGGCGATGATCAGCTGGAACACCGCGGAAGGATACATGCTGGCGTGGCGTTCGTGCTTGATTTCTTCTTCCACCAGCAGGCTGTCGTCCTCCTGCACCACGGTATCCAGCAGCTTGTGCTTTTCAATCAGGCGGCGGCCAATGGGTCCGCCGATCATGCTGCCTGCAATCAGGCCATAGGTTGCCGCAGCGGTGCACAGCGTGGTTGCACCGGAAATGCCAAAGTCCTCCAGCACAGGGCCAAAAGCGCCCGCTGTGCCGTGGCCGCCAACCATCGAAATGGAACCGGTGCAAAGGCCCACCAGCGGGCTGATCTGCATCACGTTGGACAGCCCCACCGCCAAAAAGTTCTGGGCCAGAATCAGCGCAATAACCAGACTCAGAAACACCAGCATGGATTTGCCGCCGCTTTTGAGCACCTTCAGGTTTGCCTGGAAGCCGACCGAGGTAAAGAAGAATACCATGCAGACTTCTTTCAGGATATCATCAAATGTAAACTCCACAATGCCGGTCACATAACACACACAGGTGAACACGGCAAACAGCACACCGCCCACAACGGGCGCAGGGATGCAGAACTTTTCCAGCAGGCTGCATTTTTTACGCAAAAACTTTCCCAACATCAGTACCACGACCGCAATGGCAAGGGTCTGGTACATATCCAGCTCTATGATCATGCTGCGTCCTCCCCTGCTGCCATGCCGTTCTCCTGATAATACGCCGCCGCACCGGCGTGGACCGGCACCCCAATTTTATCCGCGGGGCCCAGCTCCAAGGGGAGGCCAAGCTCTGCCTGCAGGGTATCCACCCCGTCATACAGCGTCTTGGTCAATGCTTTTACGGTGTTTTCCGAAAGTTCATCACTTGCCAGCAGCACGGCCTTGACCCCAATGGTCGGCACATCCTGGTCCTGGCCATTGTAGCTGCCCGCCGGGATCACGCCCTGGCTGTACGCCGGATAAGCGGCCAGCAGACGGGCCGCTGCGCTGCCATCCACCGGCAGCAAGGCAATGCCGCAGCTGTTGGCCAGTTCTTCAATCATCTCGGTCTTTACGCCGGACGTACAGAACAGCGCGTCGATCTCACCGCTTTGCAGCTGCTTGGCCGCATCGGTGTAGTTCAGGTTGACCTCCTTGACCAGCTTTTCGTCCAGGCCATAAGCCGCCAGAATCTGCTTGGCGTTCTGCTCCGTGCCGGATTCTTCCTCGCCAATGCTGACGGTCTTGTCTTGCAGCTCCTCCACGGTGTTGATGCCGGAATCTGCCCGCACAACAATATGGCATTCTTCCTGATACAGTACCGCCACGGTACTGAAGTTATTTTCTACCTCGGATTCCGCAAAAGCGCCGGTTTGGTTGTAAGCATCCTGGGCCATATCCGCCTGTACCACCGCCATCTGCAGGTACCCGCTGGACAACAGCCGCAGGCTTGCCGCCGAACCGGCGGTTTCACGCACTTCCAACTTCCGACCGCCGTTCTGGGCCTGCAGGGCGGCGTAATCCTCACCAAATACCTGGTACACGCCGCCGATGCCGGCCACACCCAAACGGATGGTTTTGTCGCTGCACGCAGCCAACAGCAGCACCATCATCAGTGCCGCCGCAAGCGCAAGGGCGATTCTTTTTTTCTTCTTCATCGCTTTCCTCCCCTTATATGGTGCCCCTGTCAGTAGCTTCGAAGCGCTAAAAATTATTGTACCACTTTTCCCCTATATTCTCTACAGGATAAAGTGCCGTTTTTAACGCCTTAAGCCTGCTGTCGGACCACCGAATCCGCAATCATGTGCCGCACAACACACGCTTACTTCTTTTGTTTTGCCAGCCATTCCACAGCCGACAGGGCTGCAACATTGCCCTGCCCCGCCGCCTTGATGTACTGGTACGGCTTCCCCGCCAGATCGCCGCAGGCAAAGCAGCCCGACAGGTTGGTTGCCATGTTGGCATCCACCCTTACATGTGCCCCCTCCACGGCAAGCCCCGGCACCAACTTGTCCGGTGCAACAGCATCCCGCAATACAAACACACCATCCACCGCATAGGTATTCTGCTCCGTCTGCACGCCTTCGGCATGGGTCTGGCCCAAAATGGCAATGGGACGCTCATTAATGACCTGCACATGGTCGTTCACAGCAACCTCGTGGGGCACAACAGGGAAATACAGCAGCCTGCCCGCAGTTTCTGCCAAAAAGTTCGCTTCCCGGCAGGATTCTGCGTTGTATCCCAGGACTGCAACGGTTTTTCCGGGGTAAAAATGCGCATCGCAGGTTGCACAGTAACTTACTCCGCGGCCCAGCAGCTCGTCCTCGTTCGGGAACGGCTTGCCCATCACCACACCGCCCGCCAGGATCACGCTGGATGCTTCCAACATGGCATCCGGCGTCTGGATGCCAAAATAGCCGCCCATGGCATACACTGCCGTGACCTGCTTCTCTGTGATTGGGATTTCCAGCACATCCAGGTGCTTTTTGAACGCCTGGGCCAGCTGGGCACCATCAATATCCGGCAAACCGGGGTAGTTCTGGATTTTATGGGCCTTGGTCAGCTTGCTGCTCAGCTCCTGGCTGCCAAACAGCAGCACTGTTTTGCCACGTACCTTTGCCGTAATGGCCGCCGAAACGCCCGCCGGGCCGGTGCCTATAATCGCAATATCCGCGCGCTCCATTGTTCCTCACCTCTCCATTTTCCACCCCACATGGGGTAAAATCCTGTTTATAATTATTGTAAATTATACCACCGATAAGCCGCCTGCGTCAATTCAAGGGGGAATTTAACAAAAGAAATAAACCTGCCCCCGTTCATCCGTTTGTAACAGATGGGCGGGGACAGGTTTTTATTGGTTTGTTGTTTTTATTGCGGGGTAAGGTTTTTCTTCATTCGTCAATCCTAACAGATAGTCCGTACTCGTATGGTAGTACCGTGCCAGAAAAACAAGATGACGGAGGGGTATTTCTCTTTTTCCTGTCTCGTAAGTACTATAGACTCGCTGATCAATTTTCAGCAGCGCTGCAACTTCTTTTTGCTTTAAGTCATGGTCTTGTCTCAAATCACGCAAACGGCTTAAATAGTACATGTAGTACTCCCCATCATAATGATTTATCAGGACTATACCACACTATCATTTAATAGTACTTGACATACTATCAAATGATGGTAAAATAATAATAGATTTTACTCATCACTGCAAAGGAGGTGTGGATAAACACTTATCTCATGCTCTATAAAAACATAATAAGCTCATGAAAAAGGATTGGTGATTTACATGGCAATGATAACTTGCCGCGAATGCGGTAAACAAATTAGTGACACAGCCGACATCTGCCCGCACTGCGGCGCAAAGGTAAACCAGGTAACAGTAAAAAGCAGCGCTTCCAGCCAGCAGTTGATTATTTATGCCACCCTTATCATTTTAGGCGCAATTGTTACCTTTGTTGGCCTTGGCATCTTCTTTGATGATATAAGCGCATACTACCCGCATTATAACTATAGATTTCCCCTTGCTCCGCATGAATCACAGGTCATCACAACCATTGTTGTTGGCTTTGCCTTATGTATGCTTGGCGCATATAAAACATTCAAAAGCATGTCCTTTTCCAAGCTTGGGAAAGAATTGCACATATCCTCCCCTGTCATGCCCAGGAATCCTGACAATTTGTCTTGTCCTTCATGCGGTGCTAAAAATGCTCCCGGTTCAAAATTCTGCAGCAAATGCGGAGCACCGATGCAAAATATAACATGTGAGCATCTTTCCAATGATAAATGAGTAAATTTCAGGTGATAACATGAGTGATTCTAAAAATCGCATTCTTCCTTTGGCTGTCGTCTGCATTTTAATCGTCATTATCCTTATTCGCTGCATTAATGGAAACAATACAAACAATATTTCATTTACAGCCCAACAGCAGGAAGAAATTAAAACGATTGTTGATCATGTAAGTTCATGGAACAAAGACTTCCCCATATCTCCTGCGCGTAAACCCAACAAAATAGCGATAACACAGCGTAACGGAAAAACTTATTTTACCGTCGGCTATCTTTTTAGTACACAAAGCGAACCGATTGGCCGTCTTTCGGGCAGCTACAGCGTAACTTTACGCGTATATACGCTTGATCCTAGTTTCCGTGAATGCGATAAAAGCGAGTTTGATAAAAACACATTTGCCGTCCTTTTGGTTAACGAATCCCGTAGTATTGATTTTTCTTCTTCCCAAAGCAGCAAGGATAACGTTCAGCAGAAAGTAGAAGATGCTTATCGCGCTTACCTGAACAACAAGTCCTAGTTTTCCTCTGACAAACCGAAACACGCCGTTCTCTATATGATGATATTCTTGGTCCCCAATTATCCTTTCCAGCAGAGCTGAGAGTTCTATTTTCGCTTAAACATATAAAAGAAGCCCCGACTTTTCATTGGGAAAGTCGGGGCTTGCTTCTTAGGTCTTGGGAACAGATAGCGTATCCGTGGAAAATCGCCCGTTCTGAAAGTCCAAAATCTGTAGCCAACTTTTCAGTCGCCTTCCACAAGGACAGTTGAAACAATTTTGACATAGTGGTTTGCAGCCGATGATGTTGTTGTCAAGGCTTAATGTAGTTTTGCAAGAAGTCGAGAACTTTCAAAAGTGCGAATCAACCGCTTTCTTAAAGCAATGCGCTCGCTTTTGCTTGACTGCACGACCATTTACGAATGTGGATTTTCGTTTACTGTCATAAGTGGCAGCAATAAAATTTATACCTCCATCAATACCTACAACATTAGAAAAAATCATTGGCTGTGCATTCTCCAATCATATATATTGAAACTCGCCAAGCCTCTAGCCACTACTGAGGCCATGCGCAACAAGGCGGTTCTTTTATTTGTATATTGGAATTTTTGGATAAATAGCAGGAAGCGCACAAAAAAAACCGCCTGTGGAAGAACCACAGACGGTAAGAAATCAAATCTTGTTCAGGAAATCCTCCAGAACATTGTTCCATTTTTCGGGGTACTCATAGAACATCAGGTGACCACCCATGACGTAGGTGTTATAGCCGGGAAGCTGCGTTTCAACGAAGGGCTTCGCGACATCTTGCCAATGCTCTGCGATAAACATCAGACTCGGCATGGTTGCACCGACATCTTTTGCGGTCTCCAGATAGTTGGAGAACACTGCATCGCAGAACAACTGACGGCAGATCCAGTACGGCGTACGACCGGAAATATCAAGCAGGTACTCCAGTTCATCAGGTTTCATCTCATGCTGAATCATGACACCGGTGGCATACTCGCTGAAGAACTCACGGCATCCCTGTGAAGAGGTCAGCACCTGAGTGGCAACCTGCGACAATTCCTCAATTGTACCCTCGGTCCACCACTTCGGGTCTGGAGAGAGCGGCAGCGGAGACATATCGATAGTCACAACGCCACGCACGTTATCTTTTCCAAACTGCTGCACATAGCTCCAAGTGTCCAGATTACCGGTGCTCCAACCAATCAGGACGATGTCTTCCAGACCAAGAGCATCAACCAGACCAGCTACATCACGGCCATGAGTCAGGTAGTCGTTACCATCTACCGTCTTGGCAGAATAACCTTGGCCACGGGGATCAATAGCAATGACACGGTACTTAGAGGAGAAATACTCAAGCTGATTCTTGAAAATCTCGCCAGAGAAAGTCAGTCCGGGAATGAAAACCAGCGGCTTGCCTTCGCCTTTTTCCAAGATATGTAGCTCCACGCCAGGGGCCACAGTGACATACTTGCTTTCGAAACGATCTTTTGCCATGAGAGAGCCTCCTAACAAACCTATATACCCAATCGGTTATCTAAATTATATACCTAAAGACGTTAAATAGCAATAGAATTACGGAAATATCAGGTCAGGGCCCAAGCGCCCATCAGAATGGCCAGAAACACTACATTGGAAATAGTAAACATCGCAAAATAGTGCCCTTTTTCAGCAGGTACTTCATTTGCAATCTGTCGATAAGAAATTAGGCTTGCCATGGATGCAATTAATGTGCCAAGGCCGCCAAGGTTTGTGCCAATGATCAGCGCACGGAAATTATCGGTAAATCCAGAAAGCAGGATGGCAGCAGGCACATTACTGGTCACTTGAGAGGCCAGAACTGATACTAAAACCTCATGGCCGGCCAGAATATTCTGCAACCATCCAGAGAACGCTTCAATCCGACCTAAGTTCCCGATGAAAATGAATAGTGCTACAAAGGTAAGAATCAGAGAATAGCCTAAGCAGTGCCAGCAAGATCAGCACGGCGGTAGCGGCAAGGCTCAGCGGGTAGGCCAACAGAATGGTCTGGAAGGTTCGGTTCCGTGGGAACGCCGTAGCAATCCACAGAATGCGTACCCCGCAGACCCCCAGCATGGTCAGCAGGGCAGGCACCAGCGAGATGCCAAAGCCCCGGAGGTAACCGGACATGACCTCATACAGCATACTGAAAAAGTAGGCGGTGAACACCGTCATCAGGCGGGTGTAGCCCAAGGCGATGACCTCCGGGTCTCGGTTGAAGATGGACAGCAGAAAATGGCCGGAGCCCAGCACCAGCAGGATGGCAATGCCGGACGCAAGGGCATCTTCTACCAGACACAGCACCAGCGTTTTGCGGCAGCGGTCCAGCTTCCCGGCACCGTAGTTCTGCCCCACAAAGGTGGTGCAGGCCTGACTGAAGGAGTTGAGCACATCGTAGGCCACGACCTCGATATTAAAGGCCGCACTGGACGCTGCCATGACCACCGTGCCAAGGCTGTTGATGGCTGATTGGATCACAATATTGGAAATGGAGAACACAGCACTCTGGATGCCTGCCGGGAAGCCAATCTGCAAAATCTTTTGCAGACTTTTACGGTCGATGCGCAATTCTTTCCAGTCCAGATGGATGGCCTTGTCACTCCGACGCAGCCGGACAAACAGCAGCACCGAACTGATGGCGTTGGAAATTACGGTAGCCGTTGCCACACCGTTCACTGTCATGTGCAGGACAATGACGAAAAACAGATTTAACAGTACATTCAGAATGCCGGAAAAAGCCAGTGTCTGCAATGGAACACGGGTATCGCCTATGCTGCGGAAGATAGCTGCTTCAAAGTTATAGAGCAGAATGACAGGCATTCCCAGAAGATAGATGCGCAGATAAAGCAACGCATAGGGAAGCACTTCTTCCGGGACGTTTAATGACCGAAGGACAGTGCCAGCAGCCAGTTCGCCGAATATTGTAACAAACATACCGCCTATCACCGAAACGACCACCGCAGTATGAACTGCCCGGTGAACATCATTTTCATCTTCTCGTCCGATGGCGTTGGCGATGACCACGTTGGCACCCAGCGCAATGCCGATGAAGAAATTGACCACCAGACTGATGACGAAGCTGTTGGCTCCCACCGCCGCCACGGCGATGGTGCTGGCGGCACCGCTGAAGTTGCCCACCACCGCAATATCTGAAGCGTTGAACAGCTGCTCCAAAATCGCTGTGGCCGCCACAGGAAGGGCGAACTGCGGGATCTTATTCCAAAGGGAACCGCTCAGCATATCCAATTTTTGTTTTTGAACTGCCTGTTTCAATTTTATATCCTCCTTTGCACAGGCAGTATAAAACATCTTTCGTAAAATTTCAAATACTTATCAGCTATAGTTTATCATAGTTTACAGGAATGATTCAAAATGTTATACTGGTATAAAAAGGACGGAGGATTTCATGGAGATTCGTGTGTTACGTTACTTTCTGGCTGTGGCACAGGAAGAGAATATCACTCGCGCTGCGGAAAAATCGCATATTGCGCAGCCTTCTCTTTCCAAACAGTTGATGGAGTTAGAAGATGAGCTTGGAAAGCAGCTTTTGATTCGTGGTAAGCGAAGAATTATCCTAACAGAAGAAGGAGTGCTGCTCCGTAAACGGGCAGAAGAAATTCTGGAACTTGTCAGCAAAACAGAACAGGAGATCACAGCAGACGAAAAGCAGCTGGTCGGTAAAATCAGTATCGGCGGAAATCTTCAATCCAGCGTTCTCAAAGCTGCGGCAGCTTTGAGAGAACAGCATCCCGGTGTCAGCTTTCAGTTTTACAGCAGCGATGCCACGGATGTGACAGAGCGTTTGGAACATGGTACACTGGACTTTACGACCCTGTTGGCCCCGGTCGATGCTTCCCGATATGACTCCGTGCTCCTGCCGGAACATTCCTATTGGGGCTTGCTAGTGCGAGCAGATTCGCCTCTGGCAGTAAAAAGCTGTGTCCATCGGGATGAGATTCTGCGTCTTCCGCTCATTATGCATCGCCGTGCAGGGTTGCAAAAGTCAATCGCAGAATGGGCACATACCCGGCCCGAACGCTTGATCATTGCAGCTACCTATAACGTGATTTATGGCAGTCCTATTACCCTTGTGCAAAGCGGCCTTGGAAATCTGCTGGTCACGCGCGACCTTCTGGACCCGGAATTGAATTCTGGCGTCCGTTTTCTGCCACTTGACCCACCACTGGAAACGCATTATGCATTGGTCTGGAAAAAGAATACTGTTCTGACAAAAGTGGCAGAGAAGTTTTTGTCGGTGCTGACTACACAATAACGCAAAATACCCTCACAGCAGGTGCGCGTCTGCGCAAACCTGTTGCGAGGGTATTTTACTGGATTTGTGTAGCAACTGCACCAATCTGCCCATGAACGATCTCCATGTTCTTCACAGTTGCTTCTTATACGGTGGAAAGTTCCGGCTGTCCGTTTGGAAATCCATGAATCCACTTTTTGATGCAGCCCTTTATAGGTCTATATCCATCCACCACACACTCGATTCTCACACCAAAACTAGAACAACGCTCTTTTTGCTCTGCACAAAATCCTGCATCGTTTGGCGTAAAATTGGCGTATGGCGTAGTTTTTGCTGGAAATCACCCAAAAGGAAAAGCCAGAAACTTCTCGTAACATCAAGAAGTTTCTGGCTTTATTTTGCGTAAATTGGAAATTTACTGCTCAATCGGCTTCATCGTGGGGAACAGCAGAACATCGCGGATGGAGGCGCTGTCGGTCAGGAGCATGACGAGACGGTCAACGCCGAAGCCGAGGCCGCCCGTGGGGGGCAGGCCGTATTCCAAAGCGGTAACATAGTCGTAATCAACCTGGGCTTTGCAGTTGGGCTCGATGGCCTTGCGCTCAGCAACCTGGCGCTCAAAACGTGCTTTCTGGTCGATGGGGTCGTTCAACTCGCTGAATGCGTTGCCATACTCGGTGCAGTCAATGAAATACTCAAACCGCTCAGTAAACGCCGGATCATCGGGCTTGCGCTTGGCCAGCGGGCTGATTTCGACAGGATAATCATAGATAAAAGTAGGCTGGATGAGCTTATCTTCAACAAATGCATCAAAGAACTCTGCCAGGATCGCACCCTTGGTCGGAACTTCGGGCAGCTCCACATGGTGCTCCTTAGCAGCGGTGATGGCATCCTCATCAGTTTTCCAGTCATTGAAATCAACACCGGAATACTTCTTGACGGCCTCCACCATGGTCAGGCGCTCCCAGTGGCCCAAGTCGATCTGCTTGCCCTGATAGGTGATCTCCATGCTGCCGCAGACCTTGAGAGCCAGGCGCTTGTAGAGCTCTTCCACCAGATCCATCATGCCGTGGAAATCAGTGAATGCCTGATACAGCTCAATGGTGGTGAATTCGGGGTTATGCTTGGGGTCCATACCCTCGTTGCGGAAGATACGGCCAACCTCATATACACGGTCCATGCCACCCACGATCAGGCGCTTGAGGTAAAGCTCTGTCTCGATGCGCAGCACCATATCCATATCCAGCGTATTGTGATGGGTATAGAAAGGACGGGCAGAAGCGCCGATTTCAAACGGGGTCAGGATGGGGGTATCGACCTCCAAAAAGCCCTTTTCGTCCAGGTAAGCGCGGATCTCTTTCAGGATCTGGCTGCGCTTGACAAAAGTATCCTTGACTTCGGGGTTGACGATCAGGTCAACATAGCGCTGGCGGTAGCGGGCTTCACGGTCGGTCAGGCCATGGAACTTTTCGGGCAGGGGCAGCAGACTCTTGGAAACCAGGGTCAGCTCATGCACGCGCACGCTCAGTTCGCCCATTTTGGTGCGGAACACTTCGCCGGTGCAGGCAATGATATCGCCCACGTCCATCTTTTTGAAAGCGGCGTAAGCTTCATCGCCCAGCAGATCACGCTTGACGAAGATTTGGATATCACCTTTCGCATCGCGCAGGTGGGCAAAGCTGGCCTTGCCCATAACGCGCTTGGACATCATACGGCCAGCCAGGCTGACCATACGGCCGGTATCTTCCTCGGCGGGCAGATCTTTATATTCCTCTTTCAAATCAGCAGAGAAAGCATCCTGCTTGCATTTGGTGATGGTAAACGGGTCGTGGCCGGCGGCCTTGAGGTCGGCCAGCTTCTGACGCCGTACTGCCGCTTCCGATGCGGCGTTCTGGGGGGCGGACTGCTTGTTCTGTTCCATGGCGCAGGTTCCTTTCCTGTTTTTGTATCCGGGGGTGATCAGCGGCTGCGGCTGACACCCAGAATGGTGTATTCCAAAATATTGCCGTTGGGCAGGGTAACGTCAACCTTATCGCCAGCCTTGTGGCCGATCAGGGCAGCGCCGACCGGGCTTTCATCGCTGATGCGGCCCTGGTCGATGTCGGCTTCGGTAGAACCGGTGATATCATACTCTTCAGCTTCGTCCGGCTCATCGCCCTCTGCCAGGATGCGCACATGCATACCGATAGAAACGGTATCCAGGCTCAGGTCACTGTCGTCCATGATGCGGGCAATCTTCAGGGTAGCTTCCAGGTCGGCAATGCGGGCTTCAACCACAGCCTGCTCTTCCTTGGCGGCATCGTATTCCGCGTTCTCGGAAAGGTCACCGTAACCACGGGCAACCTTGATCTTTTCAGCAATCTCGGAACGCTTGACAGTTTTCAGGGTGTCCAGTTCTTCTTCCAGCTTTTTATAACCCTCATGGGTAACAACAACTTCTTTGGCCATTGTCAATTTCTCCTTAGCAATTAAAAAGTCGTGCGGCCCGGTGGGAGCCGCACTAGCTTTAATATTTTATCGTTTTTTCCTGTCGCTGTCAAGTAGATTTTAGCGTTGCGGCTCTGTTTTTCCTTTCAGGAAAGCCACACTGCGCCGGTGTTTTTTCAAATGGCGGGTTCTGGGGGTTCGACGGTGCAAATTGCTGCTTCCACCATACATTTTCAGCATTTCTGCGCTGTTTTTTGCTTTGTTTTGTCTGAATCATCTGCTTTTTAACCGCTTCATATTGACCATTGGCGTAAAACGTGGTAACATGTAGATGTTATATAGCATGCTGGCGCAGGGATACTGTTGCCGGCGGTTTTGCATGTATGTATGGTTTTTGTGCCCATTGGATATATTATTTTATGCAAAAGGGAGGTTTTGCGCCGTTGAAGCGTTTTTTGTGTGCGGTGATCGTTGCTGCACTGCTGTTGTTCTGTGTTGCCTGCGGCAGCCACGCGGCCGTCTCCGCTGATTCGATCGCAACCGCCGCACCCACGGCATCCTCATCCCGCAATATTCGCAGCGAACCCATTACCGTAAACAGCACCGTGGCTGACGCTGATACCGTGAACAATGCACAGACCGCAGCCCCCACTACGGAAGTAACCGAAGCTCCTGCGGAAAGCGAGGCCGGTGAGGTGGATACCCCCGCTACCGGGGATTTTCCGGTGCCTTACCTGGCTGCTGTGCTGGGGTTGATCCTGGTTTGTTCCGCGGGCCTGGTTATGCTCAAGCGTATCTGATTTTATTCGTCCATTCCAAAAGGGAGGCCGCGCGGCTTCCCTTTTTTCTTTCTCTTATTTTTATGCAAGGAGGTGTCTGCCTATGCCGCGCCGTTTTCCTCACCTGCGGGGGGACAGCCGCTTGTATCCGTTTGCTGCACGCACGGCGCTTCGGCGGCGCCAAAAGCACCGGGCCTGGGCGCTGCGCCTTTGCGGCGCTGCGGTGCTTTGCCTGGCTGCCG
>ERZ1034925.758-NODE-758-length-12813-cov-18.217516_pt1 | contig 12813 bp, 19 predicted proteins | sample MGYA00520687_ERZ1034925 | MGnify/ENA primary metagenome ERZ1034925 (study PRJEB33766, sample SAMN09781758) | gut metagenome | biome: gut microbiome | host: Homo sapiens | place: Madagascar | study: EMG produced TPA metagenomics assembly of the PRJNA485056 data... | reverse complement strand
TATATTGATCAGACGTTAGAAGAAAGTAGTAAGTACATTGATAGTGCAGAGTATTACTACGACACTTACATTGATATGTACAGCATACGCTACACAAACTCTTGCAGAACTGGAGGAAATGTTTGAATCTCCCGATCTGCTGACCGAGGTACCGATGCCTGACGATGTTATCGAATACTATGAAAGTTTGGAGGATTATGGATGAACGCAATAACCGCATTTGCACTGAAAGTGTTACGCAAGCATTTACGCGATGCTTGCGATACCATCATCCAAGCCGGTCTCGAGGACTATTGTGGTTTGGATAAGGATTTTTACACCATCAACCAGATCGTTTGCAATATCAATGACGCTTTGCAGGAGGTCGAAAGCCATGACTAAAGAACGCAGACGGATCCAATGGCAGATCCTTGAGGCCCTTAAAGCGGAAGACTACGATCGTGCAAGGCTGTATATCCACATATTAGGTCTATATGCTCAAGGAGGCGATCAGATTGACGTTTAGGATTTTCTTAAAAGTGTGCAGGGCCGGCAGTAACTATGCGCGCAGCACACTGCATAAAATGTTAGCATGCTTGTTTTATCCGCTGATCTCCGGCGTGATGATCATTGTAGGGACAAATCACCGGGAGCTTGATCTGCATCCATTAGTGTTTGCTATGGCGCTGCTATTGATATTTTGTGTGGCAGCGATCCCAATATGGTCAATATGGGATGATTATAAAGCGCTGGATGGTAGAAATTTTGGCATGAGCGATCAGGAATACCGGATCGTATCAAATATAATTAAACAATATCGGAGGTAAAACAATGGGCACTAAAAAGAGCAATCAGAGCAGGGTAAGCTATTGGAACAGCCATTTGAAGGGTCTGGTCCGTGTCTTTGCGCAGGAGGTTGAGTATAACAAGAAAGGTAAAAAAGGCAATTTCCTCAAGTTTTCCACGAGCCTCGGCAACAAGGATGAGGATGGGAATTGGGAGAACCTTTATATCAATATCAGGTTCCCCAAGGGTGACATCCCGGAGTGCGATGGAGGTATGAATTTCCTCGTAGAGATCGCTGACGGCTTTCTGACTTTTGAAAGCTACACGGACAAATCCGGTTACAACCATCAGACGCCGGTGCTGGTGATCACCGAGTGGTGCGATGCAGATAATGATTAAAAAAGACGGCCGGCAGAAATGCCGGCCCTTTCCGAATGGAGGTATAAACATGGGCCTGTATCTGGATAACGGATATGTAAATATTCCGTGGATCTTGGCACAAGGGTTGCCATTTAATTTTTTGATTGGGGGCCGAGGAACCGGGAAAACCTATGGCGCATTGAAATATGTTGTCGAGAATAACATAAAATTTATGTTTTCTCGCAGAACCCAAGCCCAGATTGATATCGTTACCACAAACGAATTTTCCCCATTTAAGCCGATCAACAGGGATTTATGCATCGATATAACGTCCGGCAAGGTTACAAAATACAACGCAGGATTTTATAAGGACGGAGAGCCGGAGCCGATCGGGTACGCCTCTGCGCTGTCCACCATGAGCAACCTGCGCGGCTTTGACGCCTCTGACGTGCCGCTGTGGATCTTTGATGAGTTTATCCCGGAAAAGCACGAAAAACCAATCAAAAATGAGGGTGCAGCATTTTTGAATGGCTATGAAACCATCAACCGCAACCGGGAATTTAATGGGGGCAAGCCGCTGCAGGCGCTTTGCCTGTCAAATTCCAACGATGTTGGCTGCCCAATTTTAATGGAGTTTGGGCTTGTGAGCCACGCCATGAAAATGCAAAATTCCGGGAAAACCATCTCGATTTTGCGCAACCGCGGTATCGGAATCTATCTTTTGAGCGACAGCCGGATCTCTAAAAAGAAATCTGAAACAGCTCTGTATAAGGCTGTATCACCGGAAAGCCGCTTTGCTGAAATGGCCATCGGAAACGCATTTAGGGAGGACGATGCATCGCACGTCCGCAGCCGGCCGATCCGGGAATACACCAGTATAGCCAAGGTGGGGGAGCTGTGTTTTTACGCGCATAAGAGCGACGGCACCTATTATGCCACTTTCCACACGTCAGGATCCCCGGAGATCTTTTCCGGCGATGATATAGATATCAGGCGTTTTCGGCTTAAATATGGCTGGATGTTGCGCAAATATCTGACCGGAGAGCTATTTTGTGAGGATTATATGGTGCAAACCTACTTGACAAGGCAGATAATCAAGATATAATATAAGTAGAGACCCATGGGGCTATGCACAAGGCCGGAAGCCTGCCCATTCCGCCGTGCAGCGGACTGACATGGGTCTCTATCTTTAATAAAAGGAGGTATGACCATGGACGTAAACGCTATTGTGCAGATCGTTTCCAATCTTGGGGTGCCTGTGGCTTGTTTGGTAGCCATGTTTTGGATGCTGAACAAGGAACGCGAGGACCACAAGCTGGAGTCTGAAAAGTTTGTCGAGGCCATCAACAACAATACCGTTGTAATGACCAAACTCGTGGAGAGGATGGATCAGAAATGATAAACTATTACATCACCCACCACGAAAAGCACGAAATCCTGTCCATCCCGGAGAACCGGATCCACATCACCCCAGCCGGCGTACTGGTGCATAGCACCGGATCGCCAAATCCTAATCTGCGCAGGTATGTTGATGCGCCGGAGCTGCTGGGTCCTAACAGGTATGGAAACCATTGGAACCGGCCCGGACTTAAAAAGTCTCCGCATATCTTTTGCGGACTGGATAAGGACGGGCACATGGCTGCATGTGAGATCCTGCCGTTGGATATAGCATGCTGGGGATGTGGGGATGGTAGAAAGGGCAGCTACAATTACCCACCTCACGCATATATCCAGATCGAATTTTGCGAGAGCGAGATCACAGACACCCAGTATTTTAACATCGGGTATGCCTATCTGGTGGAGCTGGTGGCAGATCTCTGCCGTCGGTACGGATTTACCGTTGACAAGGTGTGCAGCCATCGCGAGGCGGCCGCTATAGGCTATGCCTCAAATCATGGAGACCCCGAAAGCTATTTTTGCCACTTTGGGGAGGACATGGACAAATTCCGCAGCCGGGTGGCTGCAGAGCTGGCCGAAAAGACCGATATTATTTATCGGGTGCAGGTCGGCGCATACAGAAACAAAGAAAACGCGCAAAGGATGGCAGCAGAGCTGTCCGCACTGGGCTATCCTACCATTATTAAGGAGGGCAAAGTAAATGAATTATGAAGATGTAGTAGCTTTGGCAAAGGCCGGATTTACGGCCGATCAGATCATCCTGATGCAGCACCCGCAGGACCCCAAGCCCGCGGAGCCTGTACCGGCAGAACCCGCTCCCGCGGAGCCGGTGCCTGCAGAACCCGCTCCCGCAGAGCCGGCAGCAGCTCCGGATCTCGGAAAGCTGATCGCGGACGGTTTTGAAAAGCTCAACGAGACTCTCGTCAAAACTAATCTGCAGCAGGCGCAGCAGCCCCCAGAGGAAACCGTGGATGATATCCTTGCAACCATCATCAATCCCCCGCTGGTCGCGGGTAACTATTCCATCAAGGAGGTTAAATAATGGCAAACGATCTTAACTTTACGCAGGCCGCAACGATCCTCAACGAGATCCAGCAGCAGGCAACCGGGCAGAAAACCATCGCGCCGGTCGATGCGTCTACCTTTGTGACATCCGCACAGACAGCGCTCAAAACCGGCTATGATCCCATCCTCAACGCCATTTCGCAGGTGCTTTCCCGGACCATTTTTTCCGCGCGTCCCTACCGGCGCAAGTTTGGCGGGATCGAGGTCAACCAGCAGACTTACGGCAACCGAGTGCGCAAGCTGTCTATCGCGGACACCCCGCTGGTAGACGATGACCGCTACCTGTGGCCGGTCGGCTATCAGACCGGCAAGACTCCCCCCAACGGTGACGGCAAATCCGTAGATATGTATATCCAGCGCAAGCCGCTGATTTTGGAGACCAATTTCTACGGCGCAAACGTCTGGGAAGATTATTATACCATCTATAAGGATCAGCTGGACGTGGCGTTTACTACACCCGACGAGTTTTCCCGTTTTATCAGCATGGTCGTGAGCAACGCAAGCGATAAGCTGGAGCAGGTCCGCGAAAACGTGGCCCGCGCTACCGTGGCCAATCACATTGGCGCAATCATCAGTGAGGCGCAGAACACCAGAGTTATACACCTGCTGTCCGAATACAAGACCCAGACCGGCCTTGCCGATCTGACCGCGCAGAGCATCTATCAGCCGGCAAATTTCCGGCCCTTTATGCAATGGGTATTCGCTCGGATCAGCTCCATCTGCAGCTTGATGACCGAGCGCTCCCAGATGTTCCAGACCGTGGTCAATGGCATGCCCGTACTGCGGCACACCCCGCTGGAGGATCAAAAAGTGTACCTCTACGCACCGGCCCGGTATCAGTCGGAAACTATGGCCATTGCTGACACGTTCCACGATAATTATCTGCGCTTCGCGGATAATGAAACTGTCAACTTCTGGCAGAATATCGAGACCCCCGACAGTATCAGTGTTAAGCCCACCTATATCGGTACTACCGGTAAGATCGTGGTACCGGAGAACAACGTGGAGCAGGCCGGTGTATTCGGCATTATCTTCGATCGGGATGCTTTGGGGTATACCACTATGGCCCAGTGGCAGCAGCCGACGCCCTTTAATAGCCGCGGCGGGTACACCACCGTTTGGATGCATGAGACCCAGCGCAGCTGGTCGGATCTCACCGAAAAGGCAGTAGTCCTGCTGCTTGACTAACCGATAAGGGGGTGCGGACGTGGCATTATCTGTTAAATTTTATAGCGTTTCCAAGGCGGTCAATTCCACCGCACTTCCGACCGGGGCGGCGCTTGCAGAGTACGAGTGCCGGATGTTGGATTCATGCAGCATCCTGCGGCCTGCGATCCTGCTTAACGTGGGACCGCAGGCCAACCCCACCGGCGCTAACTACTGCTATATCCCTGAGTATAACCGCTATTACTGGGTCACAGATTGGACCGTCAACCGGGGTCAGTGGATGGCGAGTCTGTCTGTTGACGTGCTGGCGAGCTGGAAAACCGAGATCGGCGACTCGACGCAGTATGTGGTTAGATCCAGCAAAGCATCAACTCCGCAGCTGCCTGACAGCACTTACCCAGCACTGACAAAGCAGCAGGTGATCAACACGCCAATTTCCGAGACCGGCTCCCCATTTACCTCCCAGCTGGATCAGGGAGAGTATGTGGTGGGGATCGTTGGCAAAAGCGGGACAGGCATGGGCGCGGTAAACTACTATATTTTTACTGCGGCGCAGTTTAAGGCGTTCGGGCAGCTGCTCTATGGCGAGCCTAATATTTTCGATCCACCGGCAGATATGGAGCTGTCACTTTTCAAGATCCAGTTTAATCCGCTGCAATATATAGTGTATTGCAAATGGTTCCCCATGGTGCTGCCAAAGGGTGCCGGCAGATCAACAGTAGATTTTGGATGGTGGGAAATCAATGCTAACTGCTACAATCTGTCTGCAACGCCCATATTTGACCGGCTTTATAATTTTACCGTACCGAGCCATCCGCAGGCATCGCGCGGGACGTATCTCAACGCCTCCCCATATTCCAGATATACCTTACATTTCAAGCCTTTCGGGGAGATCCCGGTCGATGCGAGCTTTGTAGCGCACGAGGGTAAGTTATCCGCAATCATGCGTGTAGATCTTATGACCGGTATGGGGCTGTTATCGCTGGCCACCAAAAACGCGCAGAATATCATCACCGTGCAGCGGACCCAGATCGGCGTGGACGTATCTCTTGCCCAGATCGCTATCAATCCGCTTAAGGCTTTAACCGGCGTGGTGCAGGTGGGACTTGCAGCTGCTACAGGCGGGGCATCGCTCCTACTGGGGGGATTGACCGGCATCAGCAACGCTATTGACGGTTTGACCCCGCAAATGCGGACGTCCGGCAGCAACGGATCCTTGGCAGAGTATTTTGACGCCCCTATGCTGGAGAGTCAATTTTTCTACATTGCCGATGAGGATCTGGAGCATCTCGGCAGGCCGCTATGCCAAAAGCACAAGATCAGCGAGCTGGGAGGCTTTGTACAGACGGCCTATACGGAGCTGGATATTCCGGCCACGTCCGGCGAGATAGATATGATAAAATCCTACATGGAGGGAGGCATGCACTTTGATTAACGCCCCGTATTTTTATGATTATCAAAATGCGGAGATAGCACCGGTAACACCCAACACAGTGCATATTAAGAACACCGGCCTCTATTGGTATTTTCAAAAGTACCTTTTGCAAAAGGCAATGTCCGTATTTAAGTGGGATCTGCCCGATACGTGGAATAAGGACTATTTTTTATACGTCTTGTATTGCACAGGCCGGATCGCCGTATTAAATACGGATAAGTTTGGGGTTATCCCGCAGGGCTGCGGCCTTAAGGGGTATGATGTATTTTATGCCCCCACCAACGCTACGATCACAAACCCGCTGCTGCGGGGAATCTTGGAGCCGCGGATCGGCGTACAGTGCGAGCTGCTTAAGCTGCAGCCTAATTACTCCGGCATCATGGATCTGGTGGGCCACTATGCAGAATTGATGGCGCAGGCATCTCAATCCGTCAGCGTCAATCTGCTTAACAGCAAGCTGTCCTACGTCTTTACGGCAAAGAATAAAGCCCTTGCCGAGTCCCTAAAAAAGATGTATGATCAGATCGCCTCCGGTGAGCCGGCTGTGGTGGTGGATGCAAAGCTCAAAAACGACAACGGCGATGATACGTGGAAAGCGTTTGAGCAAAATGTGGGCGCCAACTATATCGTTACCGATCTGCTTGTAGATCTGCGTAAGATCGAGGCGATGTTTGATACGGAGATCGGCATCCCCAACGCAAACACGGACAAGCGCGAGCGACTGATCACCGATGAGGTCAATGCTAACAACGTGGAGACTTATTCAAAATGTTCCATGTGGCTGGAAAACCTGCAGGAGGCTTGCCAAAAGGTCAACCGGATGTTTGGGCTGTCGATCAGTGTGGATTGGAGAGATATTCCGATGGGGGGTGAGCCTAATGCGAGCAACGTTGAGCCTGTTGGGGCTGTATAGCTACCGTGGGGATCTCTTTGACGATCTCAAGCTGCCGGCGGCCATGGATCGCGATGATTTTATTGAGCTGCTTGTCTTTGACACCGCAGAGCTTGAGCTGCTTGTCCCGGATCCTAACGTGTTAAAATCCCTGCTGGGCCGCTGGTCCTCCGTCAGAGTAGGCGCGTGGGAAAAGATGCTTGACACGGAAACCGTGGAATATAACCCCATCCACAATTATGACCGCTCGGAAGAATGGGTGGATGATGGAACGGGAACCGTTAAAAATTCCGGCGAAAATGTGACGGATCTCTCCGTTGCAGGCTTTAACGAGGCCGACATGGCAGACCGGGAGCGGACCGTGCAAAAGGCCGGGACCGGAACGGATAGCACCACCCAGAGCCGGCATAGCGCGAGGATCAAAGGCAATATCGGCGTGACCACTACGCAGCAGATGCTTGAGTCAGAGCGCGATAGCCGGAAGTATTCCACCGTTTACGAGATCATCAACGAATTTAAGGAGCGTTTCTGCATCCTTGTCTATTAAATAGGAGGCGATTAGATGGCATTTGAGCAGTTTCCTTACACAAATTTTCACGATCTAAACCTCGACTGGATCTTGAAAGAGGTTGACCGAGTGCGGAAGGCCGTGGACACTTGGAGCACGGAAGTGCTGGACGCAGCGAAAAAGTACACGGACGTAAACATTGCCGCAGAGGCAGAAAGAGCCAATCAGGCCATTTTGGAGCTTAAGCAGAGCACCGAAACGGCGATCAGAGATTTTCAAAATGTGGTCAACGGCACTTTGGAGAATTTCCAGCAGCAGCTCACCGCTTTTGATGGAGAGCTTGACAGCAATCTGGCTGCGGCCCGCGGCTATACCAACGCACAGATCGCGCAAAACAATGAGTTTCTTATGGATGAGATCTCAAAGGGCCTTATCGATCTAAAGGTGTTAAACCTGTTTACCGGTACCTATGTGACCGTGCAAGAGATGTTTGACTATCTTTCCGCTTTCCACCTGACCGGGGCTATCTCCATCGCGCAGGTTGCCAACGCGCAGCGCACTGTTGATACCGTTGTTGGCTACAAAGCCAGCTGTACGGATATCGTTAAGGACGGTTACAAAATTTTCTATCCGTAAGGAGGTAAATATGAACCCTATCACTTTTGATGACTGGAACAGCGCCCAGACGGCCCTGCTGTGGGCCACCGAAAACGGGGGTAACGCCTCGCAGGTGATCCAGTATCTTGAGCAAAATCAGATCAACTATAGCTCCTGCAAGGGGGCCGATTCCGACAGATGGATCTTTACCATCTACACCACAAACCAAAAAGCGCCGGAAATTATCCAGCGCATGAAACAGTTTTAAGGAGGTAAGTATATGCGCAACACCGAATTTTTCAACCTGATCGAATATGAGGGGAGCGATCTTTTTAATCCTCTGTCGGTCGAAAACGTCAATACGCAGCGCATTGATGCGGCTCTCAAACAGGTGCAGACTCTTGGAGTGGGCCTTGCTACCGAAGTGGTGAGCGGTACCGTGCACGCACTGACCCGCCAGCAGCCGGACAATAAGGTATTTTACTTTGTAGCAACCGGCAACTGGAAAGTGGGCGATACCGTCACCGTGGACGGTGTGCAGGTATCTTGCAAGACTCCGGCCGGCGTGACGCCTCCTGCCGGCGCATGGGTGATCAACTCCGCAATTTTGGGTGTGCTGCAGGGAACCCTGCTGACTGTATACGTCACCGCAGCGGCCGAGGCTGGAGAGATCGATGCGGATAAGCTGCAGGGCCATCCGGCAGACTATTTTGCTACCGCTGCAGATCTCGACAATAAGGCCAACAAGAGCACCGGCTCCAGCGTGCAGCTGACTGTGGCCGGCTGGACTGTCTCCGGGGAGGGCTATCAGCAGATCGTGACCGTGGCCCAGATCGATGCCAATACCAACATAATAGTCAGCCCCAGCCCTAACAGCTTTGATGCTGCTGTGGCCGCGCAGATCCGGCCCACCGCGCAGGCGCAAAATCAGATCACTTTTTATGCAACGGCCATACCGGAGCAGTCGGTTTATATGAACATCATCCGGCTGGGCTAAAGGAGGTGTAAACATGATTGTTTATCCTGCGTATGCATATATGGGCAAAGCCCCCTCTGTACCTGATTTTCCCTTTTGGGAAAATGGCAAACTGAATGTGTCAACAACAGGATCGTATGGGTTTGTGTTTTATCCCGATGAAAATCAGGCCCGATTGGGTTCGGAGAGAACCGCCGTATTTAGTACAGACGCGGAGGGTTATGGCAAACTAAAATTCAACGCAGTCGCTATGGGGATCGTGGGTCTTTCCATATCGATGATAGTGGGAGGCTCGACAGTGGCTACAAGTAGCTATACTATTCGGTCGGATAAACCAGCTGATTTTGTTTTCACAATTCCGGAGGCTGCCCGGAGAAAAGATGTGCAATTCAAATTCACCAACGGCCCGGCTACCATAATATTCTACAGCATTGTTCTAACAAATTAAAAAATCCCTCCCCAACCGGGGAGGGTATTTTTATTCTATCGACAATCGATCAAGTAGGCGTTCATAATCCCCTGCAAGGCCCAAGGTGTATTCGCCCGGCACCAAGCATACATTACGGGTGATCTCCAGCTTGTGGCCGTCCACTGTTGCCGTGCGGATCTCCGGCTCATCATTGTACACGGCCATCAGCCCGCCACCCTTGCGGAAAATAAAGCCCGGCTTAAACTTGGAGATCCCACCGGCCTGCTGCAGCTCCTTGGCTCCCGCCTTTTTGCTGACGCCTGCAATGGTGATCTGGACGCTGCCGTTTGCATCTTCGCTGCAGTATTTTTTGGCGCCCAGCGTGGCAAACTTGTGATAGCTGCCCTCATATTCAAACACACCCATATAATGCTCTTTCCCATTTTTATCAATGGCAAAGGCCCCATGCTCCCGGCTTTGCTTCTCTCGGATGGCGTTATATCCGCGCCAGTCTATTTCGCCAAGGTATTTCACGCTATCTGTATCGGCATAAACAAATCGACTCCCGGCGAGCCGGATGCCCTCCTCCAGACGCAGCCGCGCCCACGCAGTACACCAGACGCCCCATGCATACGCAAAAAAGGCGCGTTTATTCTGCTTTGTCAGCTTCTCGGCATAGTCCTCCGGCTTGATGGAAAATTCACCCTGATCAAATACCGTTTCCGGCTTTATTGGATTTTGGGCGCTCATGCCGTACAGGGAATTTAGCTTATTCTTGGATTTGAGATAGAGCAGCTGATCGAAGAGATCCTCGGAGCCTTTGAGCTCGGTTTTTAATCTATAGTATTTGTTGACAAGATCAACAAATTTGTTAGGGAGATACCCATAGCGGGAGTGCGCGCTGTCGATGATCGTCATGCTGTCAAAGTCGTATTCCTCGACAATGATTTTGAGATCGATATCTGTTATAGTAGTTTCCAGATAATCAGCGGACAGGATCCGGCCGTTGTCCGGCTCATGGTTTTTGATGTTCCGGCACTTGGAGATGGAGAGATACGGAGAGCCCCAAAATTCATTATGCAGCCGTACATTAAAAAGTGCGATCCGCATTACAACGGCCCTGCCGCGTCTGTCGATCAGATCAAACAGCTGATCCGTATCAATCCGGCCGGACCGGTGCCACTTTGACATAGGGTACTTGCAGTTTACCTGCACGTCCGGGTAGCTGCTGGATCTGTCAGCGCTCTTAACGTCCTCCAAAATCAGACCGGCATAGTATCTATTAGCGTGAGTATTCCCGCCCCGGAACGCTTCATAAAGCATCTGGAACACGTCATAGCCCGGCAGAATATCCTGCACGATAAAATGTTTAACGCCCTTAAGGGCTGCTCTTGCATCCCGACGCACGTAGCCGGTGCTGGTCAGAGGGATGGAGTATAGGTTATCCCCATCGTGTTTCATTTCGATTTTAATAGCCTCCACAAGACCCTGCACGTCATTGACACAATATTGCAGCTCGTCCTCGGTCAGATCCGTCCATGGGCCGCGGAATTTTTCATAGTCAAAATCCTGCAGCTTTGCATGCTCTACGCCCATCTTCCGCGTAAATTCGTCCAGTGACATATTGCTATGCAGGTAGCTGCAGCGCAGCTCCAGACACCCAAACATATCACATTTCAGGATCTTCCGGCTTTCAATGCAAAAAACTTCGTCCGGCTGGAAATCGTAAATTCCTGCAAGGAATTGGAATTCAAAGGAGAGGTTGTGAACGTAGACCACAATATATTGATCTTGTTTGAGATACGCTTTGAGTCGATAGCAGAGATCCAAAAATTCCTGCCAGCTGCGGCCAACCACCGTGAAATCCCCGATCTGCCATTGCCAATGATACATGATCGCCTGCTGCGTTCCCGGAACCGTAGACGTTTCAATATCAAAAGCGGTGATCTCGTCCCGGTATCGGCGCTTGCTTCTGGTTCCCGGATTGCCGCGCTGCTTCTTCTGCTGCCGGCGCAGGCCGGTCAGCTTAAAATATTCAAGATCAAAATCCCCTGCCCGGATGACCATCTTCACCCCTCCAAATCAACCCAGACGCCTTTTTTCTTAAGCTGTTTCCGGTACCATGCAGCCGTCTTTCCCGGATTTTCCTCCACGACCTCCGTAAAGGCGTCAATATTATCCATGTATTCATCAAACATATTCTTTACTGCCCGGACTGTAAAATTGCCCAGCGTCACGGTTTTATACAACTTTGCAACCACGTCGCTATCATAGAGCTTATCGGCATAGTTAGCCCGGACCCATTCCATAAACTGGCCAAAATCGGCCAGATTGGACTCATTTACAAAATCATAGCCATGGCGCTGTAAAGAGGCGAGCTTCTTGTCCTCCAACCTCTGGATGCCGGTCAAAGTGCTTTGTGGATTTTCCAGCAGCATTGCAGTCTCTCCGATCCGATACCGTAGCTCGGCCTCGGACCGGATCTCTCTGATTTTCGGGATCTTCTTCGCACCCTGCCGGATCACAAGATTGCTGCCGTAACCGGCCGCCTGCGCGCGCTTGATGCGTTTACGGGCGATATCGCGCAGCTCGGTATAGATCTTCTTCAGATCATTTACGCTGGTTGACCCTGTTTCAAGCGCATACGGGGTGAGCGCATTGCGCCCACCTTGTAAGCCATATTTTGAAATGAGTTTGTCAACCGAGAATTTAGCCAATATTAACACCGTCCTTATATTAGATAGTTAAACCATCAGTATCAACGTAGGATTTGATATTCAAGTTTCCGCACCCCATCAATGCACTATCGAAAAGCTGTGGCGTGGTGTGGCAGCTGATCCATTCCCTCCAGTCAATTTCCCCGCTCTCCTCGTCCTTTGCATACTCCGCGAGATCTTCTTCGCGAATTACGGCCGCGAAAATGTGACGCTTCTTTTTTTCAATCTCGGTCAGATAGAACCAGCTATTTATAGCGTATTTGTTAGCAGCCTCGATCGTATCAAAGTATTCTTCAAATCTGTCCCCAATCCCCCCGTTGCGCTCGTCAATTACAACATATTTAACCATAATGTTACCCCTCCGCTCTTTTCGCCACCGGACGAAATGCATTCCGACCGCAGTTTCTTTTCACACGTTCCTTGCAGATCTTACAAGCCTCTTTCGCATCTTTCGCAAATACGATCATAGAATATTCAACCTCTGTCCGATTAACTTTGATCCAGTATCTAACGTCATAATTTTT
>ERZ1034925.757-NODE-757-length-12853-cov-4.217143_pt1 | contig 12853 bp, 12 predicted proteins | sample MGYA00520687_ERZ1034925 | MGnify/ENA primary metagenome ERZ1034925 (study PRJEB33766, sample SAMN09781758) | gut metagenome | biome: gut microbiome | host: Homo sapiens | place: Madagascar | study: EMG produced TPA metagenomics assembly of the PRJNA485056 data set... | reverse complement strand
CAGGATGTAGACGTTGCGCGGGACCCCGAGCAGGAAGTTGTCGAAGAGCGGACCGCTGCCCCAGTTGTAGCCCCAGCCGGAAGTCGGCGCCATGCCCGGCAGCTGACCGTTCGGACGCTGGCAGTCGCGGAGCGTTCCCAGAAATTTCCGGTAGAGTTCGCTTGCGTCAAACTGGAAAAGAACGGAATCGGAGGCAAGCTGATGGTCGTTGATCCAGCCGTTTTTCTCGCGGTGCGGACAGTCGGTCGGGATTCCGACAAAGTTGTTCAGGATGGAGCGGCGCGTGCAGCGTCCGAGTTCATTCAGGTCCGGATGCGAACAGGAGAATCCGCCGGTTTCCGCCAAGTCGCTTCCGATGACCTGCGCGGTCATGGAGAGGATTTCCGCGTCGCCGGAGATTTCGATTGCGGCGTAGCGGAAGCCGTGGTAGGTGAAGCGCGAATGCCAGGTCTCCGTGCCGCCGCCTTTGAGAATGTAACGTTCGGTCTGAAACTCGCCGCTCTTGACGAAACGCGCAATGTCGTCGAGATGCAGCGAGCCGTCCGGGTTGAGAACATCGCCGTACTGGATTCGGATTTCGCTTCCGCGGACGCCGCGGACGGTGAGTTCCGCGCGTCCGGCGATGTTGACTCCGGCGTCCAGGAGCCCGGGCCTGATCTTTTTCATGGGAAAAAGTTCGCGGACGCGGCAGGGCGGAGCGGTCTGTTCGAAAAGCAGTCCGCCGGGTCCGGCTGTGATGACGGCGCGGTTCCATGCGGAATCGTCGAATCCGTTTTCCGACCATCCGGGAAGTTCAAGGCGGGCGTCGTAGTACTCTCCGTTGCGCAGGCCGTCGAAGGTGATGGGACCGTCCGTTGAAACCTTCCAGGTGTCGTCGCTGGAGAGAACGGTTTGTCTGTCTGCGACAATTTCGAGAAGAAGCTTCGGATAGTCGCGCCATGTTGCTTTGTCGAAGTGCCAGGTCTCCGTCGTGTGACAGTTGTAGAGCCCGTTTCCGAGAACGGCGCCGACGGTGTTGAGTCCCGGTTTGAGATATGCGGAGATGTCGTATCGGAGGTATCCGGCATGACGGTCGTAATTCGTCGGCGCGGGCGCAAGTTCGGCATCTCCGACGCGTTGTCCGTTGAGCCAGATTTCATGATAGCCGAGTCCGCAGACAAATGCTTCGCACGATTTTTCCCTGTCGATCCGGAACTCTTTTCGGAACCAGGGGGCGGGAAGAACTTTTGCCCGCCAGTCGACCATCTCCGCCCCGCTGGAGATCCAGTATGCGTTCCACTCTCTGGTATCTGAAAAAGCCATTTTGCACGCTCCTGATTTTTTTTCTGATTTTATCAGCTAATATACTTGACAAACGGGGAAATAAAATGGATATTATAACGAAAGATGTATCTTTTTGCGACAGGATGGAGAATGTATGGTATACGATAAAATGCTTCCGGAAATTTACCTGACCCGCTACGAAACGGGAATATACCCGTGGTGTCAGCCGAACCTTTTTACCCCGTTCTGGCGCTGTTACTGGAATCCGTCCGAAGGCGGCTGTCTCCAAGTCGGGGAACGGGAGATCGAGATGCGGACCGACCGTATTTACGTGATTCCAGGACATTTCCGTTTTTCGACGTTCGCGCGGAAGCCGTTCGAGCAGTTTTACATTCATTTTGTTCTTCCGGAACACGTCGTTTTCTCTGAGCCGGGGATTCATGAAACTCCGCTGACTCCGGAATGCCGTGCGCTTTTTCTGGAGTGGCTTGAGTTGAAGGAGGCGGGCGATGTGTACCGCTTCCGCTGTGAAGTGATAGCCGCGGCGGTGCTCTGTCATGCTCTGCTGAGTCTGCAGCGCGACCGTATGCTCTACCGAGAGTCGCCGGGACCTCTTGCGGAACGCGTCTCTGCGTTGATCCGGGAGAACATAGCGCATCCGCTTTCGAATGCGGAGCTTGCCGTGCGCTGCGGTACGGAATTGCGTACGCTTCTGCGTCATTTCCGTAAGGAGACTGGCGAGAGTCCGCAGCAGTACAGCCGTCGGATCCGAGTGGAATCCGCGTGCCGTTATCTGCGCTATTCGGATAAAACGATTGACGAGATCGCCGAGCTGACCGGTTTCCCGGACCGTTATTATTTTTCGCGCGTATTCCGTCAGTTGCAGCATTATCCCCCCGCGGAGTACCGCCGCGCGCAGTGAAGGGGAGGTGCCGTAAACGGGTCCGGCGGAAAATTCCAAAAAAATTTCATTGGAGCGGTTTACTGCACTCGCAGCCAGTGTTATATTAAGGCGGATTCCTTGTCTCCGGAGGCCGGAATCCTCTGCTTGCAAAAATCAATGCAGGAGTGAAAAGGAAAATGAACTTGCCGGCATCCCGATTTGAACTCGCCGGAAAAAGGATTGAAGATATGGAAAAAATGACTGGCAAATCAATGGATCTCATCGCTGAGAATATCAAACAGATGAAAGCTCTCTTCCCGGAGGCTGTTACCGAAGGAAAAATTGATTTTGAGGTGTTGAAGGCTCTGCTCGGGGAAGAGGTTGAAAACGGAAGACTTATTATAAATTCACCTGGAACGGCAAGGAGGAGGCCCGCGCTTATGCACGGGTTCCGTCGATGGGTACGTTGCGTCCGTGCGTGGAAGAAAGTTCCGGAAAGGACGGTACGCCCGGAAGTTCGACAGCGGCAATCTCTATATTGAGGGAGACAATCTGGAAGTTCTGAAACTCCTGCAGGGTTCTTATCATAAACGCGTCAAAATGATTTACATCGATCCTCCGTACAACACCGGCAAGGATTTTGTGTATCCAGACGACTATCGCAACCCGATCGGGGAATACAAAGCATTGACCGGGCAGACTGATTCTGATGGTGCCGCTATGCGTGCCAATCCGGAAACTTCCGGTCGCTACCACACCGACTGGCTCAATATGATGTATCCCCGGCTGATTCTGGCGAGAAATCTGCTGACGGATGATGGGGTTATCTTTATTTCGATTGATGAAAAAGAACAGGATAATCTCAAGAAACTTTGTAATGAAGTTTTGGGTGAAGAAAATTTTGTTGCTGTCTTTACGCGTGTAACGAAAAAAGGGGGAAAATCCTCTGAATCAACAGCAAAAAATCATGATTTTCTCGTAACATTTGCTAAAAACAAATCAGAAATAGGAATTTCAGGAGTTTTCCATACAGATGATGGCTATTCAAATAAAGATGATTTTTTTGAACAGCGTGGGTATTACCAAAGCAAACCAAACATTAGATTACGACTCATTGGGATATGTGAAAACGCTTGATTATTCAATTTCAATTGATAACGAACTTTTTTATGCAGGAGGCAACAGGGAGAGTTTTGAACAACGCCAACAGGGAATCCATGGAAGAGCGGATTGGGGATGGAGATGGAGTAAAGAACTATTTGAATTTGGTTTAAGAAATGGTTTTATTGAATTTCAGAAAACCACGTCCTTTGGGCGTGGTCAGAGACCATTAGGCTTTGCCTAAAGGTCTGCCCATGCTATATTTCTCAACTGTCCCCACAGAGAGAAAGGCTATAGCATGAGCAGGTTTAATAAGATAGCACATGTTTTGTGGCATTGCCAGTATCATTTGATCTGGGTACCCAAATATCGCTACAAAATCATGGAAGGAGAGATGGAACAAGAGCTTAAAAACTGCATAAGGATGTTCTGCCAACAAGTCGGTTGTTCTGTGCAAGAACTGAATGTGCAGGCGGATCATGTACATCTGATAGTACAGGTTCCCCCAAAGATTTCGATTTCAGATTTAATGGGAATACTAAAAGGGCGAACCGCGATCCGAATGTTTCGGAAATACCCAAATTTAAAAACTCGACCATATTGGGGGAATCATTTTTGGGCAGACGGCTATTGTGTTGACACCGTAGGTGTGAATGAAGAAATGATACGCATGTATGTGCGTTATCAAGAAAAACAAGAACGCCGGTTTGAACAACAGCGTTTTAAGTTCGACTGATTGAAATTACAGGGATGGTTAGGCGGCATTCTTTGGGTGCCGCCTTTTTGCCTTTTAGGGTGCTTCTTCAAAGCCACGTCCTCTGGGCGTGGTTATTTACTGAGCTGATAATGCTATAAATTTTCCCCTTATCCATGGAAATGGCGTAAAATCGTTGAATACGTGCTGGAATGCGTTTACACTCAAATAAAATTTTCCCCTTATATGCCACTTATTCGGGGTTTCAGGGGGTAAAAAGGCTTATCAATAGGAATCTTTCTTATTTTAAAGAAAACGGTGTAAAACGTAAAAAATGAGGCTGAATGAGTGTGGTGCGCGGGAGGGGACTTGAACCCCTACGGATTGCTCCACCGGAACCTAAATCCGGCGCGTCTGCCGTTTCGCCACCCGCGCAAAAAATCTTATGACGAGATCTGAAGCAAAGCCGAAGCTTTGTCCGCACAGATTGTGAACATCGACGTGAAACCGCTTAAGTCAAAAATCTCACGGACGTTCGGCTGGAGCGAATACAAAATCAGTTTCCCCTGCGCCTGCTGCACTTTCTTCGCGGCCAAAAGGAGAATCCGCAAACCCGCACTGCTGATGTATTTCAGCTTCGAAAAATCCAGAAGCACATGCTCCGACGCCATCGTTTCCGTGAACACGGCATCCACTTTCGCCGCCGTATCCGAATCCAGTTTGCCGATCAGCTGAATGATGCTGTAACCTTCCCCGGCAACGATATTTGTCTGCATGTCTGCTCCTTTCTCTTAACGTCCGATTGTTATGACCAGAATGTTCTTTCCGCCGACCCGACGGTAGTTCATCGAATCCGAAAGCCGCGCCGTCAGGTAGATTCCGAGTCCGCCTACCGGACGGTTCATCAGATTCTGACTGATGTCCGGGGCGGGACACGCCGTCGGATCAAATTCGCGCCCGTCGTCTGCCAATGTCATTATAACACAGTTTTCCAGGATTTCAATCCGGATTTCAAGAAAATGTTCCAAAGAATCGTCGTAGGAGTATTTGATGACGTTGGTCGCCATCTCCTCGAACGCCAGGGAAACACTGCACGACGTCCGGCTGTCCAGATGCGCCGCTATCAGAAACCTTTCCACATCGCGGGATACTTTATGGAATGAAACCCGGTTGTTTTTCATCAGTGCGCTGAATTCCATAAAGTTTCTCCTCCGGGTCAGGATTGCGGGGCGACCAGGCGCATCGCTTCGCCGAGGTCGTTGGTGATCGGACAGCTTTGCGCGAAGCCCGCGGCTGCGGATTGTACAGCACAAGCTTCGCTCCGTGCGTTTTGAGTTCCTGCGCCGCGACCTGCAAGGTGCGGAGACCAAGCGAGGAGATGAAATCCATCTCGGTCATATCCAGAATCGCCGGAAGTTTACGGTCCGTGACGTTCCGTTTGAAATCTTCAAACACCTCCGCTACGCCTTCGCAGTCAAAACGGCCTGAAAGCGCGACGTGGGTGCTGTGTTCGTCATTGTTGATGATTTTGAGTTTCATAAACTGTCAACTCCGGATATTTTACCTGTCTTTCTGATAATGTAGCGCCGTTTTTCAAAAAGTCAATTTTTTTTCAGCATGCCCGGCGAGGCGAGAATTTCCCGCGCGACGTCGTAATTGTGAATCGCAAGTCCGTGCTTTTCCGCGAACCGGAAGCAGTCGCCGATATTCCCCCGGACGTCCTGCGGGCGGTGCGCGTCGGAACCGGCGACGGCTTTCACGCCGCATTCCGCGGCGAGTTTCCAGACCGGATCCCACGGGTACATCATGCGCGTCGAGCCGTCCGGAAGAAGGGTGCGCGGTTTGCGCATGCCGTAGGCGTTGATTTCAACCGGGACTCCGAGCGACGCCGACGCCTCCATGACTTCGCGGTAGAGCGCGGCGATTTCCGGCGTCCAGAACGGCGTGCGGAATGCGGTCAGATCGGGATGTGCGAGGTAGCGGATCAGTCCCGTTTCCATGAGACGGATCGCGCATTTCATGTAGCGGCGGACACCCTCAAGCGTGAGCGTGCCGTCCGCGTTGCGGTAATCCTGTTCATTGCTGATCCAGTGGACTCCGCCGATGAGGTAGTCGAACCGGTACTCCCCGAAGAAAAGGTCTTCGTAATATGCCACGCCGAGATCCTCGAAAAAGTCGATTTCGGAACCGAGGAGAATGGTCAGCTGCGGGAATTTCCGTTTTGCTTCGCGGACGTCGCGGACATAATCGGGAAGTTCGCTGAATTCCATGCGGCTGGAGCCGTTGCGTCCGTCGGGGAAGGGGGAGTGGTCGGAAAAACCGAGAATCCGGATTCCCTGCTTCACCGCTTCGGCGCAGTATTCGTCCACCGTGCCCGATGCGTGTTTGCAGCGGAACGTGTGCGTGTGAAGATTTGTCAGCGGTATATCAGTATTCATGGAGGAACCTCATTTCCCGGTAATATATCGCCGGAATTTTAAAAATCAATCCCTTTCCGCGCGGGAATTCCGCGCTCGTAGGGATGGCGAACGGCTTTGATTTCGGAAACGAGATCACTCATCTCCAGAAGTTCCCGCGGCGCATGGCGTCCGGTGATCATGACATTCAGATCGGGACGCCGCGAGCGGAGCGCATTCAGCACTTCATCAAGGGGAAGCCATTTGTAGTGAAGCGCGATGTTGAGTTCATCGAAAACCACGAGCTGCCAGCGCGGCGAGAGGAGCTCCTTTTCCGCGCGGGTCCAGCCCTGACGCGCGAGCGCGGCGTGGTCTCCCGGTTCCCATGACGCTCCCGCGCCGAGTTGGGCGAATTCGAGATTCGGCGCATGGAGCGAATCGAAAAAACGCTTTTCTCCCGTCTCCATCGTTCCTTTGACGAACTGGAGGAGGAGCACGTTCCAGCCCCAGCCGAGCGCGCGGATCGCTGTTCCGAATGCGCTGGTCGACTTTCCCTTGCCGTTGCCCGTGACATTCAGGAGCAGTCCTTTTGCGGATTCGTCAAGCATGAAGCAGGCCTTCCCTGTTGAATTTCGGACAGCCGAAGCCGAGTCCGGTGACGATCGGACGGAAGCAGGCGTTGCAGGTGATGCAGCGGGCGCGGAAGGCGTCTTCAAGCTCCCAGCGGCGGATGAGGTCGGGTTCGGAAATCAGCGGGCGGCTCAGCGAGACAAAATCGCATGCGTCTTCGCGGAGCAGGCGTTCCGCGGTTTCGGGGTAGCGGATTCCGCCCACGAGAATTACCGGAATTGAGAGCTGCGCCTTGATGCGCTTCGCCGCCTCCTCGTAATAACTTTTTTCTTCCGCAGAGGCCGGATTCACCGTGCGGACGGGCGAGAGTTTCGGGCCAGACGCGGGGAGTCCGCCGGAGAGTTCCACTCCGTCCAGCCCGCGTTTTTCGAGTTCGCGGCAGACCAGTGCGCATTCATCGGCGGAGAACCCGCCCGCGACAAAGTCCTCGGAATTGATTTTGATCAGCACGGGGAAAGCGTCGCCGACGGCTTTGCGCACGGCATCGTAGACGCGCAGCAGAAGCCGCATCCGGTTTTCGAGCGGGCCGCCGTATTCATCGGTGCGCTTGTTGTAGAACGGCGAGAGAAACTGACTGAGCAGGTATCCGTGTGCGGCATGAATCTGGACCGCGTCGAATCCGCCCTTCCGCGCAAGTTCTGCGGCGCGGGCGAACGCATCGACGAGGCCGTCGATCTCCGCAGGAGTCGCTTCGCGGGTATCGCCTTTTTTGGGGATCGTGAACGCGGAAGGGCCGATCGCCGTCGCCGGATTGGAGGCGTTGCAGCCGCCGTGCGCAAGCTGGAGTGCGATCTTTCCGCCGTTTTCGTGGACGACGTCCGTTGCGACGCGCCAGAGATCGACCGCTTCCGGTTTTGCCGCCGCCTGTTTTACCGATGCTTTGCCTTCGGGCGAAACATAGGTATGCCCGGAGATGATGAGCCCGACTCCGTCCTTCGCGAGCCTGCCGTAGAGATCCGCGAGTGCGGGCGTGTAGAGCCCTTCCGCATCGGCGAGTCCCTCGTGAGTCGCGGAACGGACAAAGCGGTTGCGGAGCAGAAGTCCGCCGAGAAATGTAGATTCAAAAAGATGTTTTTCCATAAAAACCTCCCCCGTTTTCCGGATAACGTACTTCGTTTATTGAAAAAATCAACTTCCCGTGTATATTAAAGTGTATATTAAATCTGCAAAAAGGAGTTTTTATGCGGAAAACAGTCATTCTCACTTTCGACGACGCCGTAACGAGTCAGTACACCTCCGTTGCGCCCCTGCTGAAGCGTCTTGGTTTCGGAGCGACCTTTTTCATCTGCCGTTTCAACGACGAGTGGCGCAAACAGCATTCGGACCATCTGCTCGCCGCGGAGCAGATCCGCGCGCTGGATCAAATGGGATTCGAGATCGGCAATCACACGTGGAATCATCCCGATCTGCGCACGTGCGACGCCGCGACGATTGCGAGGGAGCTGGATGATCTGAATGCATTTCTTGCGGAAGCCGGCGTTGCGAAACCGGTCAGCTTTGCGTATCCGGGCGGACCGTTCGCCGCGAACGCGGTCCCGCAGATTCGCGAACGCGGTTTCCTCTGCGCGCGCTCGACGGAACAGCGCACGTTCAACAAAAAGTGCGACGACTGGATGAATCTTCCCTCATTCCCGATTCAGGGCGACGACCGCCGGCTTTTCCTGGACGCCGTTGCAAAAGCGGATGGCGACGAGGCGGTCTGCATTCTTTTCCATGGAGTTCCCGACCGTGTTCATCCGTGGGTCAACACGGAGTTTGCTCTCTTCGAGGAGTATATGAACTATCTGAAGGAGAATGATTTCCGAGTCGTCAGTCTCCGGGATTACCTTGCGTAACGGTTATCCTGAGACAGAGATTCTTCGGCTCCGGGTAGTTCTGAACAGCCGCTTTCTCCGTTTTCTTTCCGGAATCTTGCGTTCCGGGGGTTGCTTTTCCGGAGAAAAAGGTTATAGTGCAAATGAAGCAATAAAAACGAAAATATTCAGGGAGCTGCCCCATGAAGATTCAGGAAATCGCAAAGTTGACCGGCGTGTCACCGTCGACCGTGTCCCGCGTGTTCAGTCACCACCCGAACATCCGCGAGGATGTGCGGGAACGCGTCTTCGCCGTCGCAAAACAGTATTCGTATCATCCGCGTCTTTCCACAAAACAGCGGAACGTGGTGATCATCACTCCGTACGAATCGGTCTATCCGGTGCAGTGCTGCGTGGAAATGCTTCTGATGGCGCTCACGCACGAGCTGCCCGGACACGGGTTCCGTCTGGAAATTCTCCCGCAGGACAACCTCGAGCGGCTCGACCGCATTCAGTTCTGCGCGGCGGTTGCGATCGGCGCGGAGCCGCGCGAGTTCAAAAACTGGGAAAAACGTTTTTCCGTCCCCCTCGTCATCGTCGACCGCAACGCCGAAAAGGACTACCCCGGAGTCTGGCTCGTCCGCTCCGATGAGGAGCAGGCGATGGAACTTGCCGTGGCGCATCTGCATGAACGCGGCTGCAAAAAAATCGGCTGCATTGTTCACGGCGCACCGGGGACCGGAAACGCGGATATCCGCTATCAGGCGATCCGGAAGTCGCTCACGGCGCACGGGTATCCGGCGGACGACGCGCTGATTCATTACTCTTCCGACGATCATTACGTGGAGCTCATCGGCAAGCTGCTGCGGCGCGGCGTCGACGCGCTGTTCTGTCCGGGCGGAAGCGGCGGGATCATTGCGGCGTATGCGCTTTCACTGTTCGGCCGCCATGTCCCGGACGAGGTTTCGCTGATCGCCTCGGAGCAGACTTTTTTTTCGCGGTACGGCATTCCGCCGCAGACGACGATTTCGCCGGACTACAAGGCGCTTGCCGCCGCGGCGGCGGATCTCATCGAAGCGCGCATCGAAAACCGGAAATTCGCGCGGCGCACCGTCCTGCCCTATATTCTGAATGTGCGCGAAAGCGTGAAGTAATTTTTCAAATTCCGCTTTCATTTTCGGAAATAAGCTTTATATTAAAACAACCAACTCAAATACTGGAGAACAGAACATGGCGAAAGTGCGTGTTGCAATTGTCGGCGCGTCCGGTTATGCGGGCGAGGAGCTGATCCGTCTTCTCACCGGACATCCCAATGTGGAGCTCCGCATCATCACCTCCCGTCAGAATGCGGGGAAGGACATTTCCGAGATCTTCCCGCGTTTTTACGGACTCGATCTGAGATTCACCGCGCCGGACGTTGCGCGGATCGCCGCCGAATGCGACGCCGCGTTCCTCGCGCTTCCGCACGGACTCGCCTCCGAATACGCCATTCCGCTGATGAAATCCGGCGTGCGCGTGTTCGACATCAGCGCGGACTTCCGTCTCCGTTCCACCGCCAAGTACAAAGAGTATTACGGCAAGGAGCATCCCGCGCCGGAGCTCCTGAAACAGGCGGTCTACGGTTCCCCTGAACGCTATCGCGAGCAGATTAAAAACGCCGCGTTCATCGCATGTCCGGGCTGCTACCCGACAAGCATCATTCTCGCAACCGCGCCGCTTCTCAAGGCGGGACTCGTCGAGACGAAGGACATCATCATCGCCTCGATGAGCGGAGTGACGGGCGCCGGACGCAAGGTCGATCTCCCGTACATCTATCCCGAATGCAACGAAAGCATCCGCGCCTACGGCCCGGTCGGACACCGCCATCTTCCCGAGATCGAGCAGGAACTCGCTGTTGCCGCCGGAGTTCCGGAACTTGCCGTCAACTTCATCCCGCATCTGACCCCGATGAACCGCGGCATCAACTCCACGATCATTCTTCAGCCGACTGCAAAGTGCACGAAGGAGGCCGTCGAACAGGTCTACCGTGAAACCTACGGAAACGAGCGTTTTGTGAAGGTCCTGCCCGCGGGAAAGTTGCCCGATACGAAGCATGTCACCATGACGAACCGCTGCGAAATCGGTTTTGCTCTCGATGCGCATACGAACAAGCTGCTGGTTTTCAGCTGTATCGACAACCTGACCAAAGGAGCTTCCGGTCAGGCGGTTCAGTGCATGAACATCCGCTTCGGCATGGACGAGGGACTCGGTCTCTGCTGAAGCTTTCCGTTTTCCATCGGATCAATAAAAAAACAGCCGCCGGTTTTGATTTCCGGCGGCTGTTTCGTTTTAAAGCCTGATGCGGATCAGAATTCCGCGATTTTCAGCTTCATGTCTTTCTTCGCCTGATCAACGGCGGCTTTGACCTTTTCTTCGAGCTGCTTGGACATGAGGAAGTCGTGGATATTGCCTTTGACTTCTGCAAGCGGACGATAGCTGCTTTCCGTCTTGTCGGTAACCTTGATGATGTGATAACCGAACTGGGTCTTGACGATTTCGGACATTTCACCCTTCTTGAGAGCGAACGCGGTTTTTTCGAATTCCGGAACCATCATGCCCTTCTGGAATTTTCCGAGCGAGCCTTTTGCGGATTTGCCGGAGGGACAGGCGGATTCCTTTTCCGCGAGTTCGCCGAAATCGGCGCCCTGTTTGAGCTTGGCAAGAATCGCTTTCGCTTTGGCGAGCGCATCGGCTTCCGCTTTCGCGACGGCGGCGTTGTCTTTCTCCTTGCCTGCGGGGATTTCAGGACGGATCAGGATGTGGGAAGCGGTGACGGTTTCCTGAGTCTGGAATTCCTTCTGATGTTCGCGGTAGAACTTTTCGACATCCGCATCGGAGACTTTGCACTGCGGTTCGATTTTCTCTTTCAGGAACTTGGCAAAAGCCGCGGCTTTCTGTGCCATTGCATCGGAAGCGACTTCCTTTTTGTAGGATGCAATGGTCTTGTTCTGAAGCTTCAGCTGGGCTTCGAATTCTTTGCGCTTGTCTGCCGGGATCTGGGCGAACATTTTGTCAAATTCCTGTTCAACGAGCGCCGGAGAGGGCTTGTAACCGTTTTTCTGTGCAATGGAGAAAAGCACTTCGCGATCGACCATGGACTGAACCATGTTCTTGACGATCTGCTTGAGCTGGGGAGCAGGAATCTGGGCAAGGGCGCCTTCCGGAACCTGTCCGGCGAGTTCCTTGAGGAATGCCGCTTTTGTCAGCTTCATTCCGTTTCCTTCCGCGAGGACTTCAGGGAGAAATGCAAGAGCTTCCGCATTGGTGAGCTGCTTTTTCGCCGGAGCGGGTTTTGCCGCCGGAGCCGCCGCTTTCAGAGCCGCCGGAGCGGGCTTCTGGGCCGGAGCTTTCTGAGCGGGAGTCTGAGCGGACGCTGCAAAAGCGAGCGCGGGGATTGCCGCAGCAATCATAAGTTTTCTGGCAATGTTCATTTTGAGCCTTTCTGTTTTCCGGTTTCCCGGAGAGTTTTTTATTTGAAACGATTGATTCTCTGTTTCTGACAAAGAGTTTACATTTTTTGTTCAATCCGGCGTTCCGCTTCCAGAACATCGGCGCGGACCGGATCGACCGGGCGGATCAGGAAGCCGTCGGATTCCAGATCGTAGACGGCAAGATGATCTTCCCGTATCTTCAGCGTCCGGACAAGCGCCTGACGTTTGCCCGTGTAGCCGAGGAACTCCCGGTTGTCCGGAAATGCCGAGGCTTTCTGCCGGAAGAGTTCGAGATTGGCCGCGAGTTCCGCCGAATTTTCCGGTTGTTCAATGCGGTATGCGAGCATCTCGAGTTCGGCAAGCAGACGCAGATCATTTGCCGCCTTTGTGAGTTCGGGGACGGGACCGACGACGCGGATTGCTTCGCAGATTGCGCGTTCCGCTCCCGCCTGATCCTGCTGCTGCAGAGCGTTCTCCGCTTCGCCGATATGGATGTTCGCCCGCTCGATGCTCTCGAGTTCCGCAATGAAAACGTTGGTCTGGTCGAGCTCTTTGTAGCGCCGGATCTGCGCGAGCGCTTCGCGGTGTTTTCCCGCGGCGATGTCGTCGAGAATGTCAAGGAC
>ERZ1034925.754-NODE-754-length-12878-cov-4.229198_pt1 | contig 12878 bp, 11 predicted proteins | sample MGYA00520687_ERZ1034925 | MGnify/ENA primary metagenome ERZ1034925 (study PRJEB33766, sample SAMN09781758) | gut metagenome | biome: gut microbiome | host: Homo sapiens | place: Madagascar | study: EMG produced TPA metagenomics assembly of the PRJNA485056 data set... | reverse complement strand
TCCGTGCAGATGTGCGGAGCGGAAGCGTCCGCAGAGGCGAACTGGCGGGCATGACAGTCCGGACAGAATGTCACCAGCCGCAGAACGTTCTGTTCTATTTCCGCGCCGCAATGGGGACAGACCGTGCATCCGGTCCGGAACGAGGCCGTTTTGAATTCAAATTCCCGAATGCAGACGGGACAGATCGCAGTGTAGTGACTCATGATTTTTCCGGCGGGATCTTGTCCCCGGAATCCGCTTTTTCTTCAAATCCCGCAAGCCCTTTCCGGAGCTGTTCGGCAAACGAGCGGTCGGCAAGAAGATGCTCATAACGCTTCCGGCAGAGTTCACAGCCGCGCAGATGAAGACGGATGCGCAGACGAAACCAGAAACTCCCGGTGGAATTGAACAGATGTTCGATTTCAAAATCCTCAAAGTGTCTCATCTTTCACCTCAGAGTTTCTCCAGCTGGCGCACAACTCTCCGGAGCTGATCGAGCGTGCGGCTTTTGTTGATGTAGACCGCATTGACCGTAATGCCGAGTTCGCTTGCGACCTTTGCGGGCGGCTCGTTGCGCAGAACGTAGCGTTCAAAAGAGAGCCATGAAAGCGGTTCCATTTCCGACTGCATCACCCGGATCGCCTCGGTCAGAAGATAGTTGTGCCACTCAGCATCCCACTTTTCGTCGAACGCGCAGTCGATCAGCTTCATGCACGCCGCATCGTCCGCGACGTCGCCGCGTTTCCGGATGATCGCGAAGGTGCAGTTGCGGACGATCGTGCGCAGATAGGTCCGGAAGCGTCCTTTCGAACGGTCGTAGCGGAATGTTTTCGAAGCTTTGAAGAAGTTGACCAGGACATCCTGCACGAGTTCGCCGCGTTCAAGAACGGTCAGCCCCCACGATCTCCCGCAGACGCGGATCAGCGGAGAATACATTTCCGCAAACCGGTTCCATGAAATTTCATCGCCTTCGGTAATCTTTTCCAGCATTGTTAAACTTGTTGTAAACGACATAACATCTCCCGATTCAGTAAAAAAAATCCTTTTAAATTTATTCTCTTTCACTCGATTTTCAAGCGTAAAATTTCAAAAAACAAGAAAATTTACTTATGGTCTGGGCGCCGCAAGTCCGCGCAGACGCAGAATCCGCAGAGCTTTGTAATCCCCGCCGCGCACCGCACGCTGAAGCCACTCTTCACCGCGGGTCAGACTCCGCGTCACGCCGCGTCCCTCCAGATAGCGCAGACCAAGCTCGCACTGCGCCGAAGGCTCCCCCTTCTGCGCCGCCTGCGTCAGCCAGTAGACCGCCGCAGAATCATCCTTGATCAGATCGCCGCGTCCCGTTTCATACATCCGTGCAAGCGCATGCTGCGCCGGAGCATATCCCTGCTTTGCGGCAAGAAAAAAGAGACGCGAAGCCTCATGTTCATCCTTTTCAAAACCGATTCCGTCGAGACGGAATTCCCCCATGCGGAAGAGCGCCTGAACATTCCCCTGCTCCGCCGCACGTCTGTACCACGGGAGCGCGGAAAGAAGATCCGGCTTCCCGCCCGCCGTCCCCGCCGCAAGGAACTCCGCATATTTGTACTGAGATTTCGCATTGCCGCGCTCCGCCGCCAGACGGTACAGATTCACCGCTTTCGGCATATCCGGGGAGACCGCGCGCCCGTATTCATAACAGAACGCCAGTTTGCCCAGAGCCTCCGCGTCGCCGCTCTTCGCCGCACGGCGGAGAAGCACAATCATGCCGTCCGGATCGGGCTTCGTGCCGAGTCCGCCGTACTTGCAGTCGGCAAGCATCCGCAGCGCTTCCGGAGGCGGATCCTTCCGTGCTGTCATGCGGGTCAGAACGCGGACCGCGTCCGGAAGTTCCTCCGGCTTGTTCCGCTGGAGAAGGAAACGGGCATATTCGAGTTCGGCTGGAACGAATTCCTCTTCCGCCAGAGCTTTCAGCAAAGTCAGACCGTATTCGGGCATCGGGGCGACGGCGGCGCGTTTGTGCGCAGGATCGGCGGGAAGCCCCGTAATCGTCACTCCGGCGACATGCAGACGCGCCATCTTCACACCCGCATCCGCCGCTTTCCGGAACCATTCGACAGCTTCGTACAGATTGCGGTCCGTCCCCTCCCCTTTCAGGAGACAGACTCCGAGGTTGTACATACCCTCCGGAACGCCCGCCTCCGCCGCCTTGCGATACCAGTATGCCGCAACAGTCCGGTCTGCATGACGCGACGGCGTTCCGTGGAAGTATTCATCTGCAAGCTTCAGCATGGACTCCGCCTCCCCGCCGAGCGCGGCCTTCCGGAGAGAGTCGGCTTCCTGCGCGGCAAGCAGACAGAAAAGAGAGCAGAAAATCAGGAAAACAATGCGTTTCATTGAGTGCGCTCCGCAAGCTCCTGCATCTGCGCCAGAGCTTCGTCGCGGAGAAGCAGAAGCTCCGCGAGACGCGCCCGCTCGCGCCGTGCTGCTGCGTGCCCCGGTTCCGTCGCAGGAAGACCGCGTCCGGAAAAAAGCGAAAGGTAAAGATCAAGCGTTTCAGTTTCATCCGCATCAACCGGATAGAAGAAATCACGAACCAGCATCCGGATCGGACGGAACAGCGAGCCGCGTCCGGAAAAAGCCTCCTTGAAAAGCGTGCCGGGCATGGGTTCGCGCAGGAAAAAACGGTAGCCGTTCAGGCGGATCTTTTCATAGTCGCGCAGAGAATTCATCAGGGCGCAGCGGAAAACGTTTTCCGACGGAAACGGTTCGGCGAGAAAGAGTTCCAGCACGGAGCGGAACTCTTTCCGGCGGGCGGCGGGAAGTTGATGCGCGCCAAGTTTCCGTGCGGAATCCGCACAGACCGCAAGATAAAGGACATCGGCGGCATCCGAGTTCAGCATCATCCGCGTGTGAACACAGAGAACGGAGAAAAGTTTCAGTGCAGTTCCATATTCGCGCTTTTCCGCAGCGGACTGAATGCCCTGCTGGAGAATTTGGTGGAAATCGGAAAAGATTCCGGCGGCGGAACCGGCTCCGTAAAAGGGAAGCTCCGTGCCGCGAATCAGCACGCGAAGATTCTCCGCCAGCTCTGGAGAATCCGGCTTCTCATTCAATCTGTCGTGAAGCGCCTGAAAGAGCGCAAGACGCGGCGACGGCTTTGCGGAAACGGTCTGCGCGACCATCGGCGCAACCGTGCGGAGACGTCTGCGGAGCGCATAGGAATCCGTTTTCCAGGTTTCTGTGTAACGCCCGTCCGACGGATCCTTCGGACGGGTCGCAAGGTCAACGCAATCTTTTGCAATCAGAAAAACGACGATGAGAAGACACAGGCGCAGAAGATATTTCCGGGTTCTTCCGCGTCTGGAATCAAGAGCGTCGGTTCTTCGAATCTCCGGCAGCATCCTGCGGCTCCTTCTCCATGATAGTTTGAGCGTCGATGACTTCCGCTTCAATCGTATCGTCATCGCAGTGCGGAACGGCGCGTTTCGGCTCCGGAGCACGGTTCCGGAGCGGGGCGTAAATGAAACTCCGCGCCAGTCCGAGCCGCCCCGTCAGCCAGAGCACGATGAATATCGCCGCCACAACCGGGAAGCAGCAGATAATCAGCGCCAGTGTGACGAGAAGCCGGAAAATGAATGCGAGCGGATTGTTCATCTCACACCCCTCTCGTGCGTGGACGGCGCGGACGGCGCCGCGGCGGCTTGCGGTTCGGGTCGCCCTTCGGCCAGAACTGCTCGAAGTCTCCGCAATGCGCATGAACCGTGTTGTGGATCACAGCAAGTTCGCGTGCGTGGGAATAGCCGGGATGCGCTTTGAGACGCTCGCGGTTCTCCTTCGTTTCATTCAGGAACTTCGGCTGAAGCAGAAGTGTGCGGACCGCGGCCGCGACTGCACGCTTGGTCGGCGAACGCGGATAGAGCGCACGGTTGATCGCGTGCTTGAGCTCCTCCTCTATCCCCGGATGATAGCCGATGAGACGTCCTTTGTTCACAAACTGTTTCTCCGCAAACGGGAGCACGATCAGCGACATGGCGAGCGAGATGCTTTCCCGGTATTCGCCCTTGCGGATGCGCTCGTTCCGGACGCTCCAGAGCTCGCGCATGTGCGCAGTGTCCGGATCATCCCAGCGCGCATTGATGGAAGGCAGGAAGTATTCGAGAAAACCGTACTCATGGAATGTCGCCAGAACAAGGTCGCCGTAGGGACTCTTCAGAATTTTTTCCAGCTCCAGCGTCATGCGGGAATCGGAGGCCAGCCGGATCAGCGGCATGGTCGAGCGCACAGCCTTCTCGGTCTCCGGCTCCATGCGGAAGCCGTACTGACCGACCAGTTTCAGCGCCCGGAGGATGCGGACGGGATCCTCCTCCAGACGCGTCACAGGGTCGCCGATGATGCGGACGATTCCGTCGCGGATATCGTCGAGTCCGTGTCCGGTGTAGTCATAAATCCGGTCGTTGACAGGATCGTAGAAGAGCGCATTGACCGTGAAGTCTCTGCGCTGGGCGTCCTCCTGAACGGTTCCGAATTCGTTGTCGCGGAAGATCATGTTTTCGGGAGCGGCGGCGCGCTTGGCGGGATTCATCTTTTCCGGAGCGGGAGCGTTGTGCTCGGGCTTCTTGCGGAAGGTGCTGATTTCCAGAATCTCCTTGCCGTGATAGAGATGAACCAGACGGAAGCGGCGGCCGATGATCATACAGCGCTGCTTTTTGAAAACCTTTTTCACCTCTTCGGGCGTGGCGGATGTGGAAATGTCATAATCCTTAGGCTGCCGATCCAGCAGAAAATCGCGGACGGCGCCGCCCACGATGTAGGCTTCATAACCCGCATTCTGAAGAGCGGCGACAATATCCGTTACGTACTTTTCAATCTTTGGCTTGATGGTCATTGTCTGAAAGGCTTGGTGATGATGGTGTCAACGCCGTCAAGCGAGGGATCGCGGTCGGGATAATCCGCGTTGCAGTGCAGACCGCGGCTCTCCTTGCGGGACATGGCGGAGTCGATGATGAGCTCCGCAACGGTCGTGATGTTGCGCAGTTCCACAAGCTCCTTGGTGATGTGGAAATCCCAGTAATACTTGTCGATCTCTTCGCGGATGTTCGTCACGCGGCGTTTGGCGCGCTCCAGACGTTTGTTCGTGCGGACAATGCCGACATAGTCCCACATGAAGCGGCGGATCTCGTCCCAGTTGTGCGCAAGGACAACCTGTTCATCCGAGTCTGTGGCGTTTCCGCGCGACCAATCGGGAATAACGCCGTTCGGACGCGTCGCTTTGAGTTCGGAGGCGTGCTCCATGATGTGCTTCGCGGCAAAATCGGGAACGACAAGAGCTTCGAGCAGGCTGTTGCTCGCCAGACGGTTCGCGCCGTGGAGTCCGGTGCAGCCGCTCTCGCCGACCACGTAGAGTCCGGGAATGCCGGTGTAACCGTTGATGTCGGTCTTGACGCCGCCGCAGCTGTAGTGCGCCGCAGGAACAACGGGAATCGGCTGCCTGGACATGTCGATTCCGGCTTCCATGCACTGCGCAAAAATCTTCGGGAAGCGCTTTTCAAGGAACGCACGGTCCAGCATCGTCATATCGAGATAGGCGCAGTGGAGTCCGCGCACTTTAAGTTCGTTGTCAATCGCGCGGGCAACGACGTCGCGCGGAGCAAGGCTCGCCATTTCATGATATTTTTCCATGAACGTAACAAGCTTTCCGGAGGAATCTTTCACCTTGAGGATACCGCCCTCGCCGCGCAGAGCTTCGCTGATGAGGAAGGAGTTGACCTTCGGATGATACAGCAGGGTCGGGTGAAACTGGAGAAACTCCATGTTCGCGATCGGCGCATGGGCGCGGTAACACATGGCGACTCCGCTTCCGCACGCGGCGTCCGAATTGCTTGTATAGAGGTAGACCTTTCCGCAGCCGCCGGTCGCGACGGTCACCGTGTCGGAAACGATGGTTTTGACAAATCCGGTTTCCACATCGAGCACATACGCACCCAGACAGTGGTTTTCGCCCATCCAGCCGAGACGCCACGAGGTGATGAGGTCGATCGCGGAATGGTTTTCGAGAATGTCGATTTTATCGTTCGCGCGGGCGGCGGCGAGCAGAGTGTTGTGAACCGCTTCGCCCGTGATGTCGCCGGCATGAATGACGCGGCGCTTGTGGTGTCCGCCTTCGCGGCCGAGGTGAAACTCGTCGCGCTTCTTCTCTTCGTTGTTCTCGCCGATTTCACCGCGGGTGGTGAAATGAGTTCCGAGATCCATCAGCCATTGAATCTTCTCCGGTCCGGCCTCCACGATTCCGCGGACGTTGACCGCATTGCAGAGGTGATCGCCCGCCGCGAGAGTATCGGCAATATGCTCGTCAAAGGTGTCCCCCTTGTCCAGCACGCACGCGATACCGCCCTGCGCGAGACGGGAGTTGCAGATTTCCGCCTTGCCTTTACAGACAACGCAGATGCGTCCGTTCGATTTTTCCGCGAGCATCAGCGCGGCGGAAAGACCGGCGACGCCTCCGCCGATGATCAGATGATCGTATTGAATGGTTTTGTCTTTCACAGTCAGACTCCTCGTGTTCGACAGAGCTGACGAATAGACAGCGTATCCGCTGCCGATTCTTCAACTCTATCAAAGGTTCATACGCTCCGGCGGCAAATCCGCCGAATGCGGTAAGATACACGCACTTTTCATTAATTTCTAATCAAAAAAGAAAAAAGAACGTTTTTTTTGAAACTGCCCTTGACAACGACATGTTTATGATGTATTATATCTTCGCAAACCAGGAGAACTGAATATGGCGACTGTCATGCCGGAATACATGCGGGTGCGGAAGTACCTTTACAATCTGATCAGCAAATGCGACGGAAGCGATCTGCGCATTCCGCCGGAGAACGAGCTGACCCGGATCTTCGGCGTCAGCCGCGTCACCGTGCGCGGCGCCATACGCGGACTCGTCAAAGACAATCTGCTCATCACCCGCCGCGGACTCGGCACGTTCATCAATCCGGACGCGCAGCTCCGCCACAGCATCCAGTTCCCCACAATCGCCGTGCTTAAAGGCGACGGACGCAACGTTTTCGCCGCGAGCGATCCGCGGATTTCCATCGCCGCAAAACAGACCGCGGTCAATGACGAACAGGTGTTCATCCCCAACTCCGACGCTCCCGAACGCCTGCTGGAGATCCTGCAGAACAACATCGCCGGCGTCATCTGGAGCACTCCGAACCCCTCCGCACGGCCTTATCTTGATGCGATTCACAAAACAGGCACACCGCTGCTGATTCTCGGAAACGGATTCGAAAAAGAATTCGACTCGATCCGCGACGCCAAGGCGGAACGCGGAATTCAGCTCGCAGACTATGTCACCGGGCACGGACACAAGCACATTCTTTATCTGCACAGATACGGCTCCGTTCAGATTGACCGTCCGGATGCCCCGGAGACCACGTCGGGAACTCTCGCCCGCCGGCTCCTCGAAATCACCGGCGAACCGTTCGACGGCTTCATGTCCCTCACCGACTTCGAACGGATGCTGTGCGCCTCCGGACTCGGGAAATACACGCTTCTTTACTCCGATGCGGGCAATGTCCGCCCCGTCATGGATATTCTCAAAAAAAATGCGGTGCGCGTTCCGGAAAACGTCTCTTACCTCTGCGCATGGAAGCCGGCGCCGATTTTCTTCCCCGGACTCACGCCCGCATACATCGACTGCGACACCGATGAGATCAACTGCATCAACGAGTGGATTCTGAAAAAAATCATCGGACACGGCGATGAGCCGTTCCTGCGGACACCGCGCTCCACAATTCATGACGGAGACACCGTTAAAAACATAAACAGTTAAAATCAACAACAAAGAAAGGGCTGGAAAATGAAAGTGCTTCTCAAACGATTCTTAGGAAAGACCGGAAAACATCCGCCTGCCAGGAAAATGAATTTTACGCTTATAGAACTCCTGGTCGTAATTGCAATTATTGCCATTCTTGCCGGGATGCTCCTGCCTGCGCTGAACTCGGCACGGGAAAAGGGATATGACATCTCATGCAAGGCAAATCTGAAGACCATCGGGCTCGCCTCCGCCGGATACAACGGCGACAACGACGACTGGGTCGTTCCCATTTGCACGAATGATCTCTGGGGCAACGGAAGCGGGATCTGGGCTTCCGCCGGATTTTGGACCGGCAAACTCGTCCCCTACGGAGCAAAACACGGGAAAAACGCCGCAGAATGCATTGATGTAAAGAAAACTTCGTCGTTCCGCTGTCCGGCGTATTCAAACTGGAGAACTGCCGAGGGAAGCAATGCGAACTATTACGCCTCCACAGCTTCCGCTTATGTCGGCAACCGTTATCTCATGGGCAGATCCGGCGGATTCCCGATGCACAAAATCACAAAACTTGCTTCCGCTTCAAAAACCATTCTTGCGGCGGACTCACTGCAGAAATTCCTTGAAGTCGAATCCGTCTTGACCTTCTACTACCGTCACGGCGGCGGAGACCCGCGAGCAATCAATGACACGGCGAATTTCAACTACCTATCCGGATTCACCGGTATTCCGGGAAGCGCAAACGTCGCCTATGCGGACGGGCATGTCGCAACCTACGGGTTCAAAGCCAATTACAACCCCAATCCGCTCTACGACGTGCAAAAACGCGGATTCCTGAACAACGACTGGCACAACGGCGGCGCAAGCGTCGACGAATAAGACTCTCTTTGCAAAAAAAGGATCATACATGAGAAACATCACAAAACTGCTGGCTCCGTCCATGCTTCTGCTCGCAGGAAGTCTGCATGCGGAAAACCTCTTCTACAACGGCTCCTTTGAACTCGGGAAATGCGGATATTCCATCCTGCGCAACTTCCGGCCGAAAGTCAACCCGAAGCTCGAAACCAATCTGCCCGTTCTCGACCGCTCGACCAAAACGGAAGGTGAATTCTCCCTGCGGATCGACAACCCGCATCAGGAGGGATACACGCTCGAATGCCGCGAGTTCAACCTTCCTGCGAATGCAACAGCCAACATCTCTTTTTACGCAAAGACCGACGGAGGCGGCGACATTCAGCCGCGCACCGAATTCCGCGCTCCGCACATTCCGATCAACGTCGTTCACAGATCTTTCCATCTGAGCAAAGAGTGGAAAAAGTATTCCTACACTATCAAGACGGAAAAGAATCAGAGCGGAAGCTATATCATCCGTTTCATCCGTCCGGCGAACCAGCCGGGAAGCGTCTGGCTTGACGACATCCGCATTTCGCTTGCCGGAGAGAACGACGAGTTCAAGGGAATCGAAGCGGGATATGAAGTCGACAGGATTCTGTATGATCTCGGCGACGCCGTCCACGCCAAACTCTTTGTCCGCAACACCTCCGGAAAACCGTTCGCGGCAAAAATTCCGGTCCGGACGGTCGACGACTACTTCAAAACAACGAAAACCGTCTTTGAAGCGGACGTCAGGCTCGCCCCTGGTGAACGCAGGGAGTTTCCGTTTACGTACAAGACCGACCGCATCGGCGCGTTCTCTCTGAAATCCGACCTTCCCGGCATCCGCGAATATCAGGGCAACGTCTCCGTTGCGGGCAAGTATGTTCCGCGCAAACTCGACCCCGCGCATGACGCCGTCGTCGGCTTCAACGGAGGAACCGATACGCGTCTGCTGAAGAATATGGAGAAGGTCTATCCCGCAGTCAACGTAAACCCGGAGGAGCGACTTGCCCTGCTCTCGCGTCTCGGCGTGCGCCTTCTCCGCTCGCACGATACGGGATACACCATCGGCAGCTGGTACATCTTTGAACCGGAAAAGGGGAAATACAACACCGACAAGCTGGACTTCGATCTTCCGCTGTACCGGAAATACAACATTGAAATGCTCGCCGTTCCTCTGAACTCCGACTTTGCCAAACGCAAATACGGCTGGCAAACCTATAAGTTCGGCAACTGGCTGCTCCCGCTTTGCGAAGAGGCGAAAATCGGCAGAAACGAACTTCATTATCCGCCGAAAGATGAATTCCGCCGCTTCATCCGCGAATATGCAAAACGCGTAAAAGGCAAAATCCGTCTCTTCGAAATCTTCAACGAACCACAGTTCTACATGGATATCAACCGCTACATGGAATACCTTAAAATCGCAAGCGAAGAGCTCCGCAAGGAGATTCCGGATGCTTACATCATCGCCTTCTGCTCCACCAGCGACAAGGGCGACAGCATCAGCGATTTCGTTGAGAAGGGACTCAAGAGCGGCGGAGACAAATACTGCGACGTCATCAGTTTTCATCCCTATCTCACCCCGCAGATCGGCTCACCCAGCCCCGCGGATGAACAGATTGAAGGTTTTCAGAAAGCAATCCGTCCGATGACCAAAGCCAAACTCTGGAACACCGAGCTCTACTATCTCGCCGCGGCGGATTTCTCAGACGGCTACACCTCTTCGGTCTATCAGCCGCACCACGCGGCGGCCCGCTTCCTGATCGACCTCGGCGAAGGCGTGGAACAGAGCTGTCCCGCACACCTCAACGGAATCTGGAAGAAAGACATGAGTGCAAACTTCAAGACCGGAAACGGTTCCCAGGGATACGACGGAACGTTCAACGCCATCGGCATCGCCTACAACCCGCTCGCACGCTTCTTCGAAGGAGCAAAGCCGGCGGGGAAAATCCGCTATCCGAACGGCGTCATCTGCTACATATACACCCGCGACGGACGTGAAATCGCCGCAATCTGGAACTACGGTTCCCGCCGCGATCTCTCCGCCGATTTCTCCGGCTTCGCCGTCATGGACATGTTCGGCAACCCGCTTCAGTCCGGCGAGCACCGCCTCACCGCGGCGCCGTTCTACCTCCAGCCGAAAGACGGAGCAAGGAGTTTCGGCGATACGCTGAAAAAACTCAGCATCAAAATGGAACGGAATCTCATCGCCAGCCCGGCCGCGCGTCTCGTCGAAGACAAAAACGGCAACACGGATCTGTTCGTCACGATCCACAACACGGGGAACCGCGCGATCGAAGGCAAAGCCGGACTCGGCGGACGTTTCAAGGCGCCGGACGGCATTCAGGACTTCCGCATCGAGGCGAACAAAGCCGCCGTTCTCCGTTTTCGCGTGAAGGTAAAGGACGCCAAAGCGAAAAACATCCTGCGTCTCTTTGCCGATGGAAAGCTCGTCCAGTTCCCGCTCGAAACGACCGCCGTTCCCGCGGCAGAAGCCGGAACTGAACTGAGCGTAAGCCACGGGGATTCGACTCCCTTCACCTTCAAAATCGAACGGACGGAAAAAGAGACCCGCGTCACGGTCGGCGTCAGGGATTCCACCGATTCCGGCGCACCCGGCGGCCGTCCGGTCTGGGAGCAGGACTGTGTGGAACTCTTCTTCGACCGCACGCCGTTCACCTCCGCACTGGAGCATCCGGAGAAGCACACGAAAAACGTGTTCCGCCTGTTCGTTCTCCCTCGGCAGAAAAAGATCCATTACATGAATCATGACGGGAAGATCTCCATCATTGATCTTCCGCTTGAAATCAAAACGGAAAAGAGCGGATACAGCCTCGCGCTTTCCATTCCGGAAAATCTGCTTCCGCTGAACAGCGGCGCAATCGGATTTGAAATCAAAATCGACGATGCGGAGCCTTCCGGAAAAACTCTCCGCGAATCGTGCTGGGCCAACGGGCCCGCTCCGTTCCGGAACCGTCTTGCATTCGGAATCATCAACTTCAAATAAACAAAAAGGAGCAGACACCATGAAACACAAACTGATTCTTTCCGCACTCTTCTGCGGAGCTGCACTCTTCGCGGAAACACCCGTCGAATTCAAGGTTCAGCCGCAGATGGAATGGAAGAAGCTCGATAACGGCGAATATGCCGTCGAGCGCACCGCCGACCTGAAGCACAATGCGCATCTCATGCTGATCATGCCGGAGCTCAAGCCCGAAACCTTCTACGCAATCGAGTGGGAAGCCAAGGGCGAAAACGTCGAGAACAACGGCATGGTCCAGTACATGCTCGCCATGGAACAAACCGTTTACCCGAAGTTCATGGTCGGCAAGGACTGGAATCTCAACCGCCGTTACTTCCACACCGGCAAAAACAGCTCCGGCCGCCTCTCCATCTATGTCCGTCCGCCGTTCGCCCAGAAACTCCAGATCCGCAACATCAAACTCGCCGAACTTGCCAAAGCGGATTACGAGAACGGGTTCACGCAGGATTTCGAAAATGAGAACACGCTCCCCGGGTTCTGGATCCGTTCCTGGAAACAGAAGGAATTCGCCGCCGACATTGTGAAATCCGATTTCATCAACGGCGACAAGAGCATGAAGCTGACGCTCAAGGGAATGGATTCCGCGGCAATTCAGTCCGCCGTTTTCCCGATGGTCCCCGGAACAAAATACAAGATCTCGTTCTGGGCAAAAGGCTCCGGAAACGGCACGATGCTCTTCATCTTCAACGCCTTCAATGAAGGAGTCACCAAGACTTCCCCGCAGAACATCATCCGCAAGGAGTGCGCAATCGAAACCGAATGGAAGGAATACGCTTTTGAGATCGTCTACCCGACCGATCTGAAAAAGTTCGCCTCCGCCGCAGTCCCGATGGCAAATCTTGCATTTTCAACGCGGATTCCCGAAATTCTGATCGACGACGTCAAGGTGGAACTCATAAAATAAACCGTCCCTTTTCAAGCCCGCAAGCACAAATGCGGGCTTGATTTTTTTTTGCGAATGATTATATTAACAGAGAACCTTAAACTATGGAGTTCTCCATGACTTCTCTGCTTCCGAAATCTTTTGAATGGGTCGCCCGCCTCAAAAAATACGAGGGCAACCCGATCCTCCGTCCGAACGCGAATTCCTGCGCAAAAGACGCCGTTTTCAATCCGGCGGCAACCGTCAAGGACGGCAAAGTTCACATGCTCTGCCGCAGCACCTGCAAATGCGGTGTCTGTGCCGTC
>ERZ1034925.753-NODE-753-length-12888-cov-7.215226_pt1 | contig 12888 bp, 11 predicted proteins | sample MGYA00520687_ERZ1034925 | MGnify/ENA primary metagenome ERZ1034925 (study PRJEB33766, sample SAMN09781758) | gut metagenome | biome: gut microbiome | host: Homo sapiens | place: Madagascar | study: EMG produced TPA metagenomics assembly of the PRJNA485056 data set... | reverse complement strand
GTTTTGTTCTCCTTTTCTTTGTTCAAAATTTATTTATCATCAGCGTATTTCTCGCCGGTGATCTCCTCATAGTCCTGCGCGCTGAGGATGCCCTTTTTTACGGCGTTGCGCACCATGACGGCGGTCCAAAGCCCCTGCGCGTACCACTTTGCGATTTTCTCTTTCATGGATTACCCCTCGCTTTCCAGCAGCGTTTCAGTCATCATGGCTGTGTATGCCACTTGGGCCTCGATGCGGTCAAGCTGGGTCGGAAGTACGACCGGCTCCACCTCGATTACTTCACCGTCAGTTGCCGATACAACTTCCATCTGCGTATATGCAGGTATCAGCACTTTCTCGCCGTCCATAACGGCCTCGTGGGAGACATCCGCTGTCTCGATTTCTGCCCAAGGGAACGTTTCGGGCAGCGGCACTTGATCGGTGTCCCAATAGGCCCAGCCTTTCTGGAGCGATCCACCGTACTGGCTGGCATGGCTTCCGTCCGCATTTTTTTCAATCTGAATAAACATTTCCACGATAACTGCACCTCCTTAATCCTTGTTGATAATCAAGATATTCACGGGCAACGGGCCTCCAGTAAGAGCGTTCTTTGCCACAATCGTAAGGCTGCCGTTGTTAGCTGTCGTTGACAACACACTGTCCTGCAACGTGGATACTGCGCCGGCTCTCCACTGAACGAACGTCACCGAACTTTTCGTGATATTGGAATTTGTATAAGTGCCAATTCCGTTTGTAAAGGTGACATTGACATTTCGCATCGCAATAAGGTTCCCCCCGGTATAGATGGGTTTTCCATTGAGGGTAACTCTGCCAGATGAAGTCTCAAGAAGTCGGCTGGTGTAGTCTGCTGCATCACTGTCGAAATGGAAGTCGATATAACCGCCATGTCCAGCAGATGCCCCCGGGAAAAGCTCAACGGATGTAGGCTCAATAACTCTACCATGATGATTGTGGTCCACCGTTGCCGCCCCGATGGCCGTAGGTGTAATGGGGTCCGCCCCGTCCTTCCCGTGCTGGCTGGCATGTTTCCCCTCTGCCTTGCCGTCCCACGTGGTTTTCTGTTCAGCGGTCACATGAATGTCTCCGTTGGCAATATGCCCCGGGACTTCCTTCAGCGCCGTGTTGAACGCCGTCTCCGTGCCGGAATACCCAGCTTCCACGGCGGTCTGATACGCGCTCTTGCCGTCCGTTCCCTTTACACCGGCGGGACCTTGCGGGCCTTCCGGGCCGATGGCACCCTGCGCACCCTGTACGCCTTGTATGCCCTGTGGACCCTGGGGACCGGTATCGCCCTTCGGACCTTGCGGGCCGGTAGCACCGGTTTCGCCGGTTGCTCCCGTTTCGCCGGGGTCGCCCTTGTCGCCCTTCGCTCCCTGTGGAATTACAAAGTTAAACTTAGCGGCGTTTTTTGTCCCGGCGTTTGTAACGCTGGCCTTGGAACCCGCTGCACCCGTGGTGACGGTGCCTACTTCAATAGTGGCAGCGATGCCTTCATCGCCTTTCTCGCCGGGGATGCCTTGGATTCCTTGCGGGCCTTGTGCGCCGGTATCACCCTTCACGCCCTGGGGCCCCTGTTCACCAGTCGGACCGGTTGGGCCTTGGGGGCCGGTAGCGCCAGTGGCGCCCTTTTCTCCCTGCGGTCCCTGTACGCCTTGAATACCCTGCGGTCCCTGCGGGCCTTGCAGTGCGCCAAGACTTGCCCAGTCATTTTTCACTTCAGACCAGATGAAGATTTCGTTATTCTCAGCAGTTACCTGATAGGCATACTCATCCCCGGTAGGGTGTGCCGTTTTAAGGGCAGCCAATGTTGGATAAATGTCCTGAATAACGAAGCTGCGTCCATCCGCGCCATCATTGCCTCGTTCTCCCTGCGGTCCCTGTGGACCCTGAGGGCCAATAGGGCCTTGGGGGCCGGTGGGGCCTGCCGCTCCTTGAATGCCCTGCGCACCGGTCTCACCCTTAGGCCCCTGTGCGCCAGTGGCACCCCTGGCACCAGCGGCACCTTGACTGCCCTGGATGCCCTGAGGGCCCTGTGCGCCGGTTGTGCCATCTGCGCCTTTGTCGCCCTTGGGTCCTTTTAGTGCGGCCAGCTGCTCCTCGGTGAAGTCTGCATAGGTAAAGGCATCACCTTTGTCACCCTTGTCACCCTTGGTGCCTTTGGCACCGGCAGCACCGGTTGGCCCCTGCGGGCCGGTAGGACCGGCAGGGCCGGTCTCACCCTGGTCTCCCTTGGGCCCCTGCGCACCGGCCACGCCCTGGATGCCTTGCGGGCCTCTTGCGCCCTGTGCGCCCTGCTCGCCCTGTACGCCCTGCGGACCTTGGGGGCCGCGCACGTTCACGCTCTGAGGGGGGGACGTTACATTTTGCAGGGAGAAGGACATAACGCCGTTAATGTCCACACTGGGGACGATGGCGGGTCCCACCGGGCCCTGTGCGCCGGTGGCTCCGGTATTGCCGGTATCGCCCTTGTCGCCTTTTTCACCCTTATCGCCCTTCACGCCCGCTACCACGGTCACGCCGTTTTGGTCCGTTACCGTGCCGTTGGTAAACTGCATCCGGCTCCTCTGGGGGAGGGCCTGTCCGTCCGGTCCGATAATCAGGTGCCCGGAAGAACCGGTTGCCTGCCAGACTTTTCCGTCCGTGCTGACCTCCAGCACCTTATCCGCGTTTAGCCGGATGTACTTGAATCCGGCCTCGTTCTGCGGCAGCAACACCGCCGTTTCTACACCAAGATTTTCCAGCGCCGGGATCAGGGTCTCGTTCATGTAGGACTGAATAGCCTTGCCGCCCTCGTCGAACTTGTTTTTCAGCTCATCGGAGGTCATGCCGCCCACGTCATTGGGTTCATCGTCCAGCGCCGCAATGATCGCCATGTTTTTGTTGAATTTCTCGATTGCCACAGGTTACACCTCCGTTTTTGGGACTTCGCCCGTTTCATTTATCTTACGCTGCAGCTCTCCGTAGCCTGCGCCGCCGCGCACCGGAGCGCCTTCGCCGGAAAGCTCGTCCGCCATGCCGTCGCCGCCCTGCGGCATGGTGGGATCAAGCATCTGCTGCCCCTCCAGCGCCGCGATCAGCGCATCCTTGTCCGTGATCTGACCCGCCGGCAGTCTCTTGACGTATTCCACCGTGCTGATCTTGTTCTGCATCAGCAGGTTATCGAGCGTCTGCATTTCCGCGATCTCGCTCCAATAGCTGCTCGCGCCGACGTCGAGTTTCACGCTGCACGGGATGTTGCGCAGGGCTGAGAAGTCAAAGGAAACGATCTCCTTCTGCCCGCCGAACGGCGTGGGGATCTCCACATAGCGCGTCCCGTAATACTCGCCCATAAAGGCGATGTAAATGCGGCCCAGGTCCTCAATGCTCTGCAAAAGCGCCTGCTTCGTCAGCTCCATCGGCGTCGCCGCGGCGCGCTGCAGGGCGATGATGGCGCTCGTGTTGTCCGGCCGCGTATCGCCGAGGGCAACGTCCGTCGCGCCGAGAAATTTCTGCGTGTAGCTGATGGCAAGCTCGATAAACTGGCTGATCTGCGGACTGATGCTCGCCGGGTCGATGATCTTTGCCACATTGTCCACGCTGCCGTTCACGGCGATCTGTGCGCCCACGCGGTTCGACCATTTGGCGACCTTTGTCTTGTCGTAAATGATCTTCGGGTAGGCGAGCGTCATGAGCGAGATCATGGACATGGCGAAGAGCTTGTTGACAAAGATCTGGTTCGGGATCAGTCCGGTTATCATCGCCTGCCCGTGATAGCAATCATGCACGAAGTCCCACGGCATCCATGTTACGGGGTAAAGGCTGATGCCAAGGTCCGTATCCGCGCGGAGCTCCACGCTCTTGGTGCATTCGTAGCTGTGAACGTGCCCGGTCTCGTCGTCCTTCCACAGGTAGACGAGCACCGTCACCTTGTCGCCGCCCAGCTCGTCCATGTGGCTGTTTTCGCCCTCACTCTCGTCGGCAAGGATGCTTTCGGTATCTGCCTCGTCGGCGCCGTAGCGGCGGGCGCGCTTGCGCGCCTCGCTCACCATCATGCGCCGCTCGATGATCAGGTAGGGCTGACTCTGCACGTCGCGGTTGTTGGGGTTGCCGAAAAGCACCTGCGTGTTCTTGAGCACCTCGGTCCTGACGATGCCCTTGGCGTCCTGCCCGGTCTCCTCGTCGGGATCAAACCAGCTGAAGGTGCAGCCGTCCCCGTCCACCGCCGCATTGCGGCAGAACTCACGAATGACCGCGCCCATTTTGTTGCTTTCAAACAGAGCGAGGAACTGATCGTTGAGGATGCTCGAAAGTGCCTCCAGCGTCTGCTTGTCTACGCCGCTGCTCGAGGGCATCGGGTTTGCGTGCAGCTTGAGGTTGTCCGTCGAAACGTTGGCGACGGAGAAGAGCACCACACGCTTGAGGAAATTGAATACCGGCGTCGGCAGGCCGTTGCTCTTCACGCCCTCCCACTGCTTTCCGACAAAGAAGTCCTCGTTCGTGCTCACGGTATCATAGAGATCGATGCCGTTGTTGAAGCTCACGCCCCTTTGGTATCGCGCGGCGACGCTATCCGGCGTCGGGGTAAAATCCATCATTTGTCACTCCCTCACTTTACATTTCCTGCGTACCGCAGCTGAATATCCGTCTCCAGCACCGTCGCCGTGGCGCTTGCGCTCACGCTCTTGAATACCAGCCGGTAGAAGGTCGCCTTTTTCACCTTGAGTTTCAGCCGCTTCACCTGCGCCTTGTGATTCGTGCGAAAGCTGAAATGGTTGAAATCCACATGGTTGAAGGTCGCTAAGTTCATTGCAACGACCTTCTCCGGGTAGTCGCTGCGGCGGTTGCTCTCCGCCGTCACCGTCACGCGCGCGTTGGCCTCCGGCTCGATCGCCACGAAGATCATAGGGCTGTATTTAAGCTGCCAGTCGCGCCCGAAATCCATCAGGCCGGTCGCCGCGTATGCGTCGATCTCGGCGCCGTCGTCGTTGCGGTAGGCACGGGAAAGGTGCTTGATCTTCCCATCCGCGGTAAAGCCATATGCTTCGCCCTTGATGTCCAGCATGGCGAGGAACGGCATATTCGTGTAGATGTACCACGCATCGCTCGCGTAGTTGAGGATCAGAGCCGTTCCCTCGCTCAAAAACCAGAACTCATGCTCATTTTTGCGGTTGAAGGTCCGCGTTTTCTCCGGGACAAAGCCCTTTACCGTCTCAAATACGCGGTCGCTCACACGCTTGGCATTGGTCTGATTGTCCGTGATGTAGCCGCTCGACGAGGTGGCCTGCCATTGATACACGCCGCCGGTCTCCAGCGTCAGCGGGTTGTTCTCCAGAAGCTGCGCCTGCCCCAGGGCCTCGTTGCCGATGCTTCGGTTCAGCGGCGTCACGTTAAATGCTGCCACCGTCATGCTGCTGTCCAGCGTCATTGTGCCGTACTGTACGCTCCACGCGCTCCCGCTCTTGAACGCGATCATGCGCGCGTAGTGTCGCACCAGCGCCGTGATGGGCGTATTGCTCTCACCGATCGCGATCTCATAAAGGTCGGGAAAGTAATCCGCCGTCGGAATACCGTCCGCGTCGATGCCGGAATAGAGCGTCTTGCTGCTCCCGTCGCCGTAGAGAAAGACGCGCGTATCGTTCGCTCCGTTAAAGAGCTCCGAGTAGTGCATCCCCTCCACGTCGCTCCGCGCGCCGGTTCCCTTGCGGTAGGTCACCGTCACGGTGTTCGTGCCGCGCGCCGGCGCGCTCGCAAAGGTCAGCTTGCCCGCCGCAAGATCGCTCGTATAGGTCACGTCAGTGCCCACTACCGCGATGATCTCGTCCGCCTCTTTTTCAGGCAGGTAAAAATCCTTTGCCTCGCCGTCCGGGCTGTACCGCACCTTTCGCTTGCCCGTCAGGCGGTTCAGATTCTCCAGCAGCGTGCCGCTGCCTGCCGGTGTGGTCGCCGTCATAACCGTTGGGATGTATCCCTCCACAGCGGAAAAGCTCTTATCCGCGCTCCCGTCCCAGCTCATGTATTCGTGTCCATTGAGCAGGTATACCTTGCCGCCGAAGCCGAAAAAGTGCGTCGTGTCCTGTGTGCATTGCCCGACGACCGTCGCCGTCGAAAAATCCGCGGCAACGTCAAAGATCAAGCCGCCGAACGCGCACAGCAGATGCCATGCGGCCCCCGCAATGCCCTCCCACGCGCCGACAAAGGCCGGGGAAGCGGTCGGGGCGGCGTTGGATGCCACCCATGTCTCCCATGCCGTCTGAAGCGTCAGAACGGTCTTTGTCCCGGGCCGCACCTGCAAATGCCGGTCGCGCGTGATCTTAAAATTGCGCATCTCGGAGAGCTCTCCGTCGCGGATCTTGGTGTCGCCGTCCGGGTTCTCGTTCAGTCCGAGAAATGCATTGATCTTCATAACGCTTGTGCTGCTTCCTGCGTTGATCCGTCCCATGTTATCCTCCGTATGCCATATAGTCCTCGCTCATTTCGCCGCCGGTCATGCTCTCGTCGTAATCGACCTCGCCGTCCTCCGGTTCCTCGCGCACCTCCGGCATCTGCGCCCCCAGCGTGCGGGTAATGGCGTAATACCGAATGGAATCGCAGATATGGGTGATGTCGTGCGGATCGGTCGCGCAGTCGCTCGCATTCTTCGCGTCGTGCTGGATGACGGGCAGATTGCGGATCAGTCCGGTGCAGTCCCGCGTTACCAGCAGACCCGGGCGGTCGTTATCGCTCCTCATGGGCTTTAGCATTTCCTTGAGCGCCATCCAGCCCTGCACGCGGTTGTTGCTCGCCCGCAGAAGCCCCACGCCGTTTTCGGCGTACAACTCCGCCATGCTCCGCCCGCTGTCCTTTTGGCGGTTCCACATATCCGGCGGGGCGATGGTAAACTCGATGTGCTCGTAGTCCGGCGTGAGCGAAAGCATCAGCTTCGCCGCCTCCGATACGATGAGCCCGCTCTGCTGCACCTCGCGATAGACGTAGCTCCTGCCGTCAAAGTCCTGCGCGATCCAGAGACAGGCGAACATGTCGAGGCCGTAGTCGAACGCGCGGTATTTCTTCCACTCCGCAGGGATGCGCACAAACGGTTCAATGACGTGCGTCTCCGGTCGGAACTCGGGAAAGAACGTGCCTGCCAGCGCGTCCCAATCGCCGTAGCGGTGGGCGCGGCGGATATCCTCGGGCAGCAGGTCCAGCATCTGCTTGTATTCGGGGGACGCCGCCAGCAGCTGCGGGTTGTCGTCCACCGTCGCGGGGATAAAGGTGTAATCCCCGGCGCGCTCTCCGTCGCGGTATTCGCGGTCGATGAACAGCCGCTTCACCCACAAATGGCCGATGCCGCCCGGGTTGCAGGTCAGATACATTCGTCTCGGGACGCGCGTCGCACCGCGCAGACACGCGCCCAGCGTGCGGAATTGGCTCTCCGTGAACTGCGTCGCCTCGTCCATGAAGATCCAGTCGTATTCCTGCCCCTGATACTCGAGATCGTCGTTTGCGCCATAGTGGCCAAATTTGATGGTCGAGCCGTTGACGAAAAAGAACATGTGCATCGTCGCGTTGTAGCTTGCGATCTCCTGCGGGATCATGCGGCGCATCGGCAGGATGATGCTCTGCTCCAATTCGGGGTATTCGCGGCGGACGATCAGAATGCGCAGGTTCGGATAAGCGAGCGCCCCGCCGAAGCTCTTGCGCATAAGAACGTAGGTCTTGCCGCCTCCTCGCGCTCCGCCGTAGCCGACGTAGCGGGAGCGGGCCTGACAAAACAGTTTCTGCTTGGGGTTGAGGTCCCCCATGTCGATATTCACCGTGCCGCCGGTGTTTGTCATTTTGCCGTATGCCATTTCTCAACCTCTTTGAAGTAGGGAAATAGGGGCATGAGTGCGGAACTCATGCCCCTATGGTCGGGAGCCTTATGCGTATGCCTTGCTGCCCTCAATGCCAACGCAGCCGTCCTTGGTGCCGATGGCACGCATGGTCTGGCCGGCAGTCAGCGTGACCGCAGAGCTGTAGACCTGTGCGGTGGTGGAGTAGCGGGGGTTGGTGCCGTCCACGGTGTACTTGAAGGTCACACCGCTCACAGCGGTAATGCTCACCGCGTGAGACGAGATCGCCATTTCGGGCGCCGCGAGGACCGCGCTGGACTTGCCGCAGACCGCCACGCCGTCGCCCTTCGCACCCAGCACGAAAGCGTCGTAGTAGGTCACGCCCTGCACCACGGGGCCGGAATAGCCCTGCACCTTGGGCAGGATGTCATAGTTCTGCAGCTTGACGGGGTCGACCGTGCAGCCCTTGTGCTTGATGAAGAAGTACACGCCCGCGGGCATATAGCTCGTGGGAATGGGCTTGACGCGGCAGCCGTCGAACTCGCCGACGACGCCCTTCGCAAGCGCCTTTGCGCCGAGCGCGTCCACACCGAGGTAATCGGGATTCTGCTTGAGCAGCTTGTACATTTCGGTCGTGATGTACAGCGTGCGGTTCTCCAGCGGCACCAGCGCGTCGGTCATTAGCGCATTGAGGTCGATGATAAGGCCGCCGATGGTGCTCTTGGTGGGGGCGGTATCCTCCGCCTTCTGGATGTTCGCGCCCATGACCCACTTCTTGATGCGGTGCTTGTCCATGCCGGGGACGGTCACCTCGTCGAGCTGGCGGCGCAGGGCGCGGGCCGCGCTCTTCTCGATGGCCTGATCGCTCTGGTCGAGCGCGTCGATGGTGAAGCTGAACGCGGGGGACTTCTCGCAGGTCATTTCCTGCAGCGTGTCGCCCACGTCATACACGGTGCCGAAGCGGTTGGAGCCGCTGCGGTTGTACTCGCTCTCGGGTACGGTGTTCACGCTGGCGACGCGGATGGTCTTGCTGCCGGGGGCGAGCCAACTATAAGCGTTGCCGCAGTCGTCGGCGGTGATGGATGCCTTCTTGAAGCGCTCTGCGATCTTTGTCGCGTATTTCACAGCATAATTGATGCTCATTTTCGTTCCTCTCTTTCGTCTGCCCGACGACGGAAAGGAAGGTTATTCGCCCCATCCCTCCAGGAACGGATCGCGCCCGCCGGCGTTCTGTCCGGCGCTCTGCATACTCCCGGTGGAGCGTGCGGCGTTTTTGACGTTCTGCTGCGCCGCCTGTGCGGCGCTTCTGGTGCGCTCGGCCTCCTCGCGGGCCTGCTTCGCGGTGTATTTGGCGTATGCCACCGTGAGCGAGCTGCCCGCGGCTACGGCGTCCCACACCTCCTTTGGGATGGCGTCGGGATTCCTTGCCACGTCGGGGTATTCTCGTGCAAATTCGTCGATATCCGCCTTTCGGCGCTGCGCTGCGGCGTTGGCGGCTGCATTGGCCTGCTCGGCTGCCTGACGCTCAGCTGCCTGCTCCGCCTCTCTGGCGGTGACGGCTGCCTCGCGGTCCTCCAGCTCGATGCTGCGGCGGGCTTCCGCCTCGCTCAGGCCGTCGGCCTTCTTCGCCTCCGTGCGCAAAAAGGAAACATAGTCCGCGACGCTCACGCCCTTCTGCTTGGCGAAGATCGAAAGGATCTCCATCGCAGGCTTGCTCTCGTCGTATTTGGCGCGAATGCGGTCGTAATCCATGCCCTTCTGCGCGAGCGTGACCATTTCGGCCTCGCCCACGTTCTTTGTCTCGTCCATGTGGCGCAGTGTCCACGTCTTTTCCGGCGCGTCCGCCTTCTGCTCAGTGGTCTCCGTCTGCGCCTCCGCGCCCGCCTCGGCGGCAGTCTCAGCGGCCCCGCCGTCCGATGCGCTCTGCGCACCCTCGGTCTCGCTCGCCGTTTCCGTCTCCTCTTCGGCCGTGTCCTCGCCCTCGGCAGTCTCCGAGGTCTCGGGCGCGTCCTGCGCGGTCTGCTCGTCGCCCCATCCGTCCAGAAATGCGTCCTGCTGGTCTGCGGTCTGCTCTTCCTGTACGCTCATGTTCTCGACGTTTTCCATTGCTTCCTCCTTGCTCCGGCTGGTCTGCCGGGCATTTTATTTTTGCGGTGCTGGTCTGCACCGGCTTTTACGATCTTCTGCGGCTCTTACAGCCATGCGCCGTATTCGCCGTGCTCGATGCCGCCGTACACGTCCTCCACCTCGCCGATCTCGCTCGGCAGGCTGTTTCGTGCCAGCGCGATGCCCTTTTCAAACTCGTCCCAATAGGCGTTGTACTTGTCTCGGTCGTCGTCGATGATCAGCAGTGCCGCCAGCCCCCACGGGAGAACGGATTCGCAGATGTATTGGTCCAGATCCAGCTCATCCGTCAGCGCCTCCGGCAGCCTGCACACGGGACGTTTTCCGTCCGTGCTCGCCGCATAGGTATCGCTCACGGGGTAGACGCGCGGGATCAGATTCCGCACAAGGCTGACCGCCTTGACGCGGTACGGCTTGGTGTCCGCCGTTTCGGTCGAGCCCGTCGATTCGTTCTGCTCGTCGATCAGGCGGATCGCGCTGTCAAAAATATCCTGAACGGTGTAGTTCACGGCGTTTCCTCCTTGCGCTCCCGCAGGCCGACGTGATAGGTCATAATGGCCTCGATGCCCTCGTCAATGCTGCCGGGGGCCGGTCGCTCGGCAGGCTTTTCGCCGTCCTCCGGCGCTTTCCCGGCGGCAGGGCCTTCGGCCTGCTTCGGCGAGCTCGCCCCGGACGGCTTTGCATGTCTCCGCCCCTCCGTCAGCGTCAGGCTGAGGTGATAGAGCTCGACGGACAGGACGATCACCAGCAAAAATGTGTTCAGCATACCGTCACTCCCAATCGCTCTTGTCCATGTTCTTGCCCATGTTCACGTTCACGCTGATGTCCTGCTTCGCCTCGATCTTGTCCTGATACCCGGCGAAGCGCTTCTGCTTGAGCATGAAAATGACGAACGGGACATAGGCCTTGTTGCCGGTCGTCAGCAGGTTCATGTACTCTGCCGCCATGCGGCTGTAAGCGTCCTGCGCGGTCTCCTGCAAGTAGGGGCATTTCTCGCCGTCAAACCAGCCTCGCAGCGTCGAAACGCTCACACCGAGGAACAGGGCAAGCCCCTGTTCGCTCACGACCTCGGCCGCAGCTCCGTCGGCATTCGTCGCCAGCGCTTTCTCAAAATAGCGGTCAACGGCTTCCTGCAGCGCTTCCGTCGTCTTGTATCGCGCGCCGGCATTGTTCCCGCTGCCGTAAAAATTCCGCTCCGACTTCGTTTTCTGGTGTTCGCCGTTCTGCGTTTCCCTCTGCGCTGTCTTTCTCGCCATTCTCCCGCTCCTCTCTCCGTATTCGCCGCACTTTCAGGCAGGCTTTGCGCCCATTGCCAAAGGCAGCGGCTCTCCTCTTTTGGAACGGCATTGCAGTCCTGCCCTGCTTTACAAGTGCAGCACCATTACGCTGAGGCGTTTCCCTCCCACGGTGCAGTTTTCAGCGAGCATTGTCATTTCCATGTGAGCCATGACGAACGGTCTCACATTGTCCGGGCGCTACCCGGCCTATGGCACGGACAGTTGGGAATCGAACCCACCGCACACGGTTTTGGAGACCGCGTCGCCACCTTGGTACATTTGCCCGTATATGTCTCCCCTGGGACACGTCGTTGAGAGGTGCGGGGAGTCCTGTCATGTGACACGGCCTCGGCATGGTACGCATCGTTGAGAGGCGCGCTAAGGTCTGCATCATATCGTTCTCCCGTTTATCCCGCCGTCGCGCGGTCGGTCCCTCTTCCGAGCCGCGCAGGCAGCAGGGCGGGCAGGGAGGAGGTCGGCCCGTGCCCGCGGCATCCGCGGCTCTCGCCGCAGGACGCGTCAAACTGCAAAATATTTTCTTCTCCCCTCAAGCGTAACACACGCAAAAGAGGTTTGCAGTTCTACATTTGGAATAGCTCCCGCCCCTCTGACAGCAGAAAAGGCGACCACCCTTTCGAGTGACCGCCCCCTGATTTTCCGCTACCCCTATCCATCGCCGGGGCACCATCTTCCCCGCATGGAGAACATGGTAGATTTCGACCGGTTTCATTGCCTCGATTTCGAGGCATTTGCCCATTGCTGCGCACAGAGCCGATCCCGACCGGATTAACCGAGTCGATTTCGACCCCTTTACCAGCCGGCAGCGAGCATTCCGGTGATGCCGCCGATATGGTCCAGCCCTTGCTGCCAACGACAGCGATCGGCCCTAACGCATTCCAACGCACTCTAACGCAATCCAACGCTTTTGTTGCTGTAGGGGATGTGTGAGGACTATCCTACCCCTTCCTGCGAGACCCCCACCGTTTTTCCGCTACCCCTCCCCCTTTGCCGTAAAGACTGCCCCATCGAAAACGGCCTGACCGCCTGGACACCTCACCGCGGAGCCGGACCACCGAAAAAGCCTCCGTCTCCCGAATTGCCTTTGCTGAATTGCCCATCTACTCGGCGCCGAACTGACGCAGTACGGACGCAGTAAACCCAGCAAAGCCCCGCCGTTGCTGGAATTGTATTTAACCACCCGTTAAATTGCTCGCCTATCCTCGCCCCGGCTCCCCACCAGCCCCGCGCAACGTTGCCGCCGGTCATCCTCTGTAAGCCGCCAACCCTGCGCCCATTCCCTCCAGCCGATCCTCCGCTCTGCCCTCTTGCCCAAAACGAAAAGGGCCGTCACCCCATCTTCGGGGCGGCGGCCTGCTGCTTTCTGCTCGTTTCTCCATCTGCCATAAGCTGTGCTAATACTTATCGCCAATTCTACGCGATTTTTTTATTCCTCCGTGTCCGTCTATCCTACTCCCTGCTATATCCTCCCTATATCTCCTCCTGTACTATCCCGTAGTCTCTGCTTCTCTCGTACTCTCTGCGTGATCTATACTGCATACTCCTAACGTACTCTTGGTGTATTATCTATTCTCCCCGCCCCGTCAGAAGAAAAGACTATCAAGAGAAGAAAGCACCAAAGTACAGCACGGAATACGCCACCCCCAAAGAAAGAACCCCCTTAAGAAAAGAAAATATAT
>ERZ1034925.752-NODE-752-length-12898-cov-8.889979_pt1 | contig 12898 bp, 21 predicted proteins | sample MGYA00520687_ERZ1034925 | MGnify/ENA primary metagenome ERZ1034925 (study PRJEB33766, sample SAMN09781758) | gut metagenome | biome: gut microbiome | host: Homo sapiens | place: Madagascar | study: EMG produced TPA metagenomics assembly of the PRJNA485056 data set... | reverse complement strand
CTAATAGACCTAATGTGTAAAGCTTTTCCCCTTTACATACTTTACACCTAATATATGGTAAATTGGTTGGCCATCCAACTTACTTATGCCCGGCCCAGGATCACCAGCCCATATAACGCAGGAGCTATAACCTTATAACAAACTTGATATAACGCAGGCACTATAAGCATATAACGAAAGAAGTATTTTATAACAGCCCTACATAATATTATAATAAAGATGTTCCAGGCGAAAGCCTAACCAAATTAAGCCCCAAGGCAGGAGGGTAGTATGACTATTTGGAGAAAAGACGAAGAAACCGGAATGAGCTGCGGCATCAACGATTTCGGCGAGTTGTTCCTTGGTGATGACAATTCCGGCTACAATCTGCCAGACACGCCTGAAAATCGCGAATACATTTTGAACGACTTTGATCGTTGGTGAGGAGGTGCGGCATGAAATACTCACTCATTTATGATGATAAGTGGATCACATTCGAGATTGGAAAATATGAAACCTATGGCGAAGCGCTCATTGCAATGCTGGAAGCGCGAAAGTGGCATGAACAGCACCACGGCTACAACATAGTCAGATTTGAAATTCGGGAAATTCGGGAGGATTGATCTCATGGCTAAATTCTCGGTCGATAAACTCATATCAAAGTACGGCTTACAGGGTGGGCGCAACGCGCTCACCCCTTACGCGCTGGAGAACACAGAGATTTCAGCGCGTGATCTTAAGAAACTATATACAGAGCTGCGCGATATAGCAAGCAAGCGCATTAAGAGAGCGCAGAAAGCGGGCTACGGTCAGAATCTTGTCATTCGGCAGGGCGCCCGGAAGATCCCGAAGATATCAGAAATTCGCACGGAAGCAGAACTTCGGTACAGAATTGGGGAAACTGCAATGTTCCTGGAAAACCCTCTTTCCACCATTTCAGGAATCGAGCGTAACGAAGCGAAGAAGCTCGATACCCTTGCGCGTCACGGTTACGAATTCGTAAACGAGGGGAACTTGCAGGATTTTGGGCGGTTCATGGAATGGGTAAGGGCTAACTATTCCGACCGGCTTTATGATTCCGATACAGTTACGCAGCTTTATAAAACCGTCACTAAAGGCGGGTTTACTACGAGAGCAATCAAGCGGATGTTTGATGAATATATGGATAATTTGGACGCATTTACGGAGGTTGTAGAAGAAAATCCGGGCCGTACAGCGGCTTGGTACCGAAAGCAGCTGAAAAAGCGTGGCGTTTGGGTTGAGGAGGATTAAGGCATGATCATTAGGGCAGATGATTTTGACAACGAATACATGAAGCTGACCGGCCTGCGGAAAATGCAGAAGAAGCAGCGGGGGAACCCCGGCACCCGCGCAAAGCGCAGATACCGGGACGAGGTTACGGCATTTGATATTGAGACCTCCACGATTCCGGAAACACAGCAGGCGGTCATGTATATTTGGCAATGGCAGATAGGAGACTTTACAGTTATCGGCCGCACCTGGGAAGAATTCCAGGATCTTTGCTACCGGCTCAAAGCGAAGTGCAAAGAGGATCAATATATAGTTGTGTACGTTCACAATCTATCCTTTGAATTTCAATTTTTGGCCGGAATCTATGAATTCCAGCCGGACGAGGTTTTTTGCATTGAAAGCAGGAAGATCCTGAAATGTGATATGTTCGGCTGCCTGGAATTCCGCTGCTCCTATTTACATAGCAATATGTCGCTGGATGAATTCACACGCAAAATGGGAGTAGAGCACGCAAAACTGCACGATTTCGACTACAATCGCTTTAGGGGGCCTTGGACGGCTTTAACAGATGATGAACTGCAATACTGCGTAAACGATGTGCAGGGTCTTGTAGAGGCCCTTAAAATCGAAATGAAGCATGACGGAGATAATTTATACTCCATCCCTCTGACTTCCACCGGCTACGTCCGTAGGGACGCGAAAGCGGTTCTAAAGGGCGTGAAGCATTTTATCGTGCAGGATATTTTGCCGGATTATGAAGTATTTGAGATGCTCCAGGAAGCGTTCCGGGGAGGAAACACCCACGCAAACCGATATTATGCAGGGCTGATTCTTAAGAATGTGAAAAGCGCAGATCGCTCCAGCAGCTACCCCGATGTGCAAGTAAACTGCAAATATCCCATGTCGCGCTGGTTCCGTTCCGGAAACATCACCACAGACCAGTTATTTGACCTCATAGACCGCAGAGGGCGCGCGGTGGTAATGCGTGTAGCTTTGTTCAATGTGCGCTTACACGATGAATTCTGGGGCTCTCCGTATCTTTCTATAAGCAAGTGCCGGAACATCAAGAATCATGAGCCGGATAACGGCCGCATTCTTTCCGCTGACTATCTGGAAACCACGATCACAGACATTGATCTGAAGATCATCACAGATGAATATGACTTTGACAGCATGACCATCATCGACAGCGCCCACAGCAGATATGGGTATCTGCCGCGGAAATTTGTGGAGCTGGTCAACAAATATTACCGGCTTAAAACCGAGCTGAAAGGTTCGGAGGATCTCTTTGACCAGCTGCTTTACATGAAAAGCAAAAACAAGCTCAACTCCTTGTATGGCATGAGCGCCCAGAATCCTATCAAACCGGAAACGCAATTTAAGCAGGGTGAATTCAGTATTCTGGAGGAGGACTACAAAGAGAAGCTGGAAGCGCAGAACAAAAAGGCGTTCTTTAACTATGCCTGGGGGGTGTGGTGTACGGCCTGGGCGCGGCTGCGTTTGGAGGAGGGAATCCGGCTTGCCGGAAGCCGCTTTGTTTACGCCGATACGGATAGCGTGAAATACCTTGGCGAAATAGATTGGAGCGAATATAACACCATACGGGAAGCGCAGAGCAAAGCCCACGGGGCCTATGCCATCGACAAAAAAGGAATGGCCCACTACATGGGGGTGTTTGAGTATGAGGGCGAATATGCGAAATTCTCCACGCTGGGAGCCAAAAAATACTGCTGTGAGGACGCGGAGGGCAATTTGCAGATAACCATTGCTGGAGTAGGCAAAAAGGCCGGTGCGGCTGAATTACGCCGGGCTGGCGGCATTTCCAGATTCAAGCCCGGATTTATCTTCCGTGAGGGAGGCGGCCTTGATGCAGTTTATAACGATGATCCGGAGATAAAGGAAGCCACGATAGACGGCCACCGGCTGGAGATCACCCGTAATGTATGCCTAGTGCAGGGTGAATACACATTGGGCCTTGCGGGGGATTATGAACGGCTGTTGGATAGGCTCGCGATAGAGTAAAAGAAACCCTCCCTGTTAAGGGAGGGTCTTATTTATTTACAGGTCAAGTTCATGGCCGTGATCCCAGGGGAACTTGAGGAAACCATGTAAAGTTTTAAAGTGCATTTTTTAGTTCTGAACGCTGCGGGGATCTCTCGATCATAGTTTGCAGTACTACCATCTGGTATGGGGTAGACCAGATTACCGCTTGCAGAACCGTCAGAGCTTATTATTTGAATTTGGATGTTTTCGCGGAGTACATAGGTATTTCTCGCGGTTAAGTTCAATTTGGTGTACTTTGTCAAATCCATATTCTTAAATTGAACTGAAGCCGATCCCCCGCCAAATCGAAACCCATTACCATCCAACGAGACATTTCCCTCGATCGTATATGGGTAATTCACAGTGTTTCCGTCAAATACTACGGGATTCACAGGAACTGCACTTTTCATATATGGGTATGCAGTATTAACGATCATCTTCACACCTCCTTACCCCAGGTTGATGATGTTCATGTAAACGCTCTGCTCCGGAATGCTGGTGGCGTAGAATGTCACCTGGTTCTGCGCCTGCGCGGTCGCTCTGATCTGTGCAGCCACAGCAGCATCAAAGCTGTTAGGGCTGGGGGAGATCACAAGATTGGTGTTCGCGTTCACCTGGGCAATAGTCACGATCTGCTGATAACCCTCCCCGGAGACAGTCCATCCGGCTACGGTCAGCTGTACGCTGGAGCCGGTCGATTTATTGGCCTTGGTCGCTAGCTGCTCCGCAGTGGCGAAATAGTCCGCGTTATGGCCATCCAGGGTGTCAGCATCAATCGGGCCGGAATCTGCCGCACCTGCGACAAAGACGGTCAGCAGAGTATCGACCAGGATGCCCAACACGCTGGAACCGATGATCCATGCACCCTCCGGGGGAGTTGTTCCGGCAGGGGTCAACACGCTAACCTGCGTGCCGTCAATGGTCACGGTATCCCCGGCTTTCCACTTGCCGGTGGCCTTAAAGGTGATAACCTTATTATCCGGCAGCTGGCGGGTGAGGGCGTGCGTAGTGCCGCTCACTACTTCGGTAGCGGTTCCCACGCCGAGCACCTGCACCTGTTTCAGCGCGAGATCAACGCGCTGCATATTTACATTCTCAACGGAAAGGGGATTGAAAAGGTCGCTGCCCTCATATTCAATGAGGTTGAAATTGGTGGTATTAGTCATGTTTCACTACCTCCTTAAAACTGTTTCAGCCGGGAGATGATCTCCGGCGCTTTTTGATTGCTGGTGGTGATAATGAATGTCCAGCGGGCATTACCGCTTTCCTTGGCCGCTTCATAGGTGTACTGGTTCTGCTCCAGGAAGTTTATCACCTGGGAAGCGTTTCCGCCGTTTTCGGTAGCCCACAGGAGATTTGCTTCCTGCGCTCCCCATTCGTCAAAGGTGACGGGATTCATTTAATTTACCTCCTTAGTTGGGATAGAAGATCTGATAGCCATTGACCACAATATCGGTGCAGCTGGCCTTGTAGCCCACCACGGTGGTAACGGTGCGCTGCGCGTTGCCGATCTGGGCCACGCTGATTGCGCCGGTGAGATGGAACGCGGACAGATAATCGAACATCTCCTGCACGGTCACATACTGGCCGGTAAAAAGGTTCAGCACCTTTAGATCAATCAGGCCCTTGGAGATCTCCTCCATCAGAAACTCGTTATTCTGGGCGATCTGCGCATTGGTGTAACCTCTCGCGGCCACCAGATTTGCGTCAATTTCCGCGTCCTGCTGCTTTAGCTGCTCCTGGAATCCAGTCAGCGCGCCATTGACCACATTCTGAAAATCGCGAATTGCGGTTTCAACAGACTGTTTCAGCTCCAGATTCGCTTGGTTGGAGCGTTCCGCTTCGGCTGCAATCTTTACATCCGTGTAGGCTTTGGCCGCGTCCAGCACTTCGGTGCTCCACTTGTCCACCGCTTCCGAAACCCTCTTGACCTCTTTTAACACCCAGTCAAGGTTGAGATCGTGGAAATTGGCATAGGGGAACTGCTCAAATGCCATTGTATCACCTCCATCAATAAACTAACAGGCAAAATCTTTCTTTGAATTCGCCTATGATCTCGTACACGGTCGAATATTTCCGGCTTTCGCGTTCGCTCTCCAGCATCTGCTGGGTGGTGGTCACGCCGATATTACCGGAGATCCTCGCGGTGTGTCTGCTCTGCGTTGTAGTGGCGGTTCCGGTTCCTGCTGTCTGTACAGTTCGTTCCCGGTCTGCCATATCCGCTTCATTGAATCCAGCTACGGAAAGGTCGGTAATGTTGCTCCCGGAATTCTTTACATTTCCGGTTCCATCATCAACCCAATCTTCCTGCCGGTCATAGTTATGAATCGGATTATATTCCACAGTCTCCGTGTCCATCATCTTCGACCATGCATTTACACGCACATTCGACCAGCGGCCCAAAAGCTGCTTCATGATATCCGGGTTGGGTGTCAGTAGCTCCAATTCGGCAGTGTCAAACAGGAGCATTTCGATAAAATCATCCCTGTCAATGCCGTCCGGCAGCTTGAGATCGTCCAGAATATCCCCGCGGAAACTATACAGCCCTAGCAGGCTCAATGTCGCCATCATCGGAAGCACCTCCCATCTCCGGAATTTCGCGCCAGCGTACAGCGATCGACAGTCCGAACATATCGTTAACCCTCTTACAAGCGTCTTGCAGATTTTCCAACCACATGGCACATTTGGAATAGGTTTCGATATTGTTCGCGTTTACCTCGTCCTGGATAAGCCGCTCGCGCTTGTCGGTGTTTGCATTTGGGATGCCAATTTCGGTATCGAACATGGCTTCAATCTTCCGAAGATCCGCCAGCAGGTTTGTGACGATATAATTTCCGCCAACATTCTGCTCGAACGATTTCCATGTTTCCTCCCCATCAGCAGCGTTTTTAAGCCGGGAATCAATGACTACTGCAGGTTCTCCGCTGGCGATCTGGTCATACATCTTTTTGAGAGATTCCGCCAGGGCCTTTGTTTTTGCTGTAAACACATAGGAAAGTTTACTGTTCAAAAGATTGACAGAAACGGATTGGCTCGCCAGCGCCATTTGCTCCGCATAGTGGCCCACAAGATCCAGAATACCGGAGAAGTCCGGCTGGAGCTTCAGCAGCTCGCATTGGGTGCCGATACGCGGCTCCAGAATGCCGGACAGCAAGGGATTTGCTATCACTGCATGGGTGGGGGCATAGAACACATCATAGCCCTTTAGGCCACATCCCTGAGGGATTACCCCGAATTTATCAGTATTGATAACTGCGACATATCCCCAGCAGTACAGTACATACAGGAAATAATCCTTATTCCAGGTCTCTGGAAGATCCCATTCAAACACGCTCATAGCCTTTTGAAGCAGATACTTTGTGAAATATCTGCACAGGCCGCTATCCTTTACATGGACGGTGGAGGGCGTAACCTGGGATGTCTCTGCGTTGATGTAGTTGTAATAATAGGGCGCACCGTTAATCAAAATGCATTCCTCCTTCCATGTAAGATTTGATCATGTCGATTTCGCCGGAAGTGGCAGGGATCTGCAATTCAGTATCCACAGTTTGCAGAAAGCCGGAAAGCGTGTTGATCTTCCGTCTCGCGCAGAGAGGGCGGCCCAGACGGTCATTATCTTCTGCGGCGATCTCAAAGAACTGCACCAGGATTCTCGGCGCGATCCAGTAATCAGAAATGGAACCGTTAGCGCCGGTCGTCCGCACCTGCGGGATCGTGCTGTCGATGGCATTGCTGATTCCGCTTAATCCACCGGACAAAAGCGAAGCGCCGCCCGTGGCAATCGCTGCTCCTATGGTCTCCACAGCGCTGACGGCTGCGCCCTTGTAGTCAACAGAGATTTGGGCCAGCGAAATATCAACACTTATTTTACCGCTCATAAAAGCAAGCGTTCCACCATCCGAAGCTGTCACCTGCAAAGTTGCCCGGCCAGTAACCAAATCCGCATATATTACCGCGTTCGCAGTGCGGTTTGCGGTATCGGGGAAGCCGCTGGCATCTAAAGGAATTTTACCAAACGGGCCGAAGATTAAATCATAGCGCGAATATGGGGATTTATTTAGGTAAGAGCCCCTTGCGATCTGCGGGTGATCCGGGATTGCAAATGCCAGGGTGGTAGTATATATTGGCGATTGCGGCAGCGCGAAACACGATGCAGTTAATTCCCACCATCCAAAATCGATTGTAGCTTTCCCGGCTCCCTTGGGAAGCACAAACGGAAACCACTGGCAATAAACAATATATTGCAAAGGATTGAATTGCGCTTTGAATGCGGAGATTTCCTCCGTAGCAATATCGTATATGCTTGTATCCCCGTAAAGTTTTTCCCCAAAAGCCGCAAACTGCGCAGGGGTCATCACATAGTAATTAACCGCGCCCATTCCCCCGGATTTTCCTACCACGCCAACAACATATTCACCCTCCGAAAGATTGCGTTTGAAAGGATTATCCGCGGAATAAATAGTATTAACAGAAGATGCAGACAGCGCCGGATACATGGAATCTTGCACCTTTCCATTAAATGAGCTAGAAGATCTTAACACATATTGAAATGTATTCCCGATCTCCTCTTTCCAGCTGGCCAGGGAATCAATAGTAAGGGTCGCGGCCCACTGACCGCGATTGACAGTCCAATCTGCCACCCAATAATAGCGGTTATACTCTGCGATATACGCATAGTTTGCCCCGGTGGGGTTGGCCTGTGGCCCTACATTAAGCAGGATCACAGGCCGCAGGATGCTGCACGCATCCAGCATACGGCATTCGTATTCTGCCATAGGCTCCCCGGTCGGCAGTGCGGTGCTGTTGACAGCTTTGGAGACGCTGTAAAATTTTACGGTTAGTGCCATGCCCGCACCTCCTTATTGGTTAGTCAAGCAGCAGAACAACTGCCTTTTCGGTGAGATCGCTCCAGCTGCGCTGGGTCTCGTGGATCCACATGGTGGTGTAACCACCGCGAGCATTGAAAGGTGCAGGATTGGCCCACTGCTGCATGGTAGTATAGCCGAGGGCTTCCTCATCAAAGATGATGCCGAAGATTCCGGCCTGCTCCACCGCGGTATCGGGAGTAACCAGAGCGCCATCTGTGCCGATGTAGACGGGCTTCACGCTGATGCTGTCGGGGGTTTCGATGCTCTGCCAGAAGTTTACCGTTTCATTATCCGCAAAGCGGAGGAAATTATCGTGATAGGTGTCAGCGATGGCCATGGTTTCGGTCTGGAATCTTGCAGGAGCATACAGATAAACTTTCTGACGATCCAGAGGGGTGTGGCGCAGAATGTGCATTTCATTCACCACAGTCTGGAACATCTCGCTGCGCTCGGTCATCAGGGCCGAAATGGAAGAAATTCGAGCGAACACCCACTGCATGAACGGTTTGAAATTCGCAGGCTGATAGACGCTCTGGGCAGTGAGATCGGCAAGACCGGTAAGGGTCTTATACTCGCTCAGCAGATGCACAACACGGCCATTCTGGGCTTCCTTGCAGATTGCCCCGATGTGGTTCGCGATCGTGGCGCGGGCGATGTTTTCACGCACCTGCTCCAGCTTGTCGGTGACATTCTGCGTCACCATGGTAATGAAACGGCTGAACTCGTCCGGAGTGGTGAATGCGCAATCCAGCTGATCCTTGTAGATGGTGTAGTAGTCCTCATAGACATTCGCGCCATAGAAGTTGGTTTCAAGGATCTTCGGCTTGCGCTGGATCTGCTGATCGACAGCTTGCCCGTCACCGTTGGGAGGGGTTTTCCCGGTGGTGTACGCAACCGGATACTGATAGCGATCGTCATTTACCAAATCGCTGTCAGCGATGGACAGCTTACGAACACGATTGCCAAAGGTGATCTGATCCACCATGATGCCGTTAAATTTCCTGCGATAGGGCCGCACGGAAAAAATGGTGCGGGAAAGCACCTGGGAAATGGCTTTCATCAGAGGATCATAGCCGGTTTTAAGCGCAGTCTGTGCGGAAGTGATAAAGCTTGCGCTATCTACTGCCGCGATGGTGGAAGCGCCGGTGGCCTGGCTCTGAATCTCGTTCAGAATCGCCGACGCCTGGGTAAAAGTAAGATCATTTGCCATTAGGATTTAACCTCCTTAAAAAGAAATGGTGTGCCGCTGGTTTTCTGCGGCGGATTGATAATGGATGCCAGGATATCATCAACAGATTCCTGGGGCGGCTGCTGTGCCTGCTGCAAGTTTGCCTTTACAATAGCGTCGTTCAGCTTAGCAAACTCTGCGGCCAGCATTTGAGAGAGATCCTCGATGCCCTGCGGCTTAGGCTGTGTCGGTTCTGCCGGCTCTGTTGGCGCGGGCGGTGCCGTAGGTTCTGCCGGCACAGGTGCAGCTGGCGCGGGGGCCTGCATTGCCGCGATCTGATCTCTTGTGTAGCCGGCTTTCACCAGCAAAATGATATCCTCATAGTTCATTGATTTTGCCCTCCTTAATAATTACCGGATAGCCGATGGCGGACAGCTCATCGGCCATCTTCTGTGCGTTTTCTTTGGAGCGGAAAGCGCCGACCTGGACGCGATATATAATATCTGTCTTTTCGGCCAGCTTTGCCGCTACTCTCGATCTGAATTTGTCCATGTTCTCCCCGAAACCAAAGAAATAGGATTCAGGATCCCCATGGTTGGAAGCATACCCCGCGGCTGCCGCTTCCTTGTGGGAGGTGATCTTGTCAACCGCAAAACCATATTTGCGGCAAAGATCCGCGACCAGCTCCACCAAATATGCATATCCGGTATGGAAATACTGCGCATCTGTCATATCGCTCTCGCAGAATTCAATTTGGATATATGCCGTGGGCGGATAGTTATAGGATCCTTTCTTTCCGGCTCCGCAGCCCCAACAGGCGATATTAAGCGGCAGCACTTCACAAGCAGCCATGTGCCCAGCTTTATCTAGCCCAACAAACAGATGGGGGCTTTTCTTAAGTCTGGGTCGGTTCCAGTGATTCCCGTACTTGTTTTCACCCAGGAGATCCGGAGCATCTACATAGCGCCGCAAATTGGGATTTGCTGCCCCGGTGCTATGTACCAGAATTCCGACAGGTTTAATGGGAATCTGATTTGCAGGAATGCTTAGAATTTCATGCTTGGTGTGGTGAGTGATGTAGTAATTTTTCATTTCGGCTCCATCCTCTCCACAAGCTTCGTCATAACAACAGTGTTATTGTTAATGGCTTCTACGAATTTTTCAGATTCCAGCTTGTGATCTTCACGCTCTTTGTTAAGCATCCAGAACATGGCCACCAGGCACGCCACGGGAACGCCCAAATTGCTGACGATCTGAACGATTGCGGTTACATCCATGAATACACCTCCTTAAATTAAGAATAGAGACCCCATTCAGTCCGCTGCACGGCGGAATGGGCAGGCTTCCGGCCTTGTGCATAGCCCTTGGGGTCTCTATGTTCATTATAGCGCGATTATTTTCTTTGTCAAGTATTCTTTGACAAGATAATCCTCGCAGTATAATTCCCCACATAGATACTTCCGCAGGATCCAGCCATATTTAAGGCGAAAGCGCTTAATATCAATTTCGTCTCCGGTGTAGGTTTCGGGGCTGCCGGATGTGTGAAATGTGGCGTACAAGGTGCCATCGCTCTTATGGGAATAAATACACACCTCGCCCACCTTTACAATAGAAACATACTCCCGGAGCGGCTTAGATTGAATATGTGCCGCATCATCCTCGCGGAAAGCATTATTTAATGCCATCTCATTAAAGCGGCTGTCCTTTGCGGTAGCCTTGTAAAGCGCCGTATTTGCTTTCTGTGCGCTTATATGGCTGTCACTCAGAATGTATATACCTATACCGCGATCGCGCAGCAGAGACATATTCTTTCCGGTCTGCTGCATCCTCATGGCTCTACTGACAAGGCCCAGTTCCATAAAGATGGGGTTTCCCAGATCGTTGGCGTTTGCCAGGCACAGCGTTTGGATGGGCCTCTGTCCCTGCAATTCCCTGTTGCGGTTCATCGTCTCGTAAGCGTTCAGGAAAGCCGCGCCTTCGTTCTTGATGGGCCGCTCGTGCCGTTCCGGTATGAATTCATCGAAAATCCACAGCTGCACATCTGACGCATCAAATCCGCGCAGATTGGACATTGTGGAGAGGGCCGAAGCGTAGCCGATGGGATCCCCGCTATCATCCGAGTAAAACCCTGTATTGTACTTGGTTATTTTCGCCGCGGTGATATCAACTCCCAAATCCCGGTTAATCGGCTTGAATGGGCTGAATTCATTCTTCGTGACAATATCTATCTGGGCCTGGGTGCGGCGTGTCAGCATGAATTTGATGTTATCCTCCACAACAACTTTCAGCGCTCCATAGGTCTTTCCGGTTCCGCGCCCGCCCACAAGGAAATTGAACGGTAGACCCTGTGCAAGGATCCATCTAATATCAACATAGCCGTTTGGCAAATATAAGCCCATTAAAACACCTCCTAAAGAGATGGGAGCCGGTAGGCTCCCATTAGATTAGAATGGAAGATCCTGTCCGTCAGAATCAGGATCGCACCACTCCTGCACCACAATGACCAGGGTTTTGACTTCCTCATCGTCCTTGGTGGTGAAGGTTTCGAAGGTAAGGAACGCTTTGGAAATGTCAATCTCAAAATTCATTCCTCCGTCGACTTCCGGAGCGTCACCTTTCATAAAACGGACATTGAAATACAGATTCGACCAGTTGCCATCTTCATCCTTTACCCCCAAAGAAGTGGAGAACTTCAGGAAGGAAGCTGGCTTTCCGTTCTTTTTGTAATTCACTTCCTGCGCGTATACACGCATTCTACCGGTCAGATCGCTGCTCCAGTACTTGACCTTTTCGGTCTGCTTCTTGTTCTGTTTCTTAACTGCCATGGTTATTACCTCCTATTATTTAGGCTGGAAGGCCTTTATTAGCTTCATCGTACAGGCCCAGCAGATGGATATATAACCGAGCCTTGTCATAGTCTGCGGCCTTAAGGGCTGAGCAGATCTGATACTGAATGCGTCTGCGTTCTTTAGTCATTAGAAACCCTCCTAATCTCGATGCGGATTCCTTTAGGATGCCAATGCATACGAGGTTTATACCACCTGCGAACCTCTAAAACCTTTAGAAGTGCTTCCGAATATGATTCGCAATATGAAACAGGAATAAAACCGTATTCATCAAGAATATTAACGAAATATTTCATTTTAATCCTCCTCGATCATTTCAGTTAGGGTGATTGCATCATCGTTCAGCTCAAAGAAGATCTTAGCAAGCTGGCTGGGCATCTCCCGACCGTCATTAAGAGTGTGGATCAAATCACGAGTGCTGCGGATCACCGCGCGAATTACTTTAAGTTCTGTGTTACTCATGTTTATACCTCCCCGTAAATTACAAGATTGTCATACCACGCATTCAGCAGCTCGCCATTTGCATCAACAACCCGGCCTTCCTCGTCCAGAGCGTAATGCATCAGGTTCAAAATGTCATCAATGCTCATATTGCGAGTAGCGGTGACAGTTGCAATGAGCTCTTTAGTCTTTCTGTCATACAGTTTAAGTAAAACCATTTTCATTTATTACCCTCCTGCCCGATGGGCTGTAATTGGTTAGGCTTTCGCCTGGAACATCTTTATTATAATATTATGTAGGGC
>ERZ1034925.747-NODE-747-length-12978-cov-4.733112_pt1 | contig 12978 bp, 12 predicted proteins | sample MGYA00520687_ERZ1034925 | MGnify/ENA primary metagenome ERZ1034925 (study PRJEB33766, sample SAMN09781758) | gut metagenome | biome: gut microbiome | host: Homo sapiens | place: Madagascar | study: EMG produced TPA metagenomics assembly of the PRJNA485056 data set... | reverse complement strand
TATCACTGTACTCACAATATCGTATGCAGGTGCTAATCGAATAGATAACATATCCGCTCCATAAAGTAATGATACATTCTTAATGTGATTATCTGTATTACCGATCAGATAATTAAACACACAAATATCCCATAATTTCAATTGATCCATAATCGGATCCGAAGAATGTTGCCGAAGAATTTCAAACATTTGCTTCAAATAGCCTGAATGATTCCGTTCATATTTATGAATTGCTGCAATTCCCATTGCCTGCGAGAAATCCTCCTGATGCAGACGATATGGAACTACAAATCCATCTACTCTTTCTGCATTATCCGAAAGAATACGATCATATCTCCTTGTTGCAAATAAGATGTCCTCATCCCGCCCCTTTCCTACATTGACAACAAAACTATCCGGTACCTCAATTCCTAAGTTCTTTGCAGTTTGTAAGCATAATTGTTCATTTGTCACAATGGCATCTAAACGAACATGGCTCTGTTTCACAATATGTGTACTTGGTGCTGCTCCTATTGGCAAATACCATGTTTTGTTATCTGAATCATAATATAATCCCACCTTGCCGGATGCTCCTGTCAAAGATAAATGAGCCTTTGTAACCAATTCAGCGGCTTCCGATGCTCCTTCCTTTGCAAGTTGTTGTACCTGTTCCATCTTAAGCCTCTGATATCCTGCATCCGGAATATCCTCCCCCTCTTCAATAATCTGAATTGCCCCCAGGCATTCTTTTCCCAACACAGCCAACAGAGTAAGATAATCTCCTTCATCTGCATGAACCCATCCGGCAACACACCTTCTGGTAAACCCCTCTGGCAACAATCCCTCAAAGAAATTTCTTGTCTCTTCTATTGAAAATGCTTCCTCTCTAAACGGAAGATGTATAGAAATCGGATGACACATTGGATTCGTACTATATTCTTTTCCGTAGGTAAACCGTGCATCTTCAGAACTCTCACCGGCTATCACACCGACATAATTCTGTTTTCCCTGTATTTCAATGTACACATTCAGTCTTCTCATAAAATGCTACCCTCTCTTTTCCATACACAGATCCATCCCCAACAGATTAGCCAGATAAATAGCTTTACCAATCTCTGCTGTTGCTTTTCCACGCTCCAGGTCCGATATAAAACTTACACTGAAGCCAGTAAATTCAGCCAGATATGCCTGTGTATACCCAAGTTCTTTCCTTCGATTGCGAATTGCTTCCCCATAAGACTTTGCATCTGTTATCTTCATACAACCTCCGTATTATATAGCCGTTCGGCTAAATTACATTTTGACAGATATAAAAATAGCCGTTCGGCTTATTTCTGATATTTGTATTATATATCAAGCCGTTCGGCTAAGTCAATTGCGGATTGCAGACACTTTCTCAATTCACTTTCCCAATCCCGGCTATCCGTATACCATATAGCCGCATATGCTCCATCTACACGCATCTGTGCAGACGATATAATAATAACAGGTATATCCAAGCCACGCTTTTTTACTTCCTGAATTACCCGATTGCCAGCCTCCCATTCCGGCTTTCCCCACTTTGTAATTGGAAAATGCATATCGGACAGGATCACATCATATGACGATGTTGTATCCTTTAAATATTCTAATCCTTCTTCTACACTTTCCACCCAGGTAACATCTTCTATCCCTAATGACTGCACCACGCTGTAAATCGCCATATATTTGGTTGTATTATCTTCAAAATGTAATATTCTCAACATATTCTTGATATCTCTGCTCCAAAATACTAAAAGAACAACTGTTGTCAGTTAATTTCTGTTTTCGATTTGTTATAACCATTTCATATATTTTATTTGCTTTTTTCTGAATCCGTTCAGCATTGTCCATACAAAACTGATATTCATTATTTAGTAACAAACGGTATTTTCTCCTCTGTAATATAGCAAAACAGGGAGATAAGTAGTCTTATCTCCCTGAAATTAACGATTCGCATTTTAAGCTGCGAAGCACTTAAATTAAAGGTTCACATTCAAAGTAGTGAAGCACTTAAATTAAAGGTTTGCACTCAAAGTAGCAACGCACTTAAATCAAGCAAGCTTTCTTGCTCATTTATATGATATGCAATTATGATGAAAAATGCAATAAAAAATTCTCAATTTGCAGCAGATTCTAACGTAATCTACAATCGTACAACACGAATATGTACCCGGTTATCTATACAAAATCCCCGGCCTCTTACCGAAGCCGGGGATTCGCTCTATCTCGCTATATTTGATATCAAATTAGTACTTATATACCTTAACGGTCTTGGTTCCATACGCTAATGCTTTTGCATGTGTTGAGAAGAAAATGTCAATATGATTACCTTTTACTCCACTACCACAATCTTCTACGGTATATACCACTCCATCAATTACAACCTGTGAACCATATGGTAACACACTTGTATCCGCTGCAATGGTTCTTCCCTCTGTCGGTGTTGTTCCACTTGCAGTCTTACTGTTGCCACCGGAACACTTCTTACATCCACAATATGCTGTTATTGTAAATGTTCCAATACATTCGCCGGATTCCGTTGCCTTAACCGGTGTCGTCGATGCACCCTTATAAGAAGTATCGGAACTTGTATTCGAACTTGTTGTCGTTGTTGTATTCTGTGCAACCTGCGTTGCCTGTCTCTCAGCCTCTGCTGCAGCTTCTGCCGCTGCTTTCTCAGCCGCTAATTTCTCTTCTTCTCTTCTCTGCAATTCTTCTGCAGATACCGCAATCTCATATAACCGGTCAATATCCACAAGATCTGCTGATACATAACCTGTCTTGCCATCTGCTAACATAACAGTAAGCCATGTAATATCATCTGTACTCTGCTCTGTTGTAGCAGCCTGTGTAGATGCCTCTGTATTCTGCTCTGTGGCTGCTTCTTCTGAACTATTCTGTGTTGTTACTTCTGTATTCTGCTCTGTAGAAGCTGCAACCTCTGTCGTATCATCTTCCGCAGCCTGTGTTGCTGTCTCCGTAACTGCTTCACTTGTAGCAGCCTCTGTATTCTCAGAGGTAACCTTCTCTGTTGTAGATTCCTCTGTCGATGCATCCGCTTCCGTCTTATCTTCATCCTCTCTTGGATCATCTAACACAGTAACACTTGCATCTTTATCTAATACAGTAACAATATCTGCATCTGTTGACTTCTCTTCCCGGATGTTCACGCCATCCTCTAAGACTGTACCCTGTAATGTAACATAATCCTTAGCAAATTCCTCTGCACTGTCTCCGGTTAATACATATTCTGACAATACATAACCTTCTACATCACCGGACTTAATCTTCGTCCATTCTCCATCGGTACCTTCTACAATTGCAATCGCTCCCGGATTCATAGATCCCACAAACTCACCGTCGGTACTTGGAGTCTTACGAATATTCAATGTCTCCTCAACATCGGCAATACACTTCTTGTCAAATTCACCTTCCGGCTTACTTGCTACGGTCTGCTCTGTATAAGCAACGACCGGTTCGGTTGTTGCTTCGGTTGTTACCTCTTCCGTTGCCATTGCAACCTGAACCTCTTCGGTTGTTGTTTCCGTTACTTCTTCCGTTGCAGCCTTGGTTGCTTCTTCGCTGCTTCCAAATAATGCATCCATTGCATTTACTTTATCATTCTTAGCCAATTCCTTCTGATTATCACTACCGGAATGTGCCAATATAATTCCACCGACAACTAATGCAATCAAAACAATTGCACAAAGTGCAATCTGCATATTTCTCACAAAATATCTTCCATTGAAGATGTTCTTTCTCATGTAAAGTTTATAGCGTTCTGTCATAACCGCTCTTCTGTTATGTCGCATAGTCTCTTTCCTCCATCAACAAAACGATTCTTCTATCTCTGTCCCTCGTTGATATCCTAAACTTCATAATAGTATTACGATAATTAAACCTCATACCAAAATGTTACAAACTTGTTACAAGTTGTAATATAACACTTAACAATCTAAATGTCAATACGTCATTTTTTACCCTGAAATCCCCTTTTTTCGTACTTTTTGTACATAGCCAACAGGATAATCGCACAAAAACCTACTATAATATGTTAAGATATCATTACAAGTTTGTACAATTGTTAAAATATTTATACTTATTTTTATATATTCTGCCAACAAAAACATATCATCACATCAGCGTAACACCCTCTTTGCATTGGTTGCGTGTATTATAAAATCATGATACACTCAAAAAGCGATAAGAATAATTTCTATATAATAAGGAGGAATTGATTCGTGGCAGTTATTCGAATTGACAAATATCTTGCAGATGCCGGAATCGGCACACGTTCCATTATTAAGAAAGAACTGAAAAAAGGATATGTCACGGTGAATGGGAATACGATCCAAAAACCGGAATATAAAGTAGATCCTTCAACCGATATCATTACTTATCTGAATGAAGAGATTCATCTCGAAGAATACGAATATTACATATTGAACAAACCGGCAGGTTACGTCAGTGCAACCCGGGATAACACAGCTCCAACCGTATGCTCACTTGTTGCTTCCGCCCGCAAGGATTTGGCACCGGTTGGGCGATTAGATAAAGATACCGAGGGATTACTTCTTATTACTAATGATGGTGTGCTTGCTCACCGTCTGCTTTCGCCAAAACGGCATGTAGATAAGACCTATTTTGCGATCATCAAAGGAATCGTAACGGATACCGACGTCGTTGCATTTGCCAACAGGCTGGTTATCGGTGACGAAGATCTGAACGTGGCAATGCCTGCAGCACTTACGTTTTATCCTTACACCGAAGCACAGACAAGACAGCCTTCTCTTCCGGATCATTTGAAACAGCTTGCATTGGATGCAGATAATGATAACCTCTCTTATATAGAAGTAACACTTCATGAAGGGAAATTTCACCAGGTAAAACGAATGTTTCAGGCAGTGGGTAAAGAAGTACTATATCTGAAGCGAATCCGGTTTGGTGCCCTATGTCTTCCGAAAGATCTTGCATCAGGGGAAAGTCGTCCTCTTACCGAAGAAGAACGAATGCTTTTGCTGGATTCATCCGGCAATAAAACCATATAAGACGGATCCACACTTTAGCAATTTAAAGTGTTGACATCTTCATTTTCTGATATTACAATAAATGCAGTAAATATAATGGAAAACGGAGTGAACATTTATGAATACAAAGGAACATTTCAGCATTGGATTTATTGGCTTAGGACTCATTGGCGGTTCCATTGCCAAATCAATCCGACGCATCTTTCCGGATACTGAAATATTAGGCTACGACGTAGATCAGGAAGCCCTGCGGCTTGCCTTAGACGATCATACATTATCAAAGACCGTAACATCCATCGAAGCTATGCATAATTGCGATTATATCTTTTTATGTGCTCCGGTGCATTATAATATCGCATATCTTCCTATATTAAAGCGCATCATGAAAGACAGTTGTATCTTAACCGATGTAGGAAGTGTAAAGAGTGATATCTATCAGGCGATTCACGACCAGCAATTAGACGATTACTTTATCGGCGGCCACCCTATGGTCGGCTCCGAACGAAGCGGTTACGAAGCCGCACATGACCGGCTGGTGGAGAATGCTTACTACTTTGTAACACCTTCCGAGACGGTCGCAGATGATAAAGTATCTGCATTCCGGACTTTTATCGAGGATCTTGGTGCAATTCCAATCTTATATAGTCCGGAACGACATGATGAGATTACAGCATATATCAGTCATATACCACATGTCATTGCTTCCTCTTTAGTGAATTTAGTTGCTGTCCAGGACGATCAGAGTGGAATGCTAAAGCAACTGGCTGCCGGTGGATTCAAAGATATAACCCGTATTGCTTCCTCAAACCCGGTTGTCTGGGAACATATCCTGTTAAGCAACCCGGTCAATATAGTAAAGGGATTACAGACATTTCGTAACGAGATTGATACAATGATCGATGCCATTCAGTCCGAAGATGCCCGCGGAATCTATTCTTTCTTTGACAGTGCCAAGGATTACCGCAATTCCATTCCGGAACATGCGACCGGTGTGATCCGGGTAAATTACGAAGTATACATTGATATTCCGGATGTTCCAAATGCAATCGCAAAGGCAGTAAACATCATCGGCGATGCCGGAATTAACTTGAAAAATATTGGCATCACCCATAACAGAGAAGATAATGAAGGTGTATTACGGCTTTCTTTCTATGATAACGACAGTGCAATCGCTGCCGCAGAACAATTAAAGCAACATCAATATACAGTTTATGAACGATAGGAGAAGAAACATCATGCAGATCAGACATTTTAACCAGTTACGTGGAGAACTTACCGTTCCCGGTGACAAGTCCATTTCTCACAGAAGTATTATGCTTGGTTCCCTTGCCAGAGGAACAACCGAAGTAACCGGATTCTTACAAGGAGCCGATTGTCTATCTTCCATCTCCTGTTTCCGGAAAATGGGAATTACAATCGAGAACAATCCTGCTACCAATACTGTACGAATTCACGGCAACGGTTTACACGGTCTGACCGCTCCTTCTGCCACCTTAGATGTTGGAAACAGTGGTACTACAACCCGTTTAATGTCCGGTATCTTAGCTGCACAGCCATTTACCTCTACGGTAGATGGGGACGCTTCTATTCGTAAACGTCCTATGGGCCGGATCATGAAGCCCCTTTCTTTGATGGGTGCCTCTTTCCACAGTCTGGAGACAGAACAATGTGCTCCATTTACCGTATCCGGCGGTCATCTTCATGGAATCCATTATGATTCCCCTGTTGCTTCCGCGCAGGTCAAGTCCGCAATCCTGTTAGCCGGGTTATATGCAGAAGGCGCAACCAGCGTGACTGAACCGGCACTATCCAGAAATCATACGGAATTAATGTTTGAATCGTTCGGAGTTGATATCAGAAGCGAAGGAACGACCGCTACTGTCAGACCTGCAGCCGAACTACATGCACAGCATATTGAAGTTCCTGGTGACATTTCCTCTGCGGCATATTTCATTGTCGCCGGTCTGATCACTCCGAATTCCGAGATCACGATCCGCCATGTCGGGATCAATCCGACCAGAGACGGTATTCTTACTGTGTGTAGGAATATGGGTGCAGATATTACACTCTCTAATGTGAAACAGGATGTTGGAGAACCGGTTGCCGATATTACCGTACGCACCAGCAGTCTGCACGGTTGTACCATTGAAGGTGATATCATTCCAAAATTGATCGACGAGATCCCGGTTATCGCCATTATGGCTGCATTTGCCGGCGGAACAACCACGATCAAAGATGCACAAGAACTGAAAGTCAAAGAATCCAACCGGATTGATGTTATGGTTGATAACCTGTCTGCCATGGGAGTGAATATTGAAGCAACCGACGACGGTATGATCATTCATGGCGGCAAGCCTCTTCATGCTGCTACGATCGATTCCAAACTCGATCACCGGATCGCCATGAGTTTTGCCATTGCCGGCGGTCTTGCAGATGGAGATACCGAGATTCTTGGTGCCGAATGTGTTAATATCTCTTATCCGACCTTCTATGAAGATTTACAGAAATTGGGATAAAGGCAGAATGCATTCCTAACACCATTATATAAAAATTCTTTACCGGGACGTTATATCATGAAAGTAAACAAAATCAGAAATTCATTTTTTCTTGTGCTTGCAGCCCTGATCTGGGGTGTTGCATTTGTAGCACAGACAACCGGTGCCAAAGCAACCGGACCATATACCTTTAACTGCATCCGCTCCTTTATCGGCGGTATTTTTCTACTTCCGATCATTAACATATTGGATCGCAGGAACGGCAATCCCGCTCCTTCCCCACAACAGAAAAAAGACCTCCTGACCGGAGGTATCTGTTGCGGTTGTATTCTGTTTGTTGCAACTACCTTGCAGCAGCTTGGTCTATACTTTGGTGTACCTGCCGGCAAGGCCGGATTCTTCACCGCCTGCTACATACTGATCGTACCGATTCTCGGTCTGTTCTTCCATAAACGCTGCGGACTTAAGATCTGGATCGGTGTTGTTCTTGCAGTTGCAGGATTATATCTTCTCTGTATGGACGAAGGTGGTTTTTCATTACAATTACGGGATATTCTTGTATTACTCTGTGCGGTTGTGTTTGCCTGCCACATCTTAACCATCGACCATTTTTCGCCACTAGTGGATGGCGTTAAACTGTCATGTATTCAGTTTTTAGTGTGCGGTATTCTCGGGTTAATTCCAATGTTCTTTGCAGATATGCATCACTCAATCGCAGGTATCCAGGTCTGGCTCACCTCTTTGGGCAGTATGGATGCCTGGATTCCTCTGCTATATGCCGGTGTACTGTCCAGCGGCGTTGGTTACACCCTGCAAATTGTTGGACAGAATGGACTGAATCCAACCATTGCCTCTCTGCTAATGAGCTTAGAATCTGTATTTTCCGTGCTTGCCGGATGGATAATACTCGGACAATCCATGAACGCACAGGAATTATCCGGATGTGTGCTTATCTTTATTGCGATCGTATTAGCCCAGATAGCGAATGATCCCCTTCCAACCTGACAGGAAACCGTACAACATCTGAACTTCCTATGAACGAACAATATCCCCGTCCTAAAACGGGGATATTGTATGTTGTGCAGCTTCTGCTACACGATTCAACTGTCACTTCCTTATTCACATAACTTAGAAAATGCATCTGCAACAAATTGAACCTTCGTTCCGATAATAATCTGTACCGATGTCTTACCTGGTTTGATAACACCTGCGGCACCTGCTGATTTGATCACCTTATCATTCACTGCGGTAATGTCTTTCACTTCGAGTCTCAATCTTGTTACACAATTGTCAATACTCGTAATATTGTCTTTTCCACCACAGCCTTCAAGAATTGTCTTTGCAATAGATGTGTAATCATCACTTCCAAGATCTACCTTCTTCTCAGCTTCGATATCATCATCTTCTCTTCCCGGAGTCTTCAGATCCCATTTCTTAATTGCGAAAAGGAATACGAAGTAGAATACAACAAATGCTGCAATTCCAAGAGGAATAATCAGCCATGTCTTTGCTGCTGCCGGAAGTGATGATGAGAACAACAGATCCATTGCACCTGCAGAGAAACTAAATCCTGCCCGGAAACCAAGTGCTACCGTGATCATGGTAAAGATACCATACAGTAATGCATAGATTACATATAATCCAGGAGCAAGGAACATGAATCCAAACTCAAACGGCTCTGTAACACCACAGATAAATGCACAAATTGCTGCAGAAGCTACCAGACCAATTGCAACTTTTTTCTTCGCCGGCTTTGCACATTTAATCATTGCACAAGCGGCACCCGGAATACCAAACATCATACAAGGGAAGAATCCTGACATATACATTCCAAGACTCCATGTTACATCTGCTGATGTATCGCCCTTCCAGAAATGCTGCAGGTCACCAAGTCCAATCGTATCGAACCAGAATACATTGTTCAGAGCATGATGCAAACCGGTTGGGATCAACAGACGGTTCAGGAATGCGTAGATACCTGCGCCAACTACATCCAGACCAACAATTGCCTCGCCAAGAGATACCAATGCACCGAACAACAACGGCCATACAAACAACAATACAACAGATACCAGAATGGATACTACTCCTGCAATAATTGCCACACAGCGTTTGCCGCTGAAGAAAGACAACCAATCCGGAAGCTTTGTATCCTTAAACTTGTTGTAACAGCAGGAACCAATGATACCGGCAAGAATACCAATAAACGGATTCTCAATCTTGTCGAATGCCAATGTCTTGGTTACACTGTCTGCGATAGATGGCATAATGGTTGTAACAAATCCGGTAGAAAGAAGTGTTGTAAGCATCAACCATGAAGCCAGTGCTGCGATTCCGCCGGTACCATCATTTTTCTCTGACATACCAACGCCAACGCCGATCGCAAAAAGGATTGCCATGTGATCGATCAAAGCACCTCCTGCTTTAACCAAAAACAGACCGATCAGATTGGGTACACCTTGGATATCCCCACCTTGCATAGTGGCCGGACATAAGTAATAACCAATGCCCATAAGGATACCACAAATAGGAAGTACTGCTACGGGAAGCATTAATGCTTTTCCCAGTTTTTGAAGAAATTTCATAGCTTTCTCCTCCTTTACGTTTTATTTAATTGGATATGCTCCAATTAGTTCATTTGTAATGTTAACGACCTCATACTATTCTTAGGACTGCATCCTCAGGAGAAACGTCTCCTTCTTTCAGAATAGTAATCTCCTTATAATCATCCGTGTTACAGATCAAAACCGGTGTAATACGATTCAATCCGGCTGCCTCAATCTTATCCAGATCCACATCCATTATCAGATCGCCTTTCTTTACCTGATCTCCCGCAGCCACATGTGCCGTAAATGGTTCCCCATTCAGTGTCACGGTATCTAATCCAATATGGATCAATATCTCAACACCGGAACCGGTCGTCATCGTCACGGCATGAAGCGTATCAAAAACCATGGTGACTTCACCATCCGCCGGAGCGTATATCTTCCCCTCCGAAGGAATCACTGCAAAACCGTCTCCCAACATCTTCTCCGCAAAGGTAGGATCCGGAACCTCTGTAAGCGGTACCACCTTCCCTATACAAGGAGAATGGATCATATTGCCTTTTGTTTTTCCCTTTAAAAATCCTAACATAGTATCTCCTTTCCGTCGATGTATACACCTACTATATCCAAATTCTGATCGAGAAGTACAAAATCTGCCTTCTTACCGGCTGTAATACTTCCCACGTCGTGATATATTCCAATTTCTCTCGCCGGATTCGCCGTTGCACATCTGACTGCTGTTTCCAGAGGAAGTCCAACCTCTTTCACAACAAACCGCATGCAGTCCATCAGGTTCGTTGCAGAACCGGCAATGGTTCCATCGTGTAAAGTTGCAAGATTCCCTTTCACTGTCACCGGCTGACCGCCAAGCGTATATTCACCATCTTCCAGTCCGGTTGCCCGCATACTGTCGCTGATCAGAATAATACGTTCCTCCCCAAACATGGCAAATGTTGCCCGAATCACAGAAGGATGTACATGTACACCGTCACAAATCAATTCTGCATGACATTGTTCAGAATCCCTGACTGCTCCTATCACTCCCGGCTGTCGATGGTTCATCGGCGGCATCGCATTATATAAATGCGTTGCATGGGATGCGCCTCTTTCAATCGCTTTCTTTGCAGTATCATAATCCGATGCTGTATGCGCAAGCGATATCACAACCTGCTCTTTTGCTTTATCTATAAATTCCATAGCCCCCGGCTCTTCCGGTGCAATATCCACCAGCCGGATCAATCCTCCTGCTGCGTCCTGAAGCTGACAAAAATATTCATAATCACAAGGTATAATATTGACTGCTGCCTGTGCGCCTTTTTTGGAAGGACTGATAAACGGGCCTTCCATATTAATACCAACCAAGTGTGCACCTCCATGATAGGAATATGCTCCGGCATTCCTCATAACCTCCAGAAGCTGTTCCTTCGGTATTGTCATGGTAGCCGGACATATACTTGTCACACCGACAGAAGCCTCATATGCCGTAATCACATCAAGTGCTTCTTCGGTACCATCGCACATATCTGCACCCTGGCATCCATGAAAATGAATATCCACTAACCCGGGAATCATTATAAGTCCTGCTGCATCTACAATCTCGTCATCTTCATCTGCCTCTTCTAACACATGGAGAAATCTTCCATTCTCTATCGCAACATTCCCTTTCACAAACTTGTTTTCCTGTGTAAAAACATTAGCGTCTTTTATGATCATATGCTCACACCCTTTGCCTGTCATTCATACGTCACTGATTAATCTTACTGAGTGCCGCCTTATCTGCTACTAAAGTAACATCATTATGAAGCTGCAGCACTGATGCCGGCACCTGTGGTGTAATTGGTCCAAAAAATGCTTTTTGTACAATATCGGCTTTCCCTTCACCACTCGCCACAATCAAGATCTTCTTGGCCTGCATAATGGTCTTAATTCCCATAGTATATGCCTGTTTCGGAACATCCTCTGCGGATGCAAAAAATCTTTTATTCGCTTCGATCGTTGACTCCGTCAGATCAACACAATGCACTTTTTTATCAAAAGATTCTCCCGGTTCATTAAAACCGATATGTCCATTATGTCCAATCCCGAGCAATTGCAGATCCACTCCACCCAGAGCCTCTATCAAAGCCGTGTATCTCTCACATTCTTTTTCAGAGTCAGGTTCCATACCATTCGGTAAATGTGTATTCTCTGCCGGTATATTCACAAGATCAAACAAATTCTCATGCATAAAATAATAGTAACTCTGATCATTATCCCGGCTAAGACCTTTGTATTCATCCAGATTCACCGTCATAACTTCCGAAAAATCCAGATCGCCCTTCCTGTACCACTCCACCAATTGTCTATACAAACCAATCGGTGTTGACCCCGTTGCTAATCCAAGAACGCAGTTCGGTTTCATTATTACCTGAGCCGATACAATATTCGCTGCTTTTCTGCTCATATCTGCATAATCTTTTGCCTGGTATATTCTCATTGATCATCACCCTTTCTCCCAAATACAAATCTCCTTGTACTGCATGCAGGCTCCACCAACAATTACCTAATGATACGACAAATCCATCTTACTACGCATCTAGTTTCGTCAAATTATACATTCTACAAATATTTTTTTGTATAATAGTTTTTCACGTCCATCAATTTTTATATAATTGATTGTAACAAACAGCCGTCATTTTGTCCACATCCCTTATTGCACTTTGCACAATTTTCGTCACTTTGACCACATATAACCTATAAACCATAGGGATTTTCTCGAAATCTTTGTACAACATATATAACCAGTCTGATATTTCCAATATTTTCCTTCCTGATCAAACCAAACTATTGTCAATATATATTCGTTTTATCTCATAACACCCTTGCACAGCGTGAGTAAGACAAAGTGGCATACGAGCAACGATGATTGGA
>ERZ1034925.745-NODE-745-length-12989-cov-3.969615_pt1 | contig 12989 bp, 23 predicted proteins | sample MGYA00520687_ERZ1034925 | MGnify/ENA primary metagenome ERZ1034925 (study PRJEB33766, sample SAMN09781758) | gut metagenome | biome: gut microbiome | host: Homo sapiens | place: Madagascar | study: EMG produced TPA metagenomics assembly of the PRJNA485056 data set... | reverse complement strand
GCCTCCGGCACAAACGGCGACAATCTGACTGAAACGTCGAACCCGTTGTCGTTCAGCCGTTCAATCGCTGCAATACGCTTGCTCGGCGGGCAGGCGTGCTCATAAGTGGCCGCCAGCGCGTCGTCGGTCGTCGTAATGGTGATCTGGATGTGCGCGAGGCGTTTGTCCATGATGTCCATGTATTCGGCCACCATATCGGACTTGGTAACAATCAGATAATGAATGCCGCGCTCGTTGAGCATCTGAATTACCTTGTGAGTGACGCCGTACTGCCGCTCAATCGGCTGGAAGCAATCCGTCATGCCGCCCAGCCGCACCAGACTGCCGGGTTCCAGCTTCGCAATCTTCCGTGCAATCTTGTCGGCGTTTGCCACGCTGGGAGCCGCCGGATTCCAAAGCCCTCGGAAGTTAAGCAGCGCCTTTGCATAGCAGTAAGAGCAATCATGCTCGCAGCCGCAGCCGTATGTGTCAATTCGCGTCGTCCACCGGCACCACACGTTGGCCTTCCTGTCGGTGTTCTCCTTGTAAAAACTCTTGAACTCCTTCATGGGTGATACCTCCATCAATCAAATATTGGTATCATTTGTGCCTTTAAGTAACTTCCTTAGTCCCTTCATGGCTCCGTCGCCGTCGCCTGCGAGAATTTGTCCTTTAAGCGTGGAATGCTGCTGCCACGTCAGCTTGTCCTTGCAAGCCTTCAATTGAATGAGGGCTTTCACATCAATCTGTTTCATATTCAATCACCTTTTCAATGTCGAAGTTATTTCTCTTGAGCATGGCGTAGAAGTGGAAATATTCAATTCCGAATTTTTCCGACCAGCCCTTAACCGTGCGGGTTTCTCCACGATACGTCAGATGCCGATTATTGCTCCTGTTTGACTGCTGATCTGACAATGCGAGCCATCGACAGTTATCCGGGCAGTAGTTTCCGTTTTGGTCGATGCGGTCAATGGTCAGGCTGTCTGCGTATCCGTTATCCATTGCCCAGTCGTAGAAAACCTGAAAGTTCATCCATTCCGGGCAAACAGATATGCCTTTACCGCCGTACCATTTGTATTCTTTGATGTTCGGATTGAAGCATCGGCCTTTCATGTTCGCCCAGATGCGATACAAGCGCGTGTTCCTTTTTCCGTGCTTTGTATGAGCAGCAGATTTCACTTCTTTTTCGAGACATCCGCAGCTCTGCGTGTGGCCGCTTCTCAAATGCCCTCCAGAAGCTATTGTCGTGTTGCCGCACGCGCATTGACATTTCCACATTGCCTGCCCGCACTTATCACTACCGATGCGTTCGATTACTTGTAACCTTCCGAACTTTTTGCCCGTCATATCAACAAGCCGCATCTGTATATCACACCCTTACTCTATGTAATCCTCCACCCGCCTGCGGAAGTAGTCCGTCAGGCAGGAATCGCAGAACCATTCGTCATTGATGCAAACCGCATCTTCCTGCTGAATCGGTTCTTCGCAGCAGCAACACACCGGAAGGCGTTCGAGCTGTGCTGTCTTTTCGGCGTCCCAGCTCGCGAAATCCGCCAGCGGATTATCCGTTATTTGCATCGCGTTTCGCCTCCCTCACTTTTCGTTTGCGCTGTTCGTCGCAGCGCTTTATGTATTTCTCGGTCGCCGCCTTAATAGCGGCCTGGTCTGCTTGGCCGTGTATGCGCACCGTGGCGCAGCCGACCTTGTACTCAGTCATCGTTCCGGCCCTCGTCTGCCGGTATCCGAGCCTGAGCTGCGGCCTTAATACGTTCCTTACGCTGCATCATGTAGCGCGATTCCGCTTCAGCGTTGCGCCGCTCGATGGCGTCCAGCAGTTCTAGCTTCTCAAGAGTAGTCATTTACTTCTCTCCTTCCGCGTCTTTAATGATAGCCAACCATTTCTTGTAGTAGGTAAGCAATTGTGCCACCTTTTCAAAGTAGCTCATTAAGCTACCTCATCGGCAAAAAAAATCGCTTCCCGTTCGGACTTACTGAGGTTGAGTAGCTCACACAGCATCTTAACTTCGCTAACCTTAAAGTCCGAACGATTGTAAATCTTATTGGTTAGTGCAGCGACGCCTATACCTAACTTCTGGGCGATAAACCCACGTCTGAAGCCAGATTCCTTGATACGCTTCAAAAGAAAATCGGTGTTTATCATGTGCTTGCTCCTTTCATCTAGTAGCTAAATCAGCTACTTAGTACAATGGAATTATAGCCCTGAAAAGCTGTTTTGTCAACTACTTTTTTGCAACGGTTGCAAAAATATTGACAAACTGGCTACCCGACACTATAATATGTGCAGGAGGTGAGACGATGAACGACATAGGACAAAGAATTTTAGAGGCGCGAAAGGAAGCGGGTCTAACGCAGCAGGAACTCGCTGAAAAGATTGGGTATAAAACGAAGTCAGCCATCAATAAGATTGAGCTTGGAGTTACCGATCTGCCGCGTAAAAAGGTTACAGCAATCGCGCAAGCACTCGGCGTGACGCCCGGATACTTGATGGGATGGGATGAGGAGCCGGAGGAAATGGGTACAATTGCGGCAAGCGTCATCAAGGACGTTAACCTCCTCAATTTGGTAAGGGCCTACCTGAAGATGAGCGAGACGGATCAGCGCACGTTGTGCGCTTTAGCGACGTCACTTGCCGAAAAGCAAAAAGACTGAACGCGCAGGCGTTCAGTCTGGTGGTATCGATTATTCAGTCGCTGCCTTTGCAGAGTTAAGCGTTTGTATAAACGATAACATCAGTCGGAGGTGGTACTCGTCCATGTTCGCTATGTATTGCATAATCTCAGTTTTGATGCGGTCTGCTTCCATCTTGCTTGGTCGCCTCCTCCTAAATGTGGCCGAACGCCGTTAAAGGTGTCTTTAACGGTGTCTTGTCAGAAAATATTGTAGAGTGGAACGAGTTTGAAATCAATGGTAATCGTTGCCACGATGCCACACTATTTTATATGCGAGCAGCCGCACAATTATGCTACACGAAAGGAGGCGATGCCCGCAAAGTACAGCGGCAACACCGATACAATAACATCATAAGGACGTGAATCAAGTGACAGCATTAGAACAAAACAGCGCTGGTGAATCGGCGCTGCACCCACAGATGGACAAATACGCCATCTATCTGCGTAAAAGCCGTGCTGACGCGGAGGCCGAGAAGCTGGGCGAGGGCGAAACGCTTGCCCGGCACAAAAAAATCCTGACCGAGCTTGCGGCACGGAAAGGATTATATGTAGAGAAGATATACCATGAGATTGTGTCCGGCGAAACCATCGAGGCGCGCCCGGAGATACAAAAGCTAATGGCCGATTGCTACGCGGGCAAGTATCGCGGCATAATTATAGTCGAAGTAACCCGCCTATCGCGCGGTAGCCAAGGCGACGCGCAGAAGATCATGGACTGTCTGAAATTCTCGAACCGCAACAACGGTCTGCTGGTCATCACACCGACGAAGGTTTACGACGTGGCGCACAATCCGGACGACGAGGAGTACATGGAGTTCGAGCTTTTCATGTCGCGCCGCGAGTACAAGATGATTAAGCGCCGCATGGATCGTGGCCGGACGCAAGCCGTCGTCGAAGGTAACTACATGGGCTCATACCGCCCATACGGCTATGACATTCTCAAGACGCGGACCAGCCGCACGCTTGTGCCTAACGCTGAGGAAGCGCCCATCGTTAAGCAAATATATGAGTGGAGTGCTGAAAAAGGCTGGTCCGCCGGGAAGATTGCACGAACGCTAACCACGATGGCAGTGCCCACCTACACAGGCGACCCCGAATGGTCAACAGCGACCGTCAAGACCATATTGACCAACCCAACATATAGCGGGAAGGTACGCTGGAATGACAGGATGACGGTCAAATCAATGGTCAATGGCGAACTGATCTCCAGCCGCCCGCGCTCGTGTCATACGGACCATTATATGTTATACGAAGGAAAGCATGAGGCGCTTGTCAGCGAGGAAACTTACAGAGCCGCCTCCAGACGCTATTATAGCGACCGGACAAAGGCCAACTTCAAGTTGAAAAACCCGTTAGCCGGGCTGCTTAGGTGCCAAGCTTGCGGTAAGATGATGATGCACCAGAGTTACAAAGGCAGATCGACGCCGCCTCGCTTTAACCATCGTCAGTCTACTGTCTGCAAGGTCAAGTCAGCCACAGTAGAGGACGTAATGAAAGCACTCATTCATGCGCTCAAGCTCTATATTGAGGACTTCGAGCTCAAGATTGACAACCTGCCCGATGTGGACGAGAACTCAATTCTCTCCCAGCTCAACGCACTGGAAGCCGAGCAGCGTAAGGTCGAGAAGAAGCTGGCCAAGGCGTTTGATGATTACGAGGAAGGCATCTACACGGCAAACGAGTTTGTGGCTCGTAAAGCAAAGCACACGGCCCGGCTCGACGCCATTAAGGCACAGATGGAATCGTTGGAAGTAAGTATTCCTGAAAAAGAGGAATACCAAGAGAAAATTATGCTGCTCTCGGAAGCGCTGGATTCCCTGCTTGACGACGCACTCGACGCGGACGTCAAAAACGAGTATCTCAAGCGCATCATTGACCACATCGATTTCAGCCGCGAGAACAACGCCGAGTTTATATTAGACGTCTATCTCAAGTGAGATGGGCGCATGGTCGGAGCCGAGTATGTCAGTGTGAATTTCGGCTGATCTGATGCACTCTCGCGCGAAATCAGACACGAGGAAGTAGTCCAGACGCCAGCCGATATTCCGAGCCCTTGCACCCGCTCGATAGCTCCACCAGCTATACTTCGCTTCATCGGGGTGCAGGTCGCGGAACGTGTCAGTATACCCTGCCTCCAGCAGGGCGGCGAACTTGCCGCGCTCCTCATCGGTAAATCCGGCGTTGCCTCGATTGGCATCCGGGTTCCGCAAATCCAGCGCGGTTGCTGCAACATTAAGGTCACCACAAATTATAATGGGCTTTTTTGCGGTCGATTTATATGATGGATGGGCGTCTTTTATAGCGCCACCATGATATATACGCCGCGGAAAGCCCTCAAGGAGGAAGATACACTTGAGGATTATATGGAAAGACAGCGAACCCAAGACCAAGGTCTGGCAAGAGTTCGTTTACCGTGGGCGAAAAGTCACCGGTTACGCCAATGGCCCAGTGGTAGGCTGGGTAACAGACCTGCCAGGAGATAATAACATCTACTATCCACGCGAGTGCGCGTTTAACGCGATAGACATCGCGCTGGGCGGGAAAACAAGGAAAGCCAATCCTAAACGGCACGCGCTCGGCGTAAAAACAATCGGCACAGTGCCCGGAAAGGACGTGCACATATGCGGATAGTTTGGAAAGACAGCGCGGTGCCCGAAACATACAGAAAAATGAAGTACCGCGGCCACTACCTAACCGGCACGCCGTATGGCTGGGAAATATCAATCCCCGGCGACGATAACCTGTACGCAAACCACTACTGCGCACAGAACGCCATCGACAAGCACCTCGGCGGGACTGCCATCAGGGGCGAGTGCAGCGCCAAGCGTAAGCGCTATGGCATTCAGATCGTCGGCAAAAAAGGTGGTGAGCCAGCATGAAGAAGAACGGCAAGCGTCAGCAACTCAAGCGGATGACGGTCCGCGAGAAGCTGGAGCTCATGAGGCAAACCGAGCAGCGCAACGAGGAGCGCCGCAAGGCCTTCCGTCGCCAGCAGACTAAAAAGTGAAGAACGGAGCCCCCGAATGCCGGGGGCTCTTTTTTATGGTACCCAGTCCGCCATCACGGGGCTGATTGAGCATGTACCATAAAGTATTTCCATCACCATGCCCTCGTCTAACCGCACCATCGCACTATCTCCAACCCTTAGCGTGCTTTGCGCCAGACGATAGGACGCATTGGATGAACGGCTCTCGTCGTATGTATTATAATCATCCAACGTCTCAAACGTGTTTATATACAACGTCTCCTGCTGCCCGGCCTCCGTGCACGTAAGCATATACATGCCGGGCTTAATACTTGTTCCCGCGACATAAAGCCCATCGCAGATGATCGACGGCACGCTACCATTCTTAGCGATTATGGCCGCTTCCACAGCCTCATGCAGCTCCAGCAGTTCTTCAAGGCTCATCGCCTCAAGGTCAATGGCAGCAGTCTCTCCGTCCGCGCAGACGGGCGCAGCAACGCAAACCGCAAGCAGGCATACGAGTAGTGCCGAGATAAGTCTCTTCATCTGTGGTCCCTCCCTGATTTTGATTCTGAGCTATTCGACACACTCCATCCTTTTTCCTGCCGGGCACAAAAAAAGCTGGAGGATTATCCTCCAGCTCGTTGGTCACGTTCCATAGTCTCTGCTATGGCTCGCGCAATGAATCCATTGACTGATTCGCCGCGCTCATCCGCGTGCTTCTTAATGACGTCCTTGTGCCCCTTGGGGACGGTTAAGTTAATCCGGTCATATGCCTTTTCGTTCCACTTGTTCTTGGATGCCGCGCTTGCTCTACCGCCCATAAGTACCCCTCCTTCGTTACTATTGCCAGTATAGCACCCTTTTCTATACTTGCGCAAGTAAGCATATTGCACAAGTAAGCACATGGATGTTTAGCCATTTCGCCAATTGCTTACTTGCGCAAGTAAGCGTATAATAAGCACATAAGCAAGGGGCAAACAAAATAAGGAGGAACAAAACAATGATGATGCGTGAGTTTGAAGAAATGACTGGTATTTACCCGACCGCAACGATGTACAAGGCGATTGAGGCCGCCTACATGGAGTTCGACGGCGACAAGAAAGCATTCTGCGAGGCTTACAAGCAAAACAAGAATGGCATAGCCCAGAAGATTCAGCGGAATGGAATGATGAATGAGGTGAGAAAGACCGAGGAGCTTGAGAATCATATAAAGTCGCTGAAGAAGGATATTCTGATGCAGCAAGAGCAAATCAAGCGGTTGGAAGAAAAGCTCGAACGCGAGCAGGGCTGGGCACCGTATGAGGACGAGCACAACGTCAAGCAGGCCGACTACGAGCAATTGGCCTCCGCCTCCTTCACCGAGGAGCTGAGCGATGAGGAAGCGGCGGACATGATTGCAAGCGACTTCGGATTCGACAGGAGCAAGATAGTGATAGTCCACGAGGTTCCCAAGTACGAGATAAACCGCAGCAGGGCGCTGCGCAAGGTCGGCACCTACGAGCGCAAGGCTCTGTACAACGCCACCGACTGGAACTACATCCTGTTCAACATCCGTGGTAACTGCACGATGGGTTACGAGATGCACAACGGCGAACTTCGGATGTACTGGGGCTGAGAAACGACAAGCCGGTGAGAGGCGGGGCAGGCACCCCGCCCCACGTCCCATAATAATAAGATGGAAAACAAGGAGGAGAAAAGTTTGAAAACTGCTAATGAGCTAATTAAGACCTGCATTGCTCGTGATGACTGGAAGCACTTAAGGCTCTGGAGATGGGCAAGTGATTATGAATCCAAGATGCTCGAATGGAACAACATCCTGCCTCCCGTCGATGATGACCGCCGCGTTTATATAAACATCTATAAGCAGGTGTATGATGCCATAGACAGTCTCCCTGATAACCCCAACGTTTGGGTATGCTGTGCGGTTAGCCATGAAATGGACAAAGAACGCGAAGTGATGAATGAAATCATCGCCCGGTTCGGCAATGGGTGCTGAATGAGAATCGGCGGGTGGTGCAAACCTCCCGCCCACTTCCAATTAACATTACAGATATTGACTTTTTTACTTTTTAATGGTAAAATATAGACACACGGAATAGCCGCCAAGCGCGGCAGAAGGAGACAGTATGGCATACTATGATGTGAAACACTGCTGTGGCCACGTTGAGAGCGTACAACTATATGGGCCGACGAAAAATCGTGAATGGCGAATTCACCAAATGGAGCAGGAGCTTTGCTCCGAATGCTGGGCGGCTGAACTGGCGCGCAGGAATGCTGAAAATGCAAAGAAGGCGCAAGAAATGGAATTGCCGCCGCTACAGGGAACCGAAAAACAGGTGGCGTGGGCGGAAACTCTGCGCATGGAATTTATCGCGGAATACGAACGCGATTACGCTAATCGACCGATGCGAGTTGACGCGGGGCTGGAAGGCTGCTCATATGACGAGTATGCCGAAGCGATGCTGAAAGAGCCGCGCGCATCGTGGTGGATTGACCATAAGGATAGTTGGTGGCGGTACGATATGATTCACAACGTGGTCGAAGCGGCCCGGAAGAAGCAGGGTGCTAACCCACTGCAAAAAGCCGCACTCGAAGAAATGATGATGAAACCGGCGGTAGATGGAATCAAGCCGCAGGGTGCCATTATTACGCTCGAAAGCGCGGAAAATTACGTTACTGCACAATGCGAGACGCGTAACGAAGCGTTTACTAAGATTGTAAAAGAGCTTGGCTATCGCTGGAATTCCACAAAGCGTTGCTGGCGCTTCTCGGTTAGCGTATCAACTGGTAGTACGGCGGAACGTATGACTGAGCTTGGCTCGAAGCTGCTGGCCGCTGGTTTTCCGCTCATTGTGTCGGACGAGGCCGTCCGGCAGAAGATAGTAGCAGGCGATTACGAGCCGATTTATCCGCGCTGGCTCACAAGTGCATCTGATAAATTGGTGCTGCGCTGGGAACGTGGGAACGATGACCTGTATGCGGCAGCAAAGGCGCTCCCCGGCGCACGCTGGGACCACGATTTGCAGGGGATTACGGTTTCTTCCAAATCATTTAAGGCCGTGCTGGATTTTACCCAGGCATACGACTTTCGCATATCACCCGGTGCCACGAAACTCATTGAGGAGCAGCGCGAGGTTGAGCGGCAGGCCCTACTTGTAAAGCCTACCGTCAAGCAATCCGAAAAGCCCAAGTCAAACGGCATGTGTGATGTTCTCAACAGCAGCCGTGAAGTACTGCCCGAACTGATAGACGATGACACTTAAAACAAAACTGATGGCGCATCAGGTGGCGGGAGTTGAAAAGCTCCTGCCCCTGAAAATCGGCGCCCTTTACATGGAGATGGGCACCGGCAAGACACGCACCGCTCTGGAGATTGTCTACCGTCGTGCCAACAAGGGCAAGCTCGATCGCGTTATCTGGCTCTGCCCTTGCAGCGTACAGAGTAACCTAAAGGCAGACCTTGACAAGCACTCAGACGGCTGGAGAGAGATTATACAGGTACATGGCATAGAGAGCCTGTCCTCCAGCGTGAGGCTATACAGCGAGCTGCTGGAGACCGTAACGAGCAAGACGATGTTAATCGTCGATGAAAGCAATCTCGTAAAAAACGGGCTTGCTATCCGCTCAAAGCGCATAGTCGCGCTGGCCGAATCATGCAAATACCGCATGATACTAAACGGTACTCCTATCAGTCGAAACGAAGCGGACCTGTTCAACCAATGGTACCTCCTCGACTGGCGCGTGCTGGGGTATCAGTCATATTATGCGTTCGCCGCCAATCACGTCGAGTATGACGAGACCACGCACCGAATCCGCCGCACGCTGAACACGGATTATCTGGTAGAGAAAATAGCGCCGTACAGCTATCAGGTGAAGCGCGCAGAATGCTTCGAGTTGCCTGACAAAAAATACGGCGAGTGGCACTGGAATATGACATGCAAGCAGGAAGCTGAATATAGCCGCGTAGCTGACGTGCTCATGATGGACGTAGATGAACTGCAACCCAGCACGATATACCGCATGTTCTCCGGCTTGCAGGCCGTCATAAGCGGCCAATACGTCAACGTGGACACGCTCCACTTTACGACAAGCCCCATGTTCGCCCGAATAGACGATAACCCTCATATTGATTCACTGCGTGACCTCATAAACGCTCGGATCGGCGCGGAAAAGGCAATCATTTTCTGCAAATACACGCATGAGATTAACGAGGTTATGGAGTTGCTGAACCGCGAGTACGGCTCCGATAGTGCGGTCTCCATGTTCGGCGAGGATAACCTTAAAAAGCGTCAGGCTAACATTGAGCGTTTCCGCGCCACCGCGCAGTTCCTCGTCGCAAACAAAACCTGCGCCGGTTACGGCCTCAACCTCCAGTTCTGCCACAACGTAATTTATTATTCCAACGATTGGGATTACGCCACACGCATTCAGTCCGAGGACCGCGTGCACCGCCTCGGTCAGGCCGAGCAGGTGTATATCTACGATATGATATGCAACGATTCGCTGGATGTTAGAATCGTCGCGTGCCTTCAACGAAAGGAAATGCTGCTGGACAGCATCAAGGCCGAGCTTAAATCCGCTGGCGCGGAAGATCGGCAGGCGGCGCTCCGCAGCTTCGTGTTTGGTAAGCGCAAGAAAAGGGGAGCAATAAATGATGGAGAAAGTTTACGGGACACTGAATGTGTATGACGCTCTCCAAGAGCGTCTAAAGTACATATTCGATGAGTTCGACAACATATACGTTTCGTTCAGCGGCGGCAAGGATTCCGGGCTGCTGCTGAACTTGGTAATGAAGTACATGCGGGAACACAATATTACTCGCCGCATCGGACTAATGCACCAAGACTTTGAGGCGCAGTACACCGCCACCACCGAGTACGTGACCCGCATGTTCGACCGCTATGCGGACGGCATGGACGCCTACTGGATATGCTTGCCGATGGGTAGCAAGACCTCGTTGAGCAATTATGAGCTGTACTGGTACCCTTGGGACGATGACAAGCGCGACATATGGGTTCGCGAGATGCCACAGAACAAATGGGTTGTAAACCTGCAAAACAATCCGTTTGATTTCTATAAGCACAAAATGTTGCAGGAAGACCTATACAGGCAGTTCTCCCGCTGGTATCGCGACAAGAACGGCGGCGGGAAAACTGTTTCACTAATCGGTATGCGCTGCGATGAATCCCTCCACCGTTACAATGCGGTAATAAACAAAAAGTACGCCTACAAGGGCAAAAACTGGATAAGCCAGACTTATAAAAATGTCTGGACGGCCAGCCCGCTGTATGACTGGACCGTCGAGGACGTCTGGACGGCAACCGGCAAGTTTGGATTCGATTACAACCATCTGTACGATCTGATGTACAAAGCAGGCCTCAGCATTTCCCAGATGCGCGTCGCCAGCCCATTCAACGAGTGGGCGACGCAAGCGCTGAACATGTACCGCGTAATTGAACCGGCGGTATGGGCAAAGCTGGTAGGCCGCGTGCAGGGCGCGAATTTTGCCGCAATATACGGCAGTACAAAGGCGATGGGCTACCGCGAAGTGACCCTCCCGCCCGGCCACACTTGGCAGAGTTATACCATGTTCCTGCTGGACACCCTGCCGGAGGCTGTGCGCAACAACTACATGGAGAAGTTCAAATTCTCGATAAACTTCTGGCACAAGACCGGCGGCGGCTTCTCCGACGAAGTGATTGAGGATATTCGCTCGCACGGTTATCATATCCGCGAAAACGGAATCTCTAATTTCACCAAAGGCGGCAAAACGAAAATCGTCTTTGAAGGTGATATTCCGGACGATACCGACGACGTGAAAAGCACAATCGATATTCCGAGTTGGAAACGCATGTGCTACTGCATCCTGAAGAACGACCACCTTTGCCGGTTCATGGGCTTCGGCCCCAACAAGCGCCAGCAAGCGCAGATTAACGCCATAAAGGAAAAATATAAGATCATCATCCGAGGAGGAACGCCAGATGTATAAAAGCCCTGTATATGGTATACGCCCTGTACCAATTGAAAAGATACGTCCGAACGAATACAACCCCAACAGCGTGGCTCCGCCCGAAATGCGGCTGCTTTACGACAGCATTAAGGAGGATGGTTACACTATGCCGATTGTCTGCTACTATGACGCAGAATCGGACATGTACGACATAGTGGACGGCTTCCACCGATACCGCATCATGCTGGAGCATGACGACATCCGCGCCCGTGAAGGAGGCATGTTGCCGGTTTCCGTAATCGATAAGCCGCTGGATGAACGCATGGCCTCCACCATCCGCCACAACCGCGCCCGCGGCACACACGATGTTGACCTGATGGGCAACATAGTTGCCGAGCTGCATAACATAGGCCGCTCCGACGCATGGATTGCCAAGCACCTAGGCATGGACGCCGACGAGGTGCTTAGGCTCAAGCAGATAACAGGTCTTGCCGAACTGTTCAAGGATAAAGACTTTTCCCGCTCGTGGGACGTTATCGACACAAGCAATATCGACGATAAGGTAGAAACGTAATATGGGACTGCTAAAACCTCTAACGCTTGAGAATCTTAATCAAATAAAATCGGATGGCGGCCAATTCTGGCCCTATCCGATGCCGCCGTTTTTGTCGATGGAAATACACTGCCACGTCAACACGGCATGGGTCGAATGGAAAACAATCTATAAGTACCTCACGCGCGGATATTTCGATTTCCGTGCGGATACCTACAACCAGTCGTGGCGCGTATGGGCGCAGCAGCCCACGGACGATGAGCGAGATGCAGCGCCGTGGGATTTCTCCAGATGGGAGGTGGATTAATGGTATCGACAAAGGAGTATGCCGAGCGGACTGGTGTGCCGCAATATAAGGTTACTGAACAAATAGCCGTGGGGAGGCTGGTAGGCCGTCTCGTTGGCCGCACATATGTAATGCCTGACCCTGATCTTAGCACAGACCCAGATTGGGAGCGCCTGATTTCTGGCGAGCTTATAACCATCAACGAATATGCCGCCAACAATAGCGCGACGCCAACGGCAATCAAAATGCGCGTGAGAAACGGCAAGCTGCCCTCTCTGAAAATAGGTGGCGCAGTGCTGGTCGAGCGAGATGCAGATTTTTCGGATGACCGCATTTCTTCCGGCAGGTATATTGGCTGGAGGGACAAATAACAAATAAAAAAACCGCGGAGCCGCACAATGCAGCCCCGCGTTTTCTCATTCTTCTTCGTCGCCCTCGCCCTCGTCATCCTCAAGCGTGCCCGTGTCCACCTCAGGCAGACCCGCCACCGATGTAAGCAGGCTCAGTATGCCCGCCAGTGTCGCGGCAGACGCTACCATCACCCAGTTGATGTCGCCCAGTAC
>ERZ1034925.744-NODE-744-length-13013-cov-25.962957_pt1 | contig 13013 bp, 11 predicted proteins | sample MGYA00520687_ERZ1034925 | MGnify/ENA primary metagenome ERZ1034925 (study PRJEB33766, sample SAMN09781758) | gut metagenome | biome: gut microbiome | host: Homo sapiens | place: Madagascar | study: EMG produced TPA metagenomics assembly of the PRJNA485056 data... | reverse complement strand
ATATAATATATATTTATATAAAACTCCACAGTTATTCTTCTGCTTCTTTAACAATAGGTTTCAATAAAAATACCAACGGTATTGAACAAATTGCAATCATTGTAAGAATCAAAAACAAATCATAAAATGCCGATAACCTTGCTTGTAACAACATTTGTTTATAAACCATAGATATTGCTTTTTTCCCAGCCATATAATGAGATAAGTTTATCAAATAATGAGATTTTAAAATAGCCAAATGATACTTATAACTCAAACTTTCTGGAGCAATATTATGTACCAAATATGTTTGATGAACTTGAGATACTCTTTGAATAAACGTTGAACAAGCAGTTGTAACAACTGCAGTCAACGCACACTTATACAAACTATGCAATCCAGCACCATCAGCAACTTTTCTTGATGAAATAGTTGCAAATGTCATAGCACTCACTGGAATAAATGTAAATGCTATACCACTACCAAAGAAAAAGTTTGGAATAACAATACTAGCCATTGAAGACTCAGGATTTATCATAGAAAATGCAAATGTTGATGAACCTAAAATAAATAAACCAACACCTATCAAAATTCTATTATCAATAATATTCGCCAATTGACCAACAACAGCAAGCATAATCGCACAAGAAACAATTCTTGAGGCAACTGCACAACCTGACAAGAATGCCGTATAACCCAAAATACTTTGTACAAATAATGGTATCAATAAAATCGTTGAATATACCATCAAGTTCACAATACCACCTAAAAATGTGCCTATAGCAAAATTTCTATTCTCAAATAATCGCAAATTTGCAAATGCATTTTTATATTCCAATTCCCATATAAAGAAAAATATAAAAGCAAAAAATGAAATTCCAGCAGTCCATGCAATCCAAGTACAATCTAACCAATTGTTTTGTTCACCTTTATCCAAAACAATTTGCATTGCTAATAATGCTAATGAAATTAAAAACAAACCCAATGCATCAAATTTTTTATTAGTTACTTTGACTGTTGATTCTTTCAAGAATTTCTTAATTAAAAATATTGCTAATATACAAAATGGAATATTGATAATAAATACCCACTGCCACGAATAATTATCAGTCAAATAACCACCTAAGACAGGTCCAATCAATGGTGATAAAATTACAGCAAACCCAAACAATCCCATTGCTGTACCTCTTTGTTGTTTAGGAAAAACTGATAAAAGTACACTCTGAGATAATGGCATTAACGGTCCACCTCCAACACCTTCTATCAAACGTGAAATTATTAAAAATGGTAAATTGGGTGCAAATGCACACATAAATGCACCAATAGTAAATAAATATATACACCATAGAGCAAGTTTTTTAACTCCAAATGCTTTAACTAACCAACCAGTCAACGGTAACATAGCACCATTCGAAATCATATAACTTGTAATAACAGTATTTGCTTCATTTTGAGTTGCACCATAGTAACCTGCAATATACGGCATACATACATTTGTACCAGAAGTTGCTACCATTGCGAAAAATGTTGGCAATATCATTACTGCCGCAATAATATATGGATTAACTTTTTTCTCCACCATATTTATTTTACCTTCACAGTCGGAACAACAGACATGCCAGGCACAATATTATATTCAGAATAATCTTCGGTAAACAAAATTTTTACAGGTACACGTTGAACAATTTTTACATAACTACCAACAGCATTTTCTGGTGGGAAAAGACTAGATTTAGCCCCTGTAGAACGTTGAATACTATCAACAACACCTTTAAATTTTTTATTTGGATAAGTATCAATTTTAATAGTTACAGGTTGTCCAACATTCATATGAGTTAATTGGATTTCTTTGTAATTAGCAATAATCCATACATGCTTTGGTACAATTGAAAATAAAGGTTGAGCAACTTCAACATAATTACCTTCCTCAACATTTCTTGCCGAAATCAAACCATCTTGAGGAGCATAAATTTTTGTATAAGATAATTCCAACTTTGCTTCGGCAACTTCAGCCTCTAATCTTTGTATTTCAGCCGAAAGTTCTTCTGATTTCGCTTTACCAGATTCCAAAGCATATTTAGCGGCAGATGCTTTTTCATTTGCTACTTTATGATTAGCACCAGCAACTGTCATAGAAGTTTTACTCTTTTCATAATCTTGTTTTGATACAATACCTGCACCATACATCTTGGCATATCTATCATAATCACTTTTAGCAAAACTATATTTTGAACTTGTGGAACGAGTATCTTCATAACTTTGACTTAATTTTGAAGAACTTTCATCAACACTACGTTCATTAACATTCAATTTTGCTCTTGCGGCTTTTAATTCAGCTTCTGCTTGTTGCAAACGTACTTCATAATCTTTAGGATCAATTTCTAGTAATAAATCACCTTTTTTCACTTCTTGATTATCATCTACATACAAATGTATAACTGGACCAGAAACCCTAGGTGAAACTCTGATTAAACGTCCCTCAACAAAAGCATCATCTGTTGTTTGATAATAAGTTGTAAAAATCATAATACCAATACCAAACAATACTGCACCAATTACAGAAAGAATAGGTATCAAAACCCTTTTCTTTTCCATTTCTTTTCTATTTCTGCTTTCTCTTATTTTTTTTATTTTATCCATATTAACCTCAACTACAACTGTAATGTTGTTTTATTAATTAAATTTTCTCTTATTTTGTCCAATGTTTCAATAAATTTATCCATTTCATCTTCAGATATATTTTCTGATGTCATTGCCCATATATTAAGAATTATAGGTAATACTTTATTTCTAACCCTTTTACCTTCTTCTGTAATATATATTTTATGTATTTTCCTACTTGTAGTATCTACAACTTTTTTTATATAACCCTTTTTTTCAAGAATATTAATTATTCTTGTAATATTTGCTCTATCTTTCAACGTGATAGCCGAAATTTGTCTTTGATATAACCATTCAGACTCACTTAAAGCATTCAATACTGTAAATTGTTCAGGAGTAATATTACATTCTCCATTCACAAATGATTGCATTGCAAAAACTTTTGAAAGCATTCCAACTTGAGATAATTTTAATCCGACTTTATGTCTTATTATTGCGTCTTTATTCATAACTTCTTTCTAAAATAATAAATTAGTGTAATGATAACACTAATGTTGTGTTATCATGATAACACAACATTAAATTTAAAATCAAGCAATAGACACAATAAATAAAAAAACAAAACAAAAAAGCCCTAAATTAGGACTTTTCATTTACATATTATCTAATTTTCTTTAATTTACATATACATATTTAATTTATGGACACCATTTTCACCAGTACCGGTAACCTCACCAATTACACCGTTACTATTTACACCATTAACACCTTTACCAGTGCCATAGTTTTCATAACCGTTCTTTTCTGCAACTTCTTGTGGTTTATATGAAGTTGCACCTGTACTAACAGGATTTACATTATTTATTCCATAATTGGCAAACGGATTATTTAATTTTGGATCAAATGTAACCATTTATTTTCCTTAACGAGTATGCGTCTAATCCTCAGACACAATATACATATAACATCTTACATGTATATAAAGTCTGTTTCTTTTTTCAAATTGCTTAAATAAGTTCTTGGGTGTTACAAATCGTAATAATAAATAACAGGTTTATAACTCTCTTATTAAACATGTTCCACACTAACTATTCTTTTTAACAATAGAAATAAATAAAACAAAAAATATTTACAAAACGATACATTTTTTATTGCTATCATTATAAACATAAAAGGAGTTTATTATGAGTGAAGTATTAATAATTTTAGGAATAGTTATATTAGCATCTTATCTTATTGGTTCAATACCAACAGGATATTTAATTGTAAAAATAAAAACAGGACAAGATATCAGAACAGTTGGTTCTGGCTCAACTGGTGCAACAAACGTTAAACGTGTATTAGGCAAAAAATGGTTTTTCATTGTAATGTTATTAGATGCATTCAAAGGTGCATTGCCTGTTATTCTTGCTAATCTATATGCAGGTAAATGCGAAAACATCGGTTTATTTCCTGTTCTAGCAGCAATTGCTGTTATTATCGGTCACAGCAAACCAATATTTTTACAATTTAAAGGTGGAAAATCTGTTGCCTCTGGTGTTGGTACAATTCTTGCACTTAATTGGCAGGTTGGATTATTAATCGCTCTTGTATGGAGTGTTATTACGTATTTCTCTAAATACGTTTCACTTGGTTCAATCATCGCTTTAGCAATTTCGCCATTCTTGATGCATTATGTTGGACATGCACCTATTGGTTATACTGCATATTGTGCATTAGGTGCAATTTATATCATCTATCTTCACAGACAAAATATTGTTAGATTGATTAAAGGTGAAGAAAATAAAGTAAGATAATATTAAATTATGTAACAATACCATTAACATGATTTAATAATTCAACAAATTTTCGGCTCTCTTTGTTTTATAAAGAGAGTAGGCTGATGTAATGAATAATATTTCAAATTTGAAACAAAATAATAATCCAATTGTCCAAAGAAACGGTAAAAACTATTTTTGGCCGATTGGTTTTGGCTTTCCAATGTATGACCCATATAATACCGGTCCTATGTCTGAACCGGTGTTATCACCAGTTGGACCACCGGTAATGCCAAGAAGAAACCCATATTACCCAAAACCTACTAATCCGTTTTTGAATCCATATACAACACAAATGCGTAGTACTATGGCTCAAGCATGTCCTTGTCATCATAGAGGACCAATGGGTGGATTAAGAGGTCCAATTGGTCCAATGGGACCACCTCCAAGAGGTCCAATGGGGCCACCACCAATGGGACCTATGGGACCACCGCCAATGGGTATGCCTCCAATGGGACCAAGACCATTTTAAATATAAAAATAATGCCACTAAAAAGTGGCATTATTTATTTTATGTATTGAAAAAAATCAATTGAATATATATAATTTGAGTATGGCAAAAATTAGAAAACTTAAATGGTTTGATAAACCAAAACTTAAAGAACTAATCTCTTTTCTAAAAATTAATAATGAAAGTCATTTTGTAGAAATGCTTACTAATGGTATCCCTGGATATTTACATTATTATTTACCATTAAAATATAAATTTCTTGACGAATCCTATATATTAACAGAAAAAAAACGTGTTTTAGGACTGATTTCTGTCAACACATTTAGTGGAAATTACAAAAAAATAAATATTTCCAAATTATTATTTATTGAAAATGCTTATGAGGTTGCTCAACAACTTATTGAATTTGTAATTGCACAATATGGAGCAATTGGAGCAAATAATTTTTATGTACTTGTAGACGAAAAATTATCAGAATTAGCACAAATGTTTGTTAACAATTGTGGTTTTCGTCAATGTTCGTATGAACAAATATGGGAAGTACCTAAAACATCTTTCAAAAAATGCAAAAATTATAATTACAGAAGATTTAAAAAATCTGATATAAAAGAAGTTGCTAATATTTACAACGATTCTGTTATAACTTATTTCAAACCAACTTTATTACGAGAAGAAAACGAATTTTCTGAAACAATATGTTCAGGTCTGAAATATATGTCTGAATACCGATATGTTATTGAAACACCTGACACATCAAAAATCATTGCATATTTTAAAATCTCAACAGCAGATAATGAAAACTATCTTGTAGATTTCAATTATTGCAATGGTTACGATATAGATTGCGAAACAATATTGTATTTCGCAACGAGAGAAATTCTTAAACGAAAACGCAGATTTAAACTTCATATAAAAATGAAGAATTACCTAAACACAAATAAACAACAAGAAGAATATTTTAATCAATCCGATTTCCATTGCCTAAACACAAAACTATTACTTGTAAAAGACTTTTTCAAACCAGTAAAAGAATATTCCGAAGAAGAACGATTTGCCGTATTAGGCGGACTACATAACAGTCCGACATTCTAATCATATTTATTTAATTTGTTCTAAAATATCTTTTTCTAAATTATCTAAATGTTCTTTACTGTCGCTTTCAAAATATATTCTCATCAATGGTTCAGTACCACTTGGGCGTGCTAATACCCAACTATTATCACCATAATATACTTTTATACCGTCTTTTGTATCAGTATTTGTTAAATTCATTCCACAAGCAAATTTGATTTCAGATATTTTTTTAATAACATTTTCTATTTCGGAACGGTCATTTAATTTAAAATCAACACGATTATTTACAAAATCTACACCGACAATTTCTTTTAATTCTTGTTGTAATTCAACCATAGATTTTTTAGAATATGCCATTGCCTCTAATATTAAAAGATTTGCTAACAAACCATCTTTTTCCGGAATATGACCTTTAATACTTAATCCACCGGATTCTTCACCACCAATAATACAATCATTCAAACGCATTGCTTCACCAACATGTTTAAAACCAACGGCAGTTTCAACAACAGGTACATCAAATTTTTCAGCAATTTTATTAAGCATCAAACTTGCACCAACTGTTTTCACAAGACAACCTGTCATTTTTCTATCTCTTACCAAATGCAATAATAAAATAGCAATAATTTCATTTGGTGTAACATATTCACCATTCTCATTAATAAATCCAAATCTATCAGAGTCACCATCATTAGCACAACCAACAGAATTTGGTTCAGATTTTACTCTTTCAATTAATTCTTTTAAATATTTTGGTTTAGGTTCAGGCATGCCCCCACCAAAATTAACATCATGCTCCATGTGTAATGTTTCAAATTTTATTCCATGATTTTTCAATAAAGTATCAAAATAACCAATACTGGCAGCATATAAACCATCAAAAATAATATTCTTATTTAATGATTTAATAAGTTCAAAATCAATAAGTTTTTCAATATGTTCATAATATTCAGGTGCAAAATCCGTTTTCACAATCTCACAAGATTCACAATTTGTATTGAAATCTTTACCCAAATTCTCCATTAACTTATCAGTAATCTCTTGAGTTGCAGGTCCAGCATAGTCTGGAATAAATTTTATACCCAAATACTCTGGTGGATTATGAGAAGCCGTAAACATAATTGCACAAGCATTCCTATTTTTAGCACAATATGCTAATACAGGTGTTGGTATAACATGAGAAGAATAATATACATTAAAACCTTGACTAGCCAATATTTCTGCAGTTAATTTTGAAAAAACATCAGCCATATTTCTTGGATCATATCCAATAATTATTGGTTTTTCTATACCATACTTTTCAAAAACATACTTACCAATAGCATTAGTGACTAAACGTACATTTTCTTCTGAGAAATCTTTCCCTACAATTGCTCTCCAACCATCTGTACCAAATTTTATGCTTGTCATTTTGCCTCCAAATTATTGAATATGTGACGGAATTTTGCAAAGATCTTTTCTAAAATGTTTTCCTCTAAATTCAATCGCTTCAATTTCATTATATAGGTTTGTTGCTGCTCTACTCATTGTTTTTGCCGTAGTAGTCACAACCAAAACTCTATCACCTAATGTTTCATATTCTGTATATTCATTTTGTTTAGTATTCAAATGTGCTAACAATGTATCATCTTGAAGTTCATCTAATCCCTGAATAACTTCATTTTTCACTTGTCCACTTGATAATACGCAACTTACTGCAAACTCATCTTTAAAATCCAACATATCATAATCATCAGAGAACGAACCAATTACGCATGCCTGCATAAGTTTAAAAATATCATTCTCTACTAATGATAAAACACCTTGTGCATCATGATCTCTCAAAAACGGAGTACATTCTGTAATTGCTATATCACCATCTGGTGTTAAAACTCCTTCAAACCCAATTATACCCATATATGGTTTTAAACCCTCTGATAAAAAATTAATAATTGGATAAACAATTTCATTCATCAAATAATCTTCATGGTCATAAGTTAACTTTGTGAAAGGTGAACAAGCACCCATACCGTCAGTCAAAACACCACCATCACCATCAAGAGCGAACTTATAATCTTGTACACTACCTAATGGCAATGCTTTGTAGCCATCAGTTATTACATAAAATGAAAAATTAGTTCCATAAACATAATCTTCAATTATAACCTTTGTTTCACCACAAAAGAAACAATCTTCAATAAAAGATTTTGCGATATTCATTGACGGACATACCATAACAGAATTTTTTGTTTTATGTGCATCTGTCTTTATAACAACAGGCATGTCACAATTTTTTAAATAATCTATTGCCAAATTTTTCTTTTCATAAACAGCAAATCTTGGAGTTGGCAATCTCAATTTATAAAACATTTTCTTTGCAGTTGCTCTACTTGTAGCGAACTGAGCAGCCTCTGTTGTTGGTGCAAAAATCATCAAACCATTATCATTAAACATATTAAAAATATCAGATTTAATAGCAGTTTCTGAACTTGCAATAGTAAAGAATATATCATTTTCTAATGCAAAGTTTAATAACTCAATAATACTAGACTCTCTAATATCAACAACTGTTGCAAACTCTTTCATACCGTCATTACCAGGGGCAACAAACACATTAAATTCTTCTGATAATAATTTTGCTAATGCAGATTCTTTTGCAGAGTTTCCAACTATAAAAATGTTTTTTTTCATTGATTAATCCTATCTTTTGAAATTTAGTCAGCAGAGAAGATTTCTTTAATATCTTCCATTGTCAATGATTTAGTAATATTTCTATCAACAGAGATTACACTATCAACGAGGTCACGTTTTCTCGTTTTAAGTTTTTGAATTTTTTCTTCAACAGTATTCTTAGTAATAATTCTATATACAAATACTTTCTTGGTTTGACCGATACGATAAGCACGGTCTGTTGCTTGATCTTCAACTGCTGGGTTCCACCATGGATCATAATGGATTACATAATCTGCACCAGTCAAGTTCAAACCAGTACCACCGGCTTTCAAACTAATCAAGAATACTTTTACTTTTGGATTATTATTAAAGTTTTCAACAGCGGCTTGTCTATCTTTTGTTTTACCAGTCAAATATTCATACTCAATACCGGTACGTTTCAACCAACCTTTAATAATATCAAGCATATCAACAAATTGACTGAATAAAAGAACTCTGTGTTTTTCTTCAATAATTTGTTCTAACATACCTTTCAAATATTCAAACTTACCTGAATGGATAACACCTTTAACATGTTCTTTATCATAAAGTTTAGGGTGACAACAGATTTGACGCAATCTAAGCAATGCAGAGAAGATTGACATTCTACTCTTTTCTAAACCATTCATTTCAATACTCTTGAACAATTCTTCCTTAGTACTATCTAATACATCTAAATAGAAATCTTTTTGTTCTGGTGTCATTTCACAATATGCCATATTTTCAACTTTATCTGGTAAATCTTTCGCAACGTCACGTTTCATACGTCTTAAGATGAACGGATAAATTTGTAGTTTCAAACGTTTTTCAACCGTTTTATCTTGACGCTCCATAATAGGAGTAACATAACGTGAATTAAATTCAGGCATACTGAATAAGAAACCTGGCATAAGAAAATCAAATACAGACCACAATTCTTCAAGTTTATTTTCAATCGGTGTACCTGACAATGCCAATTTATGTAAACCATTTAAAGTCTTAACGGCCTGAGCAGTTTGCGATGTCGCATTTTTAATATTTTGAGATTCATCAAGAATAATATATCTGAAATTAATTTTTCTAAATTTTGCAATATCACGTCTAATTAATGCATAACTTGTAATAACGATGTCATAATTTGGAATTTCTTTAAATAACTTTTCCCTATCTGGACCTGATAATTTTAAACAAGATAATTCAGGAGTAAATTTCTGAATTTCAGATTCCCAGTTAAATACAACTGTTGTCGGTGCGATAACAAGAGTAGGCTGAGAACCATCAACTTCTTTAGCCTTTTGAAGCAAACTTAATGCCTGTAAAGTTTTACCTAACCCCATATCATCTGCCAAAATACCATTCAAACCATATTTATACATGAACCATAACCAACTAAAACCTTTAAGTTGATAATCACGGAATTCTGCATTAACTTTTGGTAATTCAGTTGTTTCAGTAGTTGAGAATGTAGAAATTTGTTCCCAGAATTTTTGGAATTTTTCACTCATAACAAGTTCAAAACCCAAATTCTCTAACTCTTTTACAAGACCTGTTCTGTATGATTTAATTCTAAACTTATTTTCATTATTTCTATACGCATCAAAGGAATTGAAAGAACGCATCATTTGATAAATGTTTTGTGCTGGATACTCGACAAAACCTAAACTTCTTACTCTGCTATATTTTTCACCATTTTGAATTGTTTCAAAAATTGTATCAAAATCAATAATTTCTTCACCAACACGACCATACAATTGAATTTCAAATTCATCTACTGCATCATCACAAAAATCAATTTTTGCACACATTTTAAAAGGTTCTTCAATCAATTTAAAGAAACTCATATCATCTTTTTCTTCAAATTTCCAACCTTCACCGGCTTGTTTCATATAATAATTGTAAAAATCAATTGCCGTTTCTTTTTCTAATGCCAAATTATTTGTTTGCATAGGTACAAACTTACAGGCTAACAACATCGCATAAGCAGCTTGTTCGTGTTTATAATTTCTTTTTATCCAATAAACAAAATCTTCACCATCTTGTTTTTTAGTAACAGTTACATAAGGTGATTTCTCATCATGTTTTGAATATGGAACTCTAACTCCGTCATATTCAAAATCTAATTCTGCCTTCAAAGATTGGTCATAATCAATACCCAATGTCACAACATTCAATGGTGGACGTTCTTCCAGCATCAATTTTGTAATCTGCTCTGATACATGAACAGGCATGATTTCACGAATTTTTGGAAGTTCCTCATAAATAAACTTGCCACCTTCAGAATCTTTTAAATCTGTATATGTAGATTTGATTATATATTGTGGCAATTCATTCATTGCGACATTTATAGGGAATATAACATTTTTGTATCTACCCCATTTTAATTGTCTTGAAAAATATTTTACTTCTTCAAATGGATAAACATCATCACTATCAGGTCTATTCCAATATAATGCTAATGAAAGTGTTCCATTTGCGTTTGCATTTACATCTAATGACAATTCCCAAGTTTTATCCAAAAACTTAATTCTTTGCTTAGTTTTTTCATCAAGCACTTCTTCTACTTGTGCTAACAATGGAAACATTGGCATAAATTTTGTAATAGGAATATCATACCAACCTGCTTTTTTATCTTGTCTTGCAATTTTCAAAATAAGTTGAAATATTGCTAATTCTGCTTTTTGAGCATCATTTAATTCAAATCCGCCTTGAACCTTTTGTGCTTCAATTAATGCTCTTAAAATATTTTCTAAAGAACGAATAATTTTACCTGTATGTCTATCTTTAATAAGAATAGAAAAGAAATTTTGTCGTCTTTTATTGTTAAAATGAAAAATATAATTACCTTGTGGTTGTTCAACCAACTCTGTATTTTCATCAGGGTAATTAAATTCCATTTCATACTTTGTTTCAAGCCAATCTTCATAAGCATGATCATCAATCGCTTGAAGAGCAACGGCTACTGAATGCTTACACCATTCTTCTTTTAATGGACAATTACATCTTGCTTCAACACCAGACTTCTTAAAAATCAAATCTGTAACATAATAATCTTGGAAATTTCCTTTTACTCTACCCTTATAAAAGTTTTTGATAGGTGAAGCATCAAGTATCATATCTTTTTTATAATACTCGTATCCACGTCGCCAACTACCGGCAGACGCATTATCTTTAATATATTTAAAATTAAACTTAAAAACTTTACTCATTAACTGAGTCAATCCTTTTCGGGTTTCTAATAAAAAACAATTATTCCAATAAAGTAGGCATAAAATAAAAACCTATCAGCCCTAATATTATTCTACACAAATAAATAAAAAATACAAGCATTTAATTTGGTTTTAATGCTCAATATTTAAGCATAATTTATTGCGAAATGTAAATTTTTTCATAAAAAAGCAAATTTAAAATTTAGCGACTTTCATGTAAATATAATTCTTTATAAGGAAAATCGTATTGAATAGTACACTAAATTCTTCAAAAGTTCCGATGCCACCTGCGTTTATGGCTACAACAAGACAAAAAATATTACTAAGAAGTCAAGGTATCACCGACACATCATTTTGTGAAAAACAATCAGCAGCAATGCATGCCTTAAACGTAATAGGGAACATGACTAAAGGCATTTTATCATTAGCCAAAAAAAGTTAATTTGTTTACAATAAACAAATACAATTGTAAATCGTCAATATAGATGAAATTTTTATCAAATAGGTAGCCTTCTACCTATCGATTTTTTATGAGGGTTTGATAAAATTTTTAACAAAAATTTTGAATTAAATTTATAATTTATTTTCGTTTTCATAAAGAATTATATAACTAGTTATAAGTCATGCCTTGCCTGACAAAAATATAAATTGTTTAATTATTACTTTCATTTTCTTGTACCGACAAGAAAACGAAACAAAAGCGGATTGTCGACAGAGTGCGAAAGGGCTTGGAGTAGTCCAAGACCTGTAGGCACGTTTAACGTCGGCAACCAAGCAGAAACTCCTGACCTCTAACTTGATTGCATGCACTCCGCAATAAACGGCACCGTTCAAATTTAAATCAAAAAGCGTGGTTTTTGATTATAAATTTTCACCTCTCACATTCGTTCGTGCCTCTGCTCCGTTTGTTTCGGAACTCGTGAATTTACAGATATTTTTAATATGCTAGTAAATTCACTCAAACACCTCAACAATGAGCAGAATAAAACAATGATGGTTCATTACGTTAAGGTCGAATTTTACTTATCACTTGTTAAACCACGTCATTACGAGGAGTGAAACGACGAAATAATCCAGTATAGAATTATTATTTAGACCTTGAAACAAGTTCAAGGTGACAAAAACAATAGTCATGCTGAATTTATTTCAGCATCTATTTGAAAGAGATTCCGAAATAAATTCGGAATGACAAAAAGACAATAATTATAAATGGTT
>ERZ1034925.739-NODE-739-length-13072-cov-11.791657_pt1 | contig 13072 bp, 11 predicted proteins | sample MGYA00520687_ERZ1034925 | MGnify/ENA primary metagenome ERZ1034925 (study PRJEB33766, sample SAMN09781758) | gut metagenome | biome: gut microbiome | host: Homo sapiens | place: Madagascar | study: EMG produced TPA metagenomics assembly of the PRJNA485056 data... | reverse complement strand
ATAATTAATAAAAGTATAGAATCAGGTAAAATAAAAACAATATTAGCATCTATAGTTGGAATAGTATTCATGTTTGTATTTATGTATAATATTTTACTACTTGCAATTAGTCCAAATTTTAATTTAGGTTTTATAAAAGACTCTAATGTATCAAATAAGATACTTGAAAATATGCTTATAGTATCAAATAGAAATAATGATGTATATGAAAGCAGCAAATACGCTATAGATATGGTTAATTCTGAAGCTAACAATAAAGAATCTTATGCAAGTGTTAATGAAGAGATTATAGCTAATATGATTGAAAATGATCTTATCAGTGAAGAAAAAGTAGATAGTATGGGTACTGACTATAAACTATTAGGAATTAAAAAAGAAGAAACTAAAAAGAAATATACAACTAAAGATAATAGTGATGATTACGATGATTCTGATGACTATGATGATTCTGATACAACTAGAAGAACTACAGCTCCAGATGAAGATGATTACGACGATTACGATGATAGTGATAGTTATGATGATAGTTACGATGATAGCTATGATGATTCTGATGATTACGATTATGACTATGACTATGATGATGTTGACATAGAAGATGACAGTAATTACTAAAGGAGAAAAATTATGATTAAACATATAGAAGAAAAAGATTTTAATGAAGAAATAAAAAAAGGTAAAGTATTAGTTGATTTTTATGCTACATGGTGTGGACCTTGTAAGATGTTAGGATTAGTGTTAGAAAAAATAGAAGAAGAAATAAATATTCCTATTTTAAAAATAGATGTTGATAAAGCTGAAAATATTTCATCAGAATATAAAATCTACTCAGTTCCTACTTTAATATTATTAAACAACGGAAAAGAAGAAAAAAGAATATCGGGTTATATGACAAAAGATGAACTTAAGAGGTGGATTAATGAAGAAAAATAAAGGTTTTACTTTAATAGAAGTGCTTGCAGTTCTTGTAATACTTAGCTTATTAATAACTTTTAGTGTTGTATCAGTAAATAAAATAAAAAAGAAACAAGAAGTGGCAAATAGAATAAATGTTATAAGAAGCATATTAACAGCAGCTAGGGCATATGAGGCTGATTATCCTAATACTCAAGATGATACCTCAATTCCTGGCTTCAACGTAAACGTTGATACATTATTAAGTAAAGGCTATGTAGATTTTGATCAAGATAAATATAATTCGTATTTAAATAAGATAGTTAGTTGGGGAAACTCTTCCACTGATAATTTAAAAAGGGAAATATGTTTTAAAGAAAATTTTATACAGGTAGGTAAAAGCAACACTTCTCAATATAAATATAAAGTGTGTGATTGTGCACTAGAAACGCAAGATGTGGGTGAAAAAGGAAAAGTATTATGTAAATTTGACTCTTGCGTTAATGGTAAATGCAATGGCTGGGATACCAATGGTACTACATTTAACAATGGTAAATCAGGAGATGAATACAAAGTTCATACTTTGACAGAAGATTATTAGGCCAATAAAGGTCTTTTTTCATTTCTTAATAAATTTTAATTATTTTTTAGCACTCATGTATTGACATTGCTAAAGTTGAATACTATAATAGTAGTGTACTAATAAGAAAGAAGGTGAATGTGTGTTAACTGATAGACAAAATACACTTCTTAAATTAATAATTGAAGAGTACATTAAGAGTGCTAATCCAGTTGGGTCTAAAGGACTTTGTGATAGTCTTAATTGTTCTTCTGCAACTATTAGAAATGAAATGGCACAATTAGAAGAATATGGATTTCTAGAAAAGACACATACATCTTCTGGAAGAGTTCCAAGTGAATTAGGGTACAGATATTATGTTGATAATTTAATGGAACCTAAGAAAATGACTGGTGAGGATGTATTAAAACTTCAAACTATCTTTGATAATAAGTCTTTAGTGTTAACTGATGCTATTTCTAAAAGTTTAGAGATAATATCAGAAATTACTAATTGTACATCTGTTGTTTTAGGAACTAGTAGTTCTGAAAATAAATTAAAGCAAGTTGAAGTAGTTCCATTAAATGATACTAATGTAATTGCAATAGTAGTAACTGATAAGGGACATATTGAGCATAAAGAACTTAATATAGGACCTAATGTTCTTCCAGATGAAATTAAGAAAACTACTGAATTAATTAACAAACTATTAGTTGGTACACCACTTGATGAGGTTAACCAAAAATTAGAGTTTGAAATTAAACCTAAAATTGGTAGTTATGTTAAACATCATGAAATATTATATCAAGCTTTTTATAATGCATTTAGTGAGTTTGCTCTTAAAAGTAATATGCAAATGAAGGGTAGAACAAAGCTTTTAGATTATAGAGAGTTTGATAGTGTTAGTAAAATAAAGGAAGTATTAAACAAGTTTGATGATGATAATATGGTTAAAAATATAAAGGCTGAGGATAATAATATTAGTGTTTATATTGGTCATGAGAGTAATTTTGATGATGATGTTTCTGTTATTAAGACTAAGTTTAATGCTGGTGGAAGTGAAGGCACTATTGCTATTGTAGGACCTAAGAGAATGGATTATGAAAAAGTAGTATCATTACTAGATTTTCTAAAGCATAATATAGAAAGGAACGAAAAATGAGAGAAACAAAAGATAAAAATAGTAAGATAAAGAAAAATAAGTCAGAAGAAAAAGAAATTGCTAAAGATAAAGTAGAACTTACTAATGAAGAAATAGAAGCTATGAATAAAAGAGTAAGTGAGGCTGAAGAAAAAGCATTAAGATATCAAGCTGAACTTATTAATTATCGTAAAAGAAAAGATGAAGAAACTGAAAAAAAACTTAAGTATGCAAATGAAGATTTAATACTTGAAATACTTCCAGTTTTAGATAATTTCGAAAGAGCTATTAAGATGGATGATGATAATCTAGAAGATGAAGTATCACAGTTCTTAAGTGGTATGAAAATGGTTTACGCATCACTTACTAAAGCTATTGAAAAATATGGAGTTAAAGAAATAGATGCACTAGGAAAGCCATTTGATGCAACTTATCATCAAGCTGTTATGACTGAAGAAGTTAAAGATAAAGATAAAGATATTGTTTTAGAGGTATATCAAAAAGGATATATCCTTAAAGATAAAGTAATTAGACCAGCGATGGTTAAGGTAAATAAATAAGAAAAGGAGAGATAAATTATGAGTAAAACAATAGGTATTGATTTAGGTACAACAAATTCATGTGTTGCTGTATTTGAAGGTGGAGAAGCTAAAGTAATAGCTAATCCAGAAGGAGAGAGAACTACTCCTTCAGTAGTATCATTTAAAAATGGAGATATTATAGTAGGTGGAGCTGCTAAAAGACAAATGGTAGTTAATCCTGATACTATAAGATCTATTAAGAGATTAATGGGTACTAATAAGAAAGTTAAAGCTAATGGAAAGGAATATACTCCAGAAGAAGTATCAGCAATGATTTTAGGTAACTTAAAGAAAACTGCTGAAAGCTATTTAGGAGAAAACGTAACTAAAGCTGTTATTACAGTTCCAGCATACTTTAATGATGCACAAAGACAAGCTACTAAAAATGCTGGTAAGATTGCAGGTCTTGAAGTAGAAAGAATTATTAATGAACCAACAGCTGCAGCGCTTGCATACGGTCTTGATAAACAAGAAAAGACGCAAACTGTACTTGTTTATGACTTAGGTGGTGGTACATTTGATGTATCTATTCTAGAATTAGGTGATGGTGTATTTGAAGTTAAGTCTACTTCTGGTAATAACCATTTAGGTGGAGATGACTATGACCAAAGAATAGTTGATTTTCTAGTTAGTGAAATTAAAGATGAATATAATGCTGATTTAACTGATGATTCTATGGCTATGCAAAGATTACAAGATGCAGCAGAAAAGGCTAAAAAAGATTTATCTGGTATGAGTAGTACACAAATTTCACTTCCATTTTTAGCACAAGGACCAGATGGTGTTATTAACTTTGAAATTACACTTACAAGATCTAAGTTTGAACAATTAACAGATGATTTAACAGAATCTACTCTAGAGCCTGTTAGAAAGGCTTTAAAGGATGCTAAATTAAAAGCTAGTGATATTGATAAAGTATTATTAGTTGGTGGATCAACTCGTATTCCTAAAGTACAAGAAGTTATTAGAAATGAACTTGGTAAAGAACCTTCTAAAGGTGTTAACCCAGATGAAGTTGTTGCAATGGGAGCAGCTATTCAAGGTGGAGTTTTAACAGGCGATGTTAATGATATAGTACTTCTTGACGTTACACCACTTTCACTTGGTATTGAAACAATGGGTAATGTTATGACTACATTAATTGAAAGAAATACAACTATTCCAACTTCTAAATCACAAGTATTCTCAACTGCAGCAGATAATCAACCAGCTGTTGATATACATGTACTTCAAGGTGAAAGACCAATGGCTAGTGATAACAAAACACTTGGAAGATTCCAATTAACTAACATTCCACCAGCACCAAGAGGAGTACCACAAATTGAAGTTACATTTGATATTGATGCTAATGGTATTGTAAATGTTAAAGCTAAAGATTTAGGAACTGGTAAAGAACAAGCCATTACAATTACTGCATCAACTAATCTTTCTGATGAAGAAATTGATAAGATGATGAAAGAAGCAGAAGCTAATAAAGAAGCTGATGAAAAGAAAAAAGCTTTAGCAGATGCTAAAAATGAAGCTGAACAAATGATTTTTGCAAGTGAAAAAGCTATTAAAGACTTAGGTGAAAAGGTAGATAAGAAAGAGAAAGAAGAAACTGAAAAGTTAATTAAAGATCTTAGGGAAGAATTAAATAAAGAAGATGCTGAATCTATTAAAAAGGCTACAGAAAAACTATCAGAAAAAGCTATGGCACTAGGTGCAAAAGTTTATGAAGAAGCTAATAAAAAAGCAAGCGAGGAAGCAGCTAAAGAAGATAAAAAATCTAAGAAAAATAAAAACTCTGATGATGCAGAAGTAGTAGATGCCGAATTTGAAGGAAAATAATATGTAAAGTTCTAGTTTATCTAGAACTTTATGTTTAATAAAGGAGAAACTATGCCAGATAATAAAGAAAAACTTAGAAGTGAAATAGATGATAAATATAAATGGGATTTAACTTTAATATATAAAACTATAGAAGACTTTGAAAAAGACTATAAAAAAGCTAAAGAGAAAATAGAAAAAGTATCTTCATATAAAGATAAGTATTTAAATAATGGAAGGGAATTATACAAGTTATTAAAATATGATGATGATACATCTAGATTACTTGATAAATTGTATTCTTATGCACATTTAAATTATGATGCTGATACTTTAAATGAAAAGTATATGACTATGACAAATAAAGTATCTGATTTATATTCTAGATATTCAGTCCTTAGTTCTTTTGTAGTTCCAGGAATAATAAAATTAGACAAAGAAAAACTTAATTCATTTTATAAAGATGAAAAAGGTTTAGAAGAATATAGGTTTTGTTTAGATGATATATATCGTTTTAAAGAGCATACACTAGATGAAGATAAAGAAAAAATGCTATCTAGTTTTGGTAACATTTTAAGTTCTCCAGAGGAGACTTATGAAGTTTTAACTGATTCTGATTTTGAGTATGATAATATAACAGATGAAAACAAAAAAGAAGTTAAATTTAATGAAAGTAATTATTCTATATTTATAAAGTCTCGTGATAGAAGAGTTAGAAAGGATGCTTTTAATCTTTTATATAATAAATATGCTTCTTTTAAAAGGACAATAGCATCTACTTATAAATCACAAGTAGAAATAGATGTAGTAGCAGCTAGATTAAAGAATTATGATAGTTCACTTGCAGCATCATTATTTGAAGATAATATTGATATTAGTGTTTATGATAATTTAATTAAAACTGTTAATGATAATTTAGATGGTTTATATAAATATTATGATTTAAAAAAGAAAATACTTAAACTAGATGATTTACATTTATATGATACATATGTTGATATAATTAATAAATCAAAAAGTAAGTATACATTTATGGAAGCTAAAGATATTGTAATAAAGGCATTATCCATTTTAGGAGATGATTATGTTAAATTGCTTAATAGGGCATTTGATGAAAAATGGATAGATGTATATCATAATAAAGGTAAAAGGTCTGGAGCTTATTCATCTGGTAATTATGATGTAAATCCTTATGTATTATTAAACTTTGAGGGTTCATTAAATGATGTATCAACAATAGCTCATGAGTTAGGACACTCTATGCATACGTATTTATCTTGTAAGAATAATCCATATTGTACTTCATCATATAAGATATTTGTTGCAGAAGTAGCATCTTTAGTTAATGAACTTTTACTAGCTAATTATATGCTTAATAATTCAAATGATAAAAATGAAAAACTAAATATTATAAATCACATATTAGAGTTATATAAGTCAACATTATTTAGACAAACTATGTTTGCTGAATTTGAAAAAATAACACATGAAAAAAGAGAAGAAGGCGTTATATTAACAAGTGATTATTTATCTAATATATATTATGATTTAGTTAAAAAATATTTTGGAGAAAACGTAGTATGTGATGAATTAATTAAATATGAATGGGCAAGAATACCACATTTTTACTATAATTTTTATGTATATAAATATGCAACTGGTATATCAGCAGCTAGTTATATAGTAGATGGTATATTAAATAATAGGCAGGGTGCTCTTGAAAATTACTTTAAGTTTTTAAAATCTGGTGGAAGTAAATATCCAATTGATGAGTTAAAGTTAGCAGGTGTTGATATGAATGATAAAACTGTTGTTTTATCAGCAACTAAAACATTTGAAAAATATTTAGAGGAGTTTTGTGAAATATATAATAGTTAAGGAGGTAAATATTTATGAATAAAAGAGATTATTATGAAGTCTTAGGTGTGTCTAAAGATGCTAGTGAAGCTGAAATAAAAAGTGCTTTTAGGAAATTAGCTAAAAAATACCATCCTGATGTATCCAAAGAAGAAAATGCAGCAGAAAAATTTAAAGAAGCACAGGAAGCTTATGCTGTTTTATCTGATAAGGAAAAAAGAAGTAAATATGATAGATTAGGTCATGCTGCATTTGATGCTAATGGTGGATTTGGTGCATCAGGTTTTGACTTTGAAGATTTTGACATGTCAGATATATTAAAAGATATATTTGGAGGCAGTTTTGGTTTTTCATCTGGTTCATCATTCTTTGGTGGAAGTGGTAGAAGTACTAATAATAGAGCATCTAAAGGACCAGATATTAGCGTAATATTTGAAATGGACTTTATGGAAGCTGCTTTTGGCACATCTACCAAAGTAGAATTAAATATAATGGATACTTGTGATGAATGTGATGGAATGGGTGGAACAGGTATTAAAACTTGTCCTACATGTAATGGGTCAGGATATGTTAAAGAACAACAAAGAAGTTTATTTGGTGCATTTATAACACAAAGAACTTGCCCTACATGTAATGGAACAGGTAAAACTTATACTACTAAATGCTCATCATGTAAAGGAACAGGTAAGAAAAAAGTTAAGAAAAATATAATAGTAAACGTTCCAGCAGGAGTTGCAACAGGAGATCACTTACGTGTTACAGGTAAAGGTCCAGCTGGCGAAAATGGTGGGCCTAATGGAGATGTTTATATTGAAATAAAAGTAAAAGAACATCCATTATTTAGAAGAGATGATAATGATTTATATTTAACTTTACCTCTTACTATAACAGAAGGTGCACTAGGTTGTAAAAAGGAAGTGCCAACACTTGATGGTAAAACTGTTATAAGTATACCATCTGGTAGTCAAACAGGTGATAGAATAAGAATTAAATCAAAAGGTATTAAGAGTCCTAAAGGAAGGCAAGTTGGGGATATGTTTGTTATATTAAAAGTAATAACTCCAACTAAATTAGATAGAAATCAAAAGAAATTATTAGAAGAATTAAATGAAACTAATTTAAAAAATAGTGAGTTTGACTTATACGAAAAATATCTAAAAAGTAATAGCTAGAATCTATATTTCTAGCTTTTATTATGCAAAAATGTGATAAAAATGCAAAAAAATGCTGCAAAAATGTGATAATATGGTGAATATTTCTTGCAAAAATGTGATTTGCACTATATATATTTTGTTGCAAAAGAAAAAATAAATGATTAATTGTTTAAAATATAGTATAATAATATTATATTAAACAATTATTAGCAAAAATAATTTGAGGTGAAAAATGAGATTAAAACATAGTTATTTTTATACTTTAAGAGAAGAAGTAAAGGATGAAGAGTCTATAAGTGGAAATTTATTAGTTAGATCGGCAATGATTAAAAAAGTATCTAGCGGGGTATATATGTATTTACCGTTAGGATATAAAGTTATTAAGAATATAGAAAAAATAATAAGAGAAGAGATGGAAAATATATCTAGTGGTGAACTTTTAATGCCATCTTTGATACCTGAAGATATTTATATGTCATCTAAAGAAAATGCATCACACTTGGATATATTTACGTTAAATGATAGATATGATAAAAGATATGTTTTAGCACCTACGCATGAAAGATTATTCATGCAAGCTGCCTCTTTAAAAATAAAATCTTATAAAGATTTACCTTTTAGTATATATCAAGTGCAAGATAAATTTAGAGATGAAGAAAAAATAAGATATGGACTTATTAGAATAAGAGAAATATTAATGAAAGATGCATATTCTTTTGATATGGATGAAAAAGGATTAGATAATTCTTATAATGAAATGTATAATGCATATAAAAAAATATTTTCTAGAATAGGTATTAATTACGAAATAGTTAAATCTGCAACTGGTTTAACTGGTGGAAGTTTATCTGAAGAGTTTCAAGCCATAACTGATATAGGAGAAGATAAACTAGTTATATGTGATAGTTGTTCTTATAAGGTTAACTCTAACATAGCTAAATGTACATTACTAACTAATAAATCTTTGGAAGAAGAAAAAACAAGGGAACTTGTTAAAACTCCAAATGTCGGTACTATAGATGATGTATCTAATTTTCTTAATGTAAGTAAAGATAAAATAGTAAAAACCTTAATATACGAGATAGATGATAGTTATTATGCTGCCTTAGTTAAGGGTGATAATGAAGTTAATGAAGCAAAATTAAAAAAATTACTTAATGCAAATAAAGTTTCTTTAGCTTCATTTGAAAAGGTTGAAGAACTAACTAATGCTAATATAGGTTTTGCTGGACCAATTGGACTTTCAATTCCTGTTGTTATAGATAATGAAGTTGCTAATATGACCAATTTTGTAGTTGGTGCAAATAAAACTGATTATCATTATATAAATGTTAATTTAAGTGATTTTACCTTTATATTATCAGCAGATATTAGAAATATTACAAAAGATGATGTTTGCCCTAAGTGCGGAAGAGAAATTAATTTTAAAAATGGTATAGAAATAGGTAATATTTATAAACTTGGAACAGAATACTCAGAAAAATTAAATTTAACTTATTTAGATAAAGATAATGAAAGTAAATATGTACACATGGGTAGTTATAGTATAGGGCTTGATAGGGTACTTGCAGCAGTAGTTGAACAAAATCATGATGATAGAGGTATTGTTTGGCCAATATCAATTGCACCATTTAAAGTAGCTATAATAGTTGTAAATACTAATGATGAAAAACAAAGTGATTCTGCAAATTACTTATATGAGGAACTTAGAAAAAATAATATTTCAACCGTGTTAGATGATAGAGAAGAAAGAGTTGGTGTTAAATTTAATGATATGGATTTAATTGGAATACCAATTAGAGTAACTATAGGTAATAAGATAAATGATGGAATGCTTGAAATAAAACAAAGAAAAAAAGATACATTTTATGAAGTATCACTTTATGATGCACTAGCAAAAATAGAGGATATTATTGAGATTTAACCGTAAAAAGTGGTGTTTTTATCGCTTTTTTTATTTTTTTTACAAAAAAACGAGGGTTTTTCATCATTTTTGTCGAATAATTATATTGGGAGGCTCTATATGGAAAAGATACCTTATGAAACTATATCTGATATACAAAAAAGAGTTAATATATTAGATGTTATATCAAAGTATTTACCAATTACAAAACGTGGAAAAAATTATTTTGCTATTTGTCCTTTTCATGATGACCATAATCCCAGTATGAGTATATCAGAAGAAAAGCAAATATATACATGTTTCGTTTGTGGGGCATCTGGTAATGTATTTACGTTTGTTCAAAACTATGAAAAGATAAGTTTTACAAGTGCTGTTAAAAAAGTAGCTAGCTTTATTGGAATAAACATAGATATAAAAGATTATTATAAAGCACAAGATGATAATTTAATTAAATACGATAAATATTACAATATGTTTTCATTAGCAACAAAACTATATCAAAATAACATTAGAACGGTATATGGTAAGGAAGCTAAAAAATATTTACATAATAGAAGTATTGATGATGATATAATAAAAGAATTTAATATAGGGTTGTCTTTAAATGATAATGAGTTATCTAAATTGTTAGAATCTAAAGGCTATATGAAAGAAGACATGGTAGATATTGGTCTTTGTGGAATTAAAGATAATTATACTTATGATATATTTAGAGGTAGAATTATGTTTCCACTAGAAGATAGTGGCGGAAAAGTTATAGGTTTTTCTGGGAGAATATATAATACTTCATCAGATAATAAGTATGTTAATTCTAAAGAGTCTGTCATATTTAAAAAAGGTAACTTATTATATAATTATAAAAGGGCATCGGAGTATGCAAGAGAAAAAGATTATGTAATAGTTGTTGAAGGCTTTATGGATGTTATAAGACTTTATACCATTGGAATTAAAAACGTAGTAGCTACAATGGGAACTGCTATTACTAGTTATCATGCAAAACTAATTAGAAGGTTATCTAAAAATATAATATTATGTTTTGATGGAGATAAAGCTGGAGCTAAAGCAACAAAATCTGCTCTAAAAGAACTAGAAAAAATAGACTTAGTTCCTAAAATAATTAGATTAGAAGATGATTTAGATCCAGATGATTATATCATTAAAAAGGGTAAGGAATCGTTTATAACCCATTTAAATAATCCAATGACTTCACTTGCATTTAAATTAGAATCTGATAAAAAGGATATAGATTTTAATGATTATAATGATATATCAAAATATATATCAAGTATAGCTAGTGAGTTGGAAAAAATAGATGATAAAGTTGTTTTAGAGTTAACATAAAAGAAGAAAAAAAGATAATAGATAAGCCTAGGATGCTAAGAAAAAATAAATATGAGAAGGCTGAAGAATATTTAGTTTATTACATGCTAAGAGATACTAATGTAATAGATATATATATTAATAAAATATCTTATTTAAGTAATAAAGTTTTAGGAAGAATTGTTAATAAAATACTTGAATTTTATGATAAAAAGCATTATATTAATGTAACTGATTTTACTTTGTATTTAGAAGATGATACCGAGCTAATAAATGAAGTTTTAAGAATAGATTCTTATGATATGCCTTCCTTAGTAAATAACTCTGTAATAGATGATTATATAAATACTATAGATGATGGAATAATAAAAAGAGAGATTATTAAGACTAAAGAAAGTATTAAAACTGAAGGAGATATTGCTAAAAAAATAATATTACTAGATAAATTGCAAAAACTAAAAAAGAAGGAGTATAATTATGGAAGAAATTAAAACATTTGAACAAAGAAAAAAAGAATTAATAGAAAAGGGTAAGAAAACTGGTATTTTAACTTATGAAGAGTTAGCTGAAAGTTTAAAAGGTCTAGAGTTAGATAGTGATTCATTAGATGATTTATATAATGCTTTTCATGAGAATAATATTGAAATTATATCAGAGGATTTTTCTGATGAGGATGATACAGCTGATGATGAAGATATGCTTGTAATAGAGGATGTTGAGTTACCTAAAAATGCTAATATAAATGATCCTGTTAGGATGTATTTAAAAGAAATTGGTAAAATAAGTTTACTTAGTCAAGATGAAGAACTTAAAATATCTAAAAGAGTAGAAGAAGGTGATGAAGAAGCTAAAAGACTTCTTGCTGAATCTAACTTAAGATTAGTTGTATCTATTGCAAAACGTTATGTAGGAAGAAATTTATCATTTTTGGATTTGATTCAAGAAGGTAATATTGGACTTATGAAAGCAGTAGATAAGTTTGATGCATCTAAAGGTTATAAATTCTCTACTTATGCAACATGGTGGATAAGACAAGCTATAACCCGTGCTATAGCAGACCAAGCTAAGACTATTCGTGTTCCTGTTCATATGGTTGAAACTATAAATAAATTAAAGAGAATACAAAGACAATTAACTCTAGAATTAAATAGAGAACCAACAGAAGAAGAAATAGCTAAGAAAATGGGTACTACTGAAGAAAAGGTAAGAGAAATATTTAAGATATCTCAAGATCCACTTTCTCTAGAAACACCTATTGGTGAAGAAGATGATTCTCATCTAGGAGACTTTCTTAAAGATGAAAGTTCTATGAGTCCTGAAGAATATGCTATAAATGAAGTATTAAAAGATGAAATAGAAGAAGTATTATGTACCCTTACTCCAAGGGAAGAAGAAGTATTAAAACTTCGTTTTGGTCTTAAAGGTGGAACTTGTCATACACTAGAGGAAGTTGGTAATATGTTTGGTGTAACAAGAGAAAGAATTAGACAAATAGAGGCTAAAGCTCTTAGAAAGTTAAGACATCCTTCTAGATCTAGAAAGTTAAAGGATTATTTAAGTGATTAATTTATCAAAAAGATTATTTGTTATAGCGAATATGATAACAGATAGTAATATTGTAAATGATATTGGGTGTGATCATGCACTTTTAGATATATATCTTTTACAAAGTAAAAAAGTAAAAAAGGTGGTAGCTTCTGATATAACACCTGGAGCTTTAAATCAAGCTAAAAGTAATGTTAAAAAGTATGGTGTAAAAGAAATAGATTTAAGATTAGGTGATGGGTTAAATACCATTAATGATAGTGATAAAGTAGATACAGTTGTATTATCTGGTCTTGGTAATATTAAAAT
>ERZ1034925.738-NODE-738-length-13077-cov-10.705959_pt1 | contig 13077 bp, 8 predicted proteins | sample MGYA00520687_ERZ1034925 | MGnify/ENA primary metagenome ERZ1034925 (study PRJEB33766, sample SAMN09781758) | gut metagenome | biome: gut microbiome | host: Homo sapiens | place: Madagascar | study: EMG produced TPA metagenomics assembly of the PRJNA485056 data set... | reverse complement strand
ATTATAATATTTTTCTTCATACACTCTCCCTGCCTGATTTTCTCAGCACTCTGTTGCTTTTTCAACAATTGTATAATTAATTTTTTTTGATGTCAATAAAATTTTATACAAATTGCCCAGATGTTTACGTTGGGTAAAATTTTTGTATAAAGAGTAGGAACTTATAAGTTCTCATTAGATTTTATTTTTTGTCAGATATTGTCTTTACAAACTAAAATTGCAACTACCTTGGTCGTCATTCTTGCTATTCAGAATCTATTATAAATTAATGAATAGACTCCGGATCGTAGTCCGGAGTGACATTACAGGTTAGTTAATTTCTAAAATAGCAACTATTTTCGAAAGAATGTTCAAAAAATCTCTAATTAAATCCATAAAAAAGAGGACAGATTAAAACCTGTCCTCTTAATTTTCTTAACTTTGTATCAGACTACGCTTTAGCAGCTCCTGATTTTTCGATAATTTCTTTTTCGATATTAGCAGGAACTTGTTCGTAGTTGTGGAATTCCATTGAGAATGTTCCACGACCTTGAGTGTTTGATCTCAAGTCTGTTGCATAACCGAACATGTTAGCCAATGGAACCAAGGCTCTAACGATTACGTTACCAGTGTTGCCTTGAGGTTCTTGACCTTCAACACGTCCACGACGTCTTGAAATATCACCAATAATTGTACCTGTGAATTCGTCTGGAATTTCGATTTCAACTTTCATCATAGGTTCAAGGATACAAGGTTGAGCTTTGCGGCAACCTTCTTTGATAGCCATTGAACCAGCGATTTTAAATGCCATTTCAGAAGAGTCAACTTCGTGGTAAGATCCATCATAAAGTTCAACTTTTACGTCGATCATAGGGAATCCTGCCAAGATACCGCCTTCGAGAGCTTCTTCCATACCTTTTCTAGCAGGTTCGATGTATTCACGAGGAATAGCACCACCAACGATTTTGTTTTCAAATACAAAACCGGCATTTTCTTCAGCTGGAGAAATTCTAACTTTAACGTGACCATATTGACCTTTACCACCTGATTGACGGATAAATTTAGAGTCTTGATCAGCGTTTCCACGAATTGTTTCTCTGTATGCTACTTGCGGTTTACCGATGTTAGCTTCAACTTTGAATTCTCTCAACATACGGTCAACGATGATATCCAAGTGAAGTTCACCCATACCAGAAATGATTGTTTGACCTGTTTCTGTATCAGATTTAACTCTGAATGAAGGATCTTCTTCAGCAAGTTTTTGAAGAGCAATACCCATTTTATCTTGGTCTGCTTTTGTTTTTGGTTCAATAGCAACTGAAATTACAGGTTCAGGGAAAGTCATTCTTTCCAAGATGATTGGAGCTTTTTCGTCACACAATGTATCACCTGTTGTTGTATCTTTCAAACCAACTGCTGCACAGATGTCACCTGCGTAAACTTCTTGTTCTTCAATTCTTTGATCAGCGTACATACGAACCAAACGAGCAATACGTTCTTTTTTTCCGTTTGTTGCGTTAAGAACATAAGAACCAGCAGTGATTACACCTGAGTAAACTCTTAAGAAAGTCAAACGACCTACGTAAGGGTCAGTCATAACCTTAAATGCCAAAGCTGAGAACGGCTCAGAGTCTGAAGAATGTCTTTCTGTTTTTGTTCCGTCTTCAAGTTCACCTTCGATAGCTTTTACATCAACCGGTGATGGCATATAATCAACAACTGCGTTCAATAGAAGTTGAACACCTTTGTTTTTGAATGCTGTACCGCAAGTTACAGGAACAATTTTGTTTTCGCAAACTGCTTTTCTCAAAACAGCTTTCAATTCGTCAACTGTAATAGATGCAGGATCTTCAAAGTATTTTTCCATCAAAGCGTCATCTTCAGATGCAATAGCTTCAACCATAGCGTCGTGGTATTGTTGAGCTTTTTCCATCATATCAGCAGGAATATCTTCTTCTTTAATATCTGTACCTAAGTCGTTAGTATAAATTTCAGCTCTCATTGTCATCAAATCAATAAGGCCGTTGAATTTATCTTCAGAACCGATAGGCAATTGGATAGGAACAGCATTTGCACCTAATCTATTTTTAATTTGGTCAACAACTCTATAGAAATCAGCACCTGTTCTGTCCATTTTGTTTACGAAAACCATACGAGGAACTTCGTATCTGTTAGCTTGACGCCATACAGTTTCTGATTGAGATTGAACACCACCTACTGCACAGAATACAGCAACAACACCGTCCAATACACGAAGAGAACGTTCTACTTCAATTGTGAAGTCAACGTGACCCGGGGTATCGATAATGTTGATTTGGTGACCTTTCCAAGTAGCTGTAACAGCAGCTGATTGGATTGTAATACCACGTTCTTTTTCTTGTTCCATAAAGTCAGTTACGGCTGCGCCATCGTGAGTTTCACCGATTTTATGAGTTTTACCTGTGTAAAACAAAATACGTTCAGTTGTAGTGGTTTTACCAGCATCGATGTGAGCGGCAATACCAATGTTTCTGATTTTTTCTAATGGAGTTTGTCTAGCCATTTTGTTTTTTCCTTTTTTATATTGTGTACATTCGCTATTATATTTTTAGCTTTCTACATTATTATCGCATGAACAAATTTTTTTGTAAATAATTTGCCGAGAGAGGTTAAGTAAAGTTCATATTTTTGTGAGAAGTGAGAAGTGAGAAGTTCTTTTCGCTCGCTCTGCTCGTTAATTAATTTGGTGCGATAGCACCTGTAACGGTCTTTTCACTTTTCACGTCTCACTTCTCACTTTCCTATTCCATTTTTTCATGTTTGCCCTATAATGAAAGTTATGAACGAAACAAAAATAGCTGAAATAGTAAAAGAAACAAATTTGCAACACATTGCAATAATTATGGACGGAAATCGCCGTTGGGCAAAAGAAAAAAATCTTCCGTCAGCGATGGGACATAAAAAAGGCGTAGACGCACTGAAAGCAACTCTTCGAGCTTGCAAAGATTTTGGGATTAAATACCTGACTGTCTATGCATTCTCGACTGAAAATTGGAACAGAAAAAAGGAAGAAGTTGACTTTTTGATGGAACTTCTTGCAATTACCTTGACGAACGAGCTTGCAGAAATGCACTCTGAAGGCGTAGTGATTAGCTTTATCGGTGACATTAAAAAGCTTAGTCCGAAACTTCAAAAAATCCTAAATAACTCCGTCGAAACAACTAAAAATAACACAGGAGTTCATCTTCAAATTGCCTTCAATTATGGTGCTCGAGATGAAATTGTTCACGCAGTAAAATCAATAGTAGAACAAGGGGTTAAGCCGGAAAACATCACAGAAGAATTGATTTCTCAAAACCTTTACACAAAAGGAATTCCTGATCCTGATTTGCTAATCAGAACAGGTGGTGAAAAACGAATTTCAAATTATCTTTTGTGGCAAATTGCATACTCTGAAATCCTTGTCACAAAACAATATTGGCCGGAATTTGACAAAAATTCTCTTGCTGATGCCGTGGAAGAGTTTCATAGCAGACAGAGAAGGTTTGGGAAGTAATTTACGTGAAAAGTGAAATGTGAGAAGTCCTTTTCGTTCGCTCCGCTTATTAATTAATTTTGGTGCGATAGCACCTGTAAAGGTCTTTTCACTTCTCACGTTTCACATTTCACTTATCAACAAGGAGTTACAATGACTAACATCGTATTCGCAACCTCAAATCCACATAAACTTCAAGAAGTAAACGACATTGCCAAAGGCACAGGCATTGAATTTGTCTTGCCACCGCAAGGTTTTGACCCGATAGAAGATGGAACAACTTTTGAAGAAAATTCATATATCAAAGCCAAAGAAGCTGCAAAACTCAGTGGAATGCCAGCACTTGCTGACGATTCCGGACTCTGCGTGGAAGCTCTTGACGGTGCCCCTGGAATATATTCCGCAAGATACGCCGACACCCCACAAGCTAGAATTGACAAATTGCTAAATACGATGAGCGAAAAAGAAAATCGCAAAGCGAAATTTGTCTGTGCAATGACAATCGTGAACCCAGATGGCGAAATAGTTTTTCAAACCCGTGGCGAATGCCATGGAGAAATTGCAAAGAAACAATCCGGCACAAACGGTTTTGGATATGATCCGGTGTTTATTCCAACCCTCTCACTTCAATCGCAAGTGCAAGAAGTTACGATTGCCGAACTTTCAGAAGAAGAAAAGAATAAAATTTCGCACAGGGGCAAAGCACTAAGAAACGTGCTAGAGTTTTTGAAAAATTATAAATAATAAAATTAAAACCCCTCACCCACCATAAAGGACACCCTGTCTTGGATTTGCTCCACGCTCCCAGTGTTCCGCAAATTTCCCCGTTGGGTGGAGGGGTAAAAAAAGACCGGCGTGAAAAGATTTTCCGGTCTACAAAAAGATTCGATCTGTTTTTATTGTTATTAAGTATAAACTAACTTCATAACAACTTATTATTAATTACCTGTTTTATGTTTTAGTTACATCAGCAAAACTTCCACCGTCTAGTGCCACGTTCAATGTTACACCTTGTGAAATTGTTGATAGTGCTTTTTTTGTAAGCTGCTTTGTACTGTGCACCTTGTGTTGAATTCATCAATGTAGGCATTGTCATTACTGCAACAACACCGATGATACCTAAGGTAATCAAAACCTCTGCCAAAGTAAAACCTTGTTTACGTGAATTGTCACAGTGGGCTACGTGCGCAGCACCTTCAGCTAATGTGAAGCCTGCTCTAATGTTTGATACTCTTCTCATAATCATTTTCCACCTTTCTTGATTGGATACATGATTAGATTATTGATATAAATATCATTTCATCATCTTAAACTTGTCTATATATTTTAATAGAGGTTTATATGAATTTAGACAAAGAAATCATTGGACAAAAAATTCGATAAATCCGTATAGAACGAGGATTTTCGCAGGAAAAACTTTCGGAGAAAATTGATATTTCTCCACGCCACATGTGTATAATTGAGAATGGAAATTCGCTCCCATCACTTGAAACATTTGTTAAAATTTCCCAAATTCTTGATATAGATATCAATGATTTCTTTAATCTTACCCCACGAAACACAGACAGCTTGAGGACGGATATTTACGAGCTTGTACAAACATCAAGCGTGCCGGAACTTCACCTTATTAAGGATTTGATTTTGGCAGTGAGGAAGAATAGAGGGAAGTAGTTTCATTGTTGGGCTGGTAAGCCCAACCTACAATTGTTCCATGTTCATTGCTTCTATTTTCTAAAATTAATTCTGTAACAGACTTTGCCTCTATACCTCTTGGCTTCTTTGCATCTAAATCACGCCTAGCCGAATGTTTTGAATGAATTTTCAACGTTTTTGTCTACAACATTTTTCACTGACTCATATTCAGTTTGAAGTGCAGAGTGCTCTGTATCAAGTTTTTTCAATTCAAGATCAAGTTTTTTATCTTTGTTTTCCAAATCTTGCATATCTTGATTGTACTTAGATTCTGCTTTTGCAATCGCTCTTTCGTCTGCTACTTCTTGAATACAATTGTCTTCTGAAATAGTTGTTGTTTTGAACGATTTTGAAGTTGTTGAATAATATTCAAGTCTAAGTGAACCGTCTCTCAATGCTGCTTCAAAAACAGTGTTGTCTTTCAAAGGTGATTTTTGGACATTACCGGCTGTCCCCGTACCTTTTGAAGAATATTTAAAGTGTTCAGGATCTTTTACGGCATCAGCAGGTGTATCTGTGTATGTAAAATATCCGCTTGATTGCATTTTTGTGAAAATATTTTTGTAATAAGTCAACATTGACTTGTTATCTGCATCATTTGCAGTCGCTAAATCTTGATTAAATTGAAGATTGTAATCAGTATCTTGACCACCGTTGTTGTTTCTCAAATATGCTTCTGTAATTGCCATTGCATAATCAAACAATTCACGTTGCTCATCTGTTGTACCTTCATAGTTTATCGGATCATAGATTATTTTACCATCTTTATCTTTTGCATAAACTGGTTTTGATGTATAAACCGGTTTAGTTGTATCATAGACAGGTTTTGATTTATCATCATTTCCATCTGCATCTTTTTCATAAACAAGGTTGCCATTTTCATCGGTTTTTTGTTGATAAATCAACTTGCCATCACTATCAGTAGCTTGTTCATACTTTATAGATCCATCATCATTTTTTTCAGTTCTTGCATAACCGACATAACCTTGTCCGATTGCATAGCCTCCGTTTTCGTCAACTGTTTCTGTAAAGCTGAAACCGAAATCGTGTTCGTCATCACCTAGATTTATACCGATTGTAGCAAAATATTTATCCCAAGCTTCATGGATTTGTTGTTCTGTCTGTTTCTGTTCAGTTGTCCTGTCGTTTACATCTTTATATGTTTTTTGAGCTGTAATATCAACTTGAGAATACCCCATATTAGCCAAAAACTGGTTGTAGTTGCCATTTGCTTTTTGATAAGCTTCTGCCAACGGTTTTGTGACCAAAACTCTGCCTTTTGTATCTGTAACAACATACTGCTTAGTATTTGCAGCCATTTCAGGACCTGTCATAAGGTTATATGAAATATCTGTATAATTTGCATCTGCACCATTAAAACCTGTCAAAACAGTTAATTTTGTAGTTTCCAACGCCTCATTATACTCTGCAGTAATCTGTTGCGTTTGATCAGACAAACGTTGTTTTGAATAAGAAATACTTTGACCACTATTTTCATTATTGGTCAATCTTGCTGTTATGCTTAATAGTCTAGCTTGTGATGCTGCCATTCCCATAATAGATTTTCCTTTCAAAACTGTACATGTGTATTTACGGCACAATTGCGCTAAAACTTTAAATCTGAAAGAAGTTTTGTAAAGAATTGTTTACAATAAAGGATCAATAACGTCGGGGTAGGTACCCCGACCTACTACTGCTATTCACGTCATTCTGAAAAGATCGAAAATCAAGCGTTCAGCGTAGATTTTCATCTTATTCAGAATCTATAGCAACAAATTAAGTGTTATTTGAGTCGAAAATTATCTGGATTGCTTCGCTAAACGCTCGCAATGACGTGAATAGCTGCTATCCACGTCATTGCGAAATTACGTACGAGTATAAACTCGGGGAGCGAGTAACGAAATTCATATCTGCGACTGCAATATGAATGGCAGTTACGAGCGAGAAGTAATTTCAAGACGCGAGGCGGAACGTTTAGTGTAGCCGTGGCAATCCAGCCTATTTACAATTTTACCACTCTAACAACACTCGTTTGCTACGCAAGTAGCCCTCTGTAACAATATTCATTCATACCTCATTTATCGGTGCAAAGTTTGGCGTTTGTTTCGCTAACAAGTTATTGTTCATTTCACTATCGTGGCATTTGACTCCGTAATCCGTTTTATTTAATCTAAAGGCATAGAAAAATATCCCAAGCACTATGCAAGGGATATTTTTTCTTATTATCCATAATCTATCTATGCTAATCCTACCCAATTGCCTCGGCGCATTCGTCACAAATTCCGTCGGCATTTAGTTTTCTGTACTTCCAGCAACGAGCACATTTTTCGCCCTCTGCCTTTGTAACCCAAACTGTATAACCGTCTTCCGAATGTTCATTCAAGACATTTTCAGGTTTTTCATCAGTTACATGCGCCTGAGATGTAATAAATATATTACACAACTCGTCCTCATTAGCCTTCAAAATCTCTGCGTTATCGGATTTTACAAACACAGCAACTTCCAAAGAGCTTCCAACTTGTTTTTCAGCTCTCAACGGCTCAATTGCACGAGTTACAACTTCACGAGCTTTCAAAATTTGTGTAAAATCTTTTTCTAACTGTTCATTGTTCCACTCTGATTTTGCCTTAACCCAATCAGAAAGCAAAATACTTTCCAATCCGCCTTTTTGACATTCAGGAACACTTACCCAAATATCTTCTGCTTGGTGAGGCATTACAGGAACAAGCATTCTCACCAATGTTTGCAATGTTTCATACAAAACAGTTTGACAAGCACGACGTGAAAGTGATTTTTTGCCTGCTGTGTACAATCTGTCTTTTACAATATCAAGATAGAATGAGCTCAAATCAACCGCCGCAAAGTTTTGAAGCTGTTGGAAATATTTGTAGAACTCATAATTATCAAACGCTTCCGTAACACTTACGATAAGCTGGTTTAGCTTATGCAAAGCAAATTTGTCGATAGCTTTCAAGTCATCATACTGAACGTAATCAACTTTCGGATCAAAATCAAACAAGTTTCCAAGTAAAAATCTTGATGTGTTTCTTGTTTTCTTAAAGATTTCTGCAAGCTGTTTAACAATATTGTTACCAATTTTTGTATCATTTCTGTAATCAACAGATGCAGCCCACAATCTCAAAATGTCAGCACCATAATTTTTGATAATTTCATCAGGTCTAATGTAGTTGCCCAGAGATTTTGACATCTTTCTGCCATCTTCGCCAAATACAAAACCGTGAGTCAAAACTGATTTGTATGGCGCTTTGCCTTGAACTGCAACACTTGTCAAAAGTGAAGATTGGAACCAACCTCTGTGTTGGTCAGAACCTTCCAAATACATTTCAACAGGCGTATGCCCCAACACATCAGAGCGTTTTTCAACAACAGCACGCCAAGTTACACCTGAGTCAAACCAAACGTCCATAATGTCGTTTTCTTTTTTGAAACAGTGAGTTTTTCCGCATTTAGGACATTTGAAACCTTCCGGCAACAATTCGTCAGCAGAATATTTTACCCACGCATCAGAACTTTCTTTTTCAAAGATTTTAGCTACATTTTCAACTGTTTCATCAGTAACGACAACCTCACCGCATTCCTCACAATAGAATACAGGGATAGGTACGCCCCAAGCTCTTTGACGAGAAATACACCAGTCTGTCCTACCAGCAACCATGTTAGAAATTCTAGCTTCGCCACCGGCAGGAATCCATTTTACACCCTTAATAGCTTCCAATGCCTTATCTCTGAATTTTTCAACTTTTACAAACCATTGAGGTGTAGCTCTGTAAATTACAGGGTGTTTACATCTCCAACAATGCGGATAACTGTGGTTGAAATCTTGAGCCTTCAACAAAGCTCCGCAAGCCTTCAATTTTTCAATTACGACAGAATTTCCTTTGTAATAAGGAAGTCCTTCTAAATCCTTATCCTGAACAGCATCAGTCCAAACACCACGGCTATCCAAAGGTGAAAATACTTCAATACCGTATTTACAACCGACTTCGTAGTCTTCAAGCCCATGACCTGGGGCTGTATGAACTGAACCAGTACCTGCATCAAGCGTAACGTGTTCTCCCAAAATAATCGGAGATTTTCTATCTACAAGCGGGTGTTGAGTTTTCAATAGTTCCAAATCCTGTCCAACGCAAGATCCCAAAACTTTAATATCTTTTTCGTCCCATTCAACATCAGCCAAAAAGCTTGCCAACAAACCTTGTGCAACTACATAAATATCACCTTCGTGTTCAAAGAAAGTGTATTCAAATTTAGGGTGCATACTGATTGCCATATTTGAAGGAATTGTCCAAGGTGTTGTTGTCCAAATGATGGCGTAAATTGGTGAGTTGTGAGTTGTGAGTTGTGAGTTGTTCAATAACTTTTGAATTTTCTCAGTACTTTCTTCATCAAACTTAAATCTTACGTAAATAGAAGTTGATGTAACATCAGCATACTCAACCTCAGCTTCTGCAAGAGCTGTTTCGCAAGATGCGCACCAGTAAACAGGTTTCAACCCTTTTTCTATATAACCTTTTTTATACATATCGCCGAAAACACGAACTTGTTCTGCTTCAAATTCAGGTTTGATAGTCAAATAAGGATTTTCCCAATCGCCAAGAACACCAAGGCGTTTGAACTCATTTTCTTGACCTTTCAAGCTGTTTAGCGCATATTCACGGCATTTTTGACGCAATTCATAAGGAGTTACGGCACTTCTGCCACCTTTAATATTTTTTACAACTTTATTTTCAATTGGCAAACCGTGTCCGTCATACCCCGGAACATAAGGAGTATAGAACCCTGCCTGAGCTTTATACTTTAACAAAATATCTTTAAGAATTTTGTTCAAAGCTGTACCAACGTGAATTTTTTCAGAACTCAAATATGGAGGTCCGTCGTGCAAAATAAACTTATTTGCTTTGTCACGATTATTGATAATTTTGTTATAAATATCATGTTCAGCCCAAAATTTTTGAATTTCTAATTCTCTAACCGTTGCATTTGCTCTCATAGCAAGAGTTGTTTGAGGCAAATTTAAAGTATCTTTGTACTCTTTTTTTGAATCTGTTTCGTTTGCCATATTATTCTTATCCTTCTTTTATTTGTTCAATTTTTTCTTGTATATCGTGTCCAATACTCTCTTCCTTGGACAATCTTACGAACTCTTTCATTTTGTCGTAATCAAAAACTTTTTCCCACCTTGCTATAACAACGGTTGCAATACAGTTCCCGACAAGGTTAATTGTTGTTCTGCCCATATCAAGGATTTGGTCAATACCCAAAAGTATTGCAACACCTAAGATTGGGATATTAAAGCTTGCCAAAGTACCAGCAAGAACAATTAAAGATACTCTTGGTGCTCCTGCAATCCCTTTACTTGTAAGCATTAACGCAAGCATTATGATAATTTGTTGATTTAAATCTAAATTAATCCCAACGATTTGAGATGAAAATAACACACCCATTGCTAAATAAAGTGTACTTCCGTCGAGGTTAAAAGTATAACCTGTCGGCATTACAAAGCCTACAATATTTTTGGGAACACCAAATCTTTCCATAGCTTCCATTGCTTTTGGGAAAGCGGCTTCAGAACTTGCAGTGGTGAATGCCAAAAGAGCAGGCTCTTGGACAACTCTTAATAAATCTCTTAAAGAAATTTTTACAATTTTACAAACAATGAATAAAACAAGCAAAACAAAGACTGCCAGTGCGAAATACAATGCACCTATTACTTTGAAATAACTTTTCAAAACTGACAAGCCGTTTGCTCCGATAGTAGATGCAATTGCCCCAAAAATACCTAGTGGTGCAAAATACATTACGTATTCCGTAAACTTAAACATAATTTGAGAAACGGAATTTAGTATATCTATAACAGGTTTTGCACTCTTTCCGACTGCAACCATTGCAAGTGCAAAGAATATTGAAAATACAACGATTTGCAACAAATTGCCTTGTGCCATTGCATCAATAATACTTGTTGGAAAAATGCTTGTAACCATTTCACTGACAGACGTGTGTGCCTGAGTGGCAGCCATAAGTCCGGCTTCTTGCATATGAATTGCATGAACCGAATTGCTGGTTACAAAACCGACTCCGGGCTTAAATATATTAGCGACTGTTAAGCCGATAACCAAAGCCAAAGTTGTAACGATTTCAAAATAGATAATTGTTTTAAGCCCGATTTTTCCAAGACTTTTAGCATCTCCATGACCTGCAATTCCGACAACCAATGTTGCAAATAGCAACGGAGCAATAATCATTTTAACCATTCTTAAAAAGATTACCGCAAACGGTTTCATTCTAACCGCAAAGTCAGGGGCAAAATGTCCTACGATAACACCAAGTATAAGTGCTATAAATATTAGGGCTGTTAATTTAGAATGTTTCAATGTAATACCTCAACGACATTATATTATAAACATGCGTATATTGAAATTTTCTATTACGTTTGTAAAATTTTTGTAAATATTTGTTAATGTTTTGTCTCAAAATAGCACTTTTATTTTTGACGTGTTTTCATGTAGACAAAGAAGTGTGTAAAAATTGAAAGGTATAAGGCTATGGCAAACAACATGACCATCGGACCGGCATTGGTAGTCGGCGGAAACAAAGTAGAAATGACAACAAACGGCAAAGTTCAAGTGACAAATCCACAAGGCAAAGTCAAAACAATGTCACAAGACAACTTCCAAAAACAACTAGTTAAAAATGCTGACAAAATTTCAAACGGCGAAAATGTTGAATTCAAAAAAGACAACAAAACAGGTTTGATTGCAGGCGGCGCAGTTGCTACTGCAGCTATTGTTACTGGAATTATTTTCCGCAAAGATATTGCAAAGTACATGAAAGATTTTTCTTTCAAAAAATTAGGACAAGACATTAAAGGCTTATTCGGGAAAGCAAAAAACAAAATTTCAGGCTTATTTCATAAAACGCCTAAAGAACCTGCAAAATTGAACGCAGTTGTAGATTTGGAAAATAAAAAAGCTTTAGATTTTGCACGAGAATTTAATATCCAAAACCAACCAGGAAGTCCATATCTTCAAGCAAGGACTCAAATGATTGAAGATGCAAGAGCTGCATTTGCGGGTTACACACCGGAAATGGAAGCAGCAGCATTGGCTCGTGCAGCAGCAAATAAAGCAAAATAATCCTTTCACATAACATAAACTACAAAAATCACCTTGCAAAACGAGGTGATTTTTTGTGTATAATAAACTTATGAAAATTTCTGTAATTGTTACAAGTTACAACTATGCACACTTTATTGAACAAACAATAAACTCCATTCTCGCTCAAACCTACTCGGATTTTGAGCTGATCGTAGTTGATGATTATTCGAGTGACAATTCTGTTGAAATTATTAAAAATTTTAAAGATGACAGAATAAAATTTATTGAAAATAAACAGAATTTAGGGCTTGCGATATCTGTTGCCAAAGCATTAAAAATTGCAACAGGTGAATGGATTGCATTTTGTGAGAGTGATGATTTTTGGGCGAAAGATTGTCTTGAAAAAAGAATTCAAATCGCAGAAAAATATCCAAATCTTGGCGTAATATTTAATGACGTTGAGCCGTTTTCTATCACAAACAAAATCCCTAAAACAATCCAACAAAATTCAGAAAATATCAAAAAAATAAAATTTCCAACAAATGTTTTAGACAAAATTGTTTTTTACAACATTGTTCAAACATTTTCAGCGGTAATGATAAGTCGTACAGAAATTGCAAAACTTAACCTAACTCCGCCCGATGACAGGTTTTTTGATTGGTGGTTGTTTATTCAACTTGCAAGTGATACAGACTTTTACTATATGCCTGAAAAACTTACCCACTGGCGACTGCACGAAAACAGTTACATAACAAAGAAAAAAAGAAAGTTTACTAT
>ERZ1034925.737-NODE-737-length-13078-cov-17.850342_pt1 | contig 13078 bp, 10 predicted proteins | sample MGYA00520687_ERZ1034925 | MGnify/ENA primary metagenome ERZ1034925 (study PRJEB33766, sample SAMN09781758) | gut metagenome | biome: gut microbiome | host: Homo sapiens | place: Madagascar | study: EMG produced TPA metagenomics assembly of the PRJNA485056 data... | reverse complement strand
CCAAGACGTTCCAGAAGTTTCAAAGTCTTCACCTTCCTTGGGGATTTGTTTATGGGTTTGCGGAGTTATTGAGATGATCGGCAACAAGTTTCCTCTTAGAAACGGAGCGGCTCATCAAGTGCTTATCTTCGTTGTCTCATCATACATGAAGCAGTTTACCACATAATCTGTCGGCATGCCGACGACATTTTGGATGTAATTCACAAATGACACATCACTCTTGGTAAGTTCGAGTCTGAGCTTCGCATGAACAGAGTTTTCCGGCTTTTCATTGTTATCATTGGTGGCAGTCACCTGCACGCCAGCGGCATCCGGCACATACAAATGCGTGATGACATTCTGCTCTTTCAAAATTTGATTGTATTTGTCAGCGATGATCTTGTAATTATTTATTGGCTGTGAAGGATCTGTGCTTTCGGTATACTGCCCCACCACAGCCGCTTCGCGCGCCGCATTTCTCACGATGCCCTGCACGGTCTGGTAATCCCCGAACATGAAGCCGCAATAGATGATCCCGCAGAGAACGAGGAGAAAGATCGGCAGCAGCAGTGCAAACTCGACGATATCCTGCCCTTTTTGTCGTTTCATGATGCTTCGTTTCTCCTTTCGCGGGAATGGTGACTGGTAGCTAGTGACTGGGGATTAGGGATTGGGGATTGGGGATTGGGGTTCAGGGTTCGGGGTTCAGGGTTGTGGTGCGGCGCATAAAAATATGGAAGCGCCGCAGAATTTTGATAGCGCTGCGCGCCGTTGTCATCTCGAGCGTAGCCGAGAGATCTTTCTTGCAGAACGGTCAGTATGCCAACTGCGCTATTTCAATCACCGCTTGATCCTAATCCCTAGTTACTCATCCCTGCTTTCAAACTTAGGTTTTAGGGGGCTCACGTGACTAGTGACTTGAATACTACTTTTGGGCATCGCCCCATATATACTTCGCGGCGCTTTTAATTTTTATGCGCCGCACCACCACTCCTAACTCCTCACTCCTCACTCCTAACTAGAGAGCGCGAAGCTTTCACCCACAATCAAAGGGCGCCCCAAGGGCTAACCCTGAACCCATCAACCTGAACCCGACAACCTCTATACCTTGATATCTACGATCTTATGAATGATGAAGAAGCCTATGACTTCCATCACGAGGGCGACACCGATCGCGATCTGCCCTATGCGTGTTGTGAGGAGCGGACGCATATATTCCGGCGACATGATGTACATGAAGAGCCCCATCGCGATCGGAAGAGCGGCAAGGATCATGCCTGCCATACGTCCCTGCGCGGTCAGTGTCTTGATCTCGCCGCGCAGCCGGATGCGGTCTAAGATGGTATCGCGGATGATATCAATGATGTCGGCCAGATTTCCGCCGACCTGCTGCTGGATGAGCACCGCCGTGACGATGAGAGAGAAGTCAGGGCTGCCCACACGCCTGTCCATCTCCGTCAGCGCGCGGTCCAAAGGCTTCCCTAGATTCGTCTCGCGAAGGACTCGGGCAAATTCCGTGCTGACGGGCGGCTTCATTTCCTTGGAAATGATCTCGATCGTCTGCAGGAAGGAGAAACCCGCCCTCAGAGAATTGGAAATCAGCGTCAGGCAGTCAGCCATCTGGTAGAGAAACGCCTTCAGCCGCTTGTCGATCCGGTACTTCACATAGCCCCATTGGAAAAGGAAAACGAAGAGGGCAAAGAGCAGCGCAGCGCCGCCCTCCCCTGTGACCAGGAGCACCATGAGAAAAGCAAGAATGCTCACCCCGAAGGAGATCGCGACCATTTCGAAACCGAGCAGCGGCAGTCCTGCGCGATGCATCATGAGATCGAGCTTCGAAGCGGTCTTCCTTCCCCCGACCCTCCGCATGCGCTTGCGGAAGGCACGGCGGAGCTTCTGCCCAGTCGAGATCTGCTCCTCTTCCGTCTCCTTCACATCGAGATAGTCCGCATACTGCTGCAGACGCTCAGACACCACCTGCTTCTTTTTCAGCGCATGACCGAGCAGGAAGAACAGGATGAAAAAGAAAAGAAAGGCGCAAAACAGCGAGATGATAAAGATCATAGATGGTTTGCTCCTTTCTTGGAAATCAGGGTTGCGGGCGAGTGGCTAGGGATTAGGGATTAGGGATTAGGAATCGACGTTTAGCATTGTCCAATATTTGCCTGGATACCGCTAGGTGGATCTATCCTCCGCCTTCAGCGACCCCTCTCCAGGGGTCTGCTCGGTTGGGAGAAACATTCCTAATCCCTAGCTACTAATCCCTAGTCACCAGTCCCTAGTCACCAGTCCCCAGCTACTAGTCACCAGTCACTACTTACTAATGATCTTCTCTGCGAGTGCATCGACGGCCTTGGCAAAGGGGCTGTCAGGATCCTCGTCCACGACGAGGCGGCCATTGTCAGCCGCCTCCGAGACACGGACATATTCATTCGGGATGATGGCTGCGACAGGATAGCCCAGCTCCTTGGAGAGACGCTCCTTCTCCGCGTCGTCAAACGGCGAGACACGGGTGAAGAGCGGATAGATGCGCTCCCGGTAGTCGTCCCATGCCTTGAAGATCTCCAGTGCGCGCTTCATATGCATCGTCTCGTAGCCGCCATTGTACATCGCCATCAGGACCGTCTCATCGGAGAGCTCACACGCCGTCGCGGAAATGTCGGAAAATCCCGAAGGCAGATCGATCAGAACGTAGCTGTAGAGGCTCCGCGTCATATGGATGAGCTGCGTCAGCGCATCCAGCGTGACAGACTCCGCAAGATCCGGCTTCGCCGGCCCGCAAAGTATCTGCAGATTCCTTCTGGCATCGATGAAGTACGACTTCAGCGTCACCGGCGAGAGGAACTTGATATCCCGCACCGCTTCGACCAGGGTCGTTTGCGGATTCAGATTGAAAAAGACCGCCATATCACCGAACTGCAGGTCACAGTCAAGGATCGCGACAGGCTCTCCCGTCCTCTTGGCGATGCTCGCGGCGAGATTGGAGATCAATGTCGTCTTGCCGCTCTTTCCCTTCGGGCTGAAGAAGGAGATCACACGCGCAGACGAGCGCAGCGAGGCGCGGTCCGCATTCCTGACCGCCGCCTGCAGCTCATCCGGCGTGAACGGCTTGATCATATACCCCTGCGCGCCGCCGCGCAGCAGCCTTGCCTGCGCCTCCGAGTCCCAGCGGCGGGAGAGACAGATGATCAGGGCCTGCCCGCAATTCTTCTTGAGATCGGAAAGCAGACTAACATTGGGCTCGCAGTCGATATCCAGAAGGATCAGATTCGGACTGAATGCCTGCATCTGCCCCAGAGCATCGCCCGCGGTCTGATACCTCGCCGACAGCTCGAAGCCCGGGCTGTTTCTGATCACGCTCGACAGCCGCTCAAGCATCATGCGGTTGTTCTCGATGAGGACTGTACGATAAGACATGGAATTCGCCTCCAGTTAAAAGGTTCAACGGGTTCTAGAGGTTCTGAAGGTTCAACGGGGGTGGTGCGGCGCATCATATGTATATAGCGCCGCATTTTTTAATTTTTCCCACATTCGTTGGTTTCCTCTAACTGCCCATATATTTCTCGGGCATCATGGAAATAAGCCTGCTGCTTTCTTTTCAGGGCAGAAATCAATCGGTTGATCAGATACACATCATACCTGATTTGATCATGAAGCTCAGTGGATAACTCTTGCGTCAGAAAATGAAGGTCATCGCAATATATGATCTGAGACTCCAACTCATAAGCCGAACCTCGTGCTATATATAGAAAATGGATATAATCATTAATCGTCCCACGCCCCTGCCCCTCGGCAATATTAGAGCCAATCGATATGACTGCTCTTCGCATTTGCGAGGACAAGGCATACTCTTCATTTTTGGGCAACTGCAAAACCGCTCGATATACCAAGTCTTTGAGTTTCCTCGCTACCTGCCATGCCAGCAGTTCTTTATAGCTAGTCATTTATACATCTCCGGTTTGGGTCGGCTCAACAGGCTCTGACGATCCTCAGGTTTCTCATCTTTCGTGAATAACGTATATGTTAAGGAAACACTGATTCAAGCGTTGTCAGATTTTACTCTTGAATTTTTACGCATAGCAAGGAATCACCTGATGCGAATAGCGAACTATTAAAGGAAAGCTATGTATAAAAATCTTGTAGAAACTGACTCTGCGATTGAATCAATGTTTCCTTAATACTCCGCGGCGCTTCTATTTTTTTGCGCCGCACCACCCCGTTGAACCTTCTGAACCCGTAGAACCCGCTCCCCCTCTTTTGCACAAACAGCACACCCTATGGGCGAGTCCTGAACCTGCCTTATCACGAGAACAGTCTCGACAGCCAGCCGCCCTCTTGTGACTTTTGGGGCGAGGCGGTGTCTTCTTCATAGGTGTCCACCATGGTGCGGATGCCTTTGGCAAGCGGCGTGTCCTTCGCCGAAAGGACGAGGGGGACGCCGGTCTTGATGGATTCGGCGGCCGTTTGGAAATCGTTCGGGATGACGTAGTGGAACTGGTGACCTAGGATCGCTTCGACATCCTTGACATTGATGCGGGTGCGCGCATTCGAACGGTTCAGGACGTAGCGAATCTTATTGTCATCATAGCCGAGCTCTTTCAGGGCATCCGAGCCGCGCTTCATGTTCTTGATGGTCGGGATGAAGTCGACGATGCCAATGAAGTCGATCACCGTCGAAAGATCCATGAGGGAGAGGTTGAGCGCACTGAAGGTCGATGTCGTATCAATGATGAGGTAGTCATACTCGAGCTGGAGCTGTACGACGAGGTCACGGATGAGCGTCGTGTCAAGGTTGTACGCCTCTTCGAGGAGCTTCGGATTCGCCATCACATCGAAGGAGACGCCGCCGGAGGAGAAGGGCGTCAGATACTCGGCGGCTACGGTGTCGTCAGGATGCTCGCGCATGGATCTCTCCGCGTCTGCGATCGTCTTCTCCGGCGTGAGCTTGAGCGCACTTGCCACGTCTCCGAACTGCAGATCCAGATCGATCAGACAGACGGTGTGACGATTCTTTGCCAGCTCCGCCGCCATATTGATGGCGATGAGCGTCTTTCCCACGGCGTACGCCGTGCTGAATACAGTAATGATCGTGCCTTTGCGGCCTACCATAGACATCACGCCTCCTTCGGGGATGTTGGTTGTTGCTGGTTGTTAGTTATTGGTTGTTTGTACGGATTCAACGAGAGGTTCAGCGGGTTCTGCAGGTTCTATGGGTTCAATGGGGGTTGTGCGGCGCATAAAAATAGGAACGCGCCGCAAAATTTTTAGTTTTAGAAAAACACGTTGTTCACACAAGATGAGAATCCCTTTGAACCTATAGAACCCATAGAACCCGTTGAACCTGTCTGTCAAAGTAGATACCATCGAGAAGGGACAGCCCACGGCTGTCCTTTCTCGATGGTACCTGCCGGATAGCAAGTACCATTGAACCATTAGCCGCCTGTGGAGGAAGGCTTAGCGGATTTGCTGGCAGCCTCTGTCATCAGGTCGGAGGAATCCGAGAATACCTGCTTGATGGAATCAGCCAGATTGCCCTGCTGATAGATCAGCCAGCCAATGCCGACGATGATCGCCAGCATCAGTGCGTATTCGACCATGTCCTGGCCTTTTTCGCCGAGTACCGGTCTGACATAGTAGTCATACATCTGTTTTGCTCTGTTCATCATAATGATTTCACCTCCTTTTCGTGAAATGTATAGAAACGGAATATATAAAAAGTCTCAGGGGACTCTTTATCAGAATGAAGGTTCAGGGTTCAGGGTTCAGGGTTCAGGGTTAGCCCAAGGGGCGTACCGTCCCGTGATTGGGGATGAAAGCTTTGCTCAAATGAGGAATTAGGAATTAGGAATGGTGATGCGGCGCATAAAATTGAGAAGCGCCGCGAAGTTTCGATAGCGCTTCGCGCGCATCGTCATTTCGAGCGTAGCCCTCGATCTTTATGGCAGAACGCTCATCGCCTGATGCGAGGCAGCGCCAAGACATCGTTTTCCCTCAGCGCATACACGCCGATTCCCGCAGTGCAAGAAAGATCCCTCGACTGCGCTCGGGATGACGATGCCGGAGAAATCCCAGTCACTGGTCACCAGTCACTAGCCACATATTTTTTGCGCCGCACCACAACCCTGAACCCATCAACCTGAACCCTGAACCTTCCCTTTTTACCTGCTTGTCGAGGTCGTGTTCTTTCCCGAATACCTGTCCATCGCCGCCTTGATCCTTGCCCGCTGAGCCTCGGCGTCAGCGGCGGTGCGGGTGGGCTTCTGTACCCGAATGGGTGGCTCGGCAGTGTCCTGCGTTGCCTTTGCCTTTTTCTCTACTTTCGGTTTCTCTCGACGGGCGACGGTGAGGCGGTCTTTCTGCTCCTCGTAGTCTTCTTCCGTCATGGGGACGAGGATGGGCTCGCCGTGGATGTCGGTGGTTTTGAGGAGGTAGGAACGCGCCTTGGCGGGGGCTTTTTCTTCAAGGATGATGGTGTCATCGTCCCCGGGCTTTTCGCCCCAGAGGTCACGCTCTTCGGTGTCTGTCCCCTGCGGGACTGGCTTTGTCGTCTCTACTTGCTCTCTATTTCTTGCGATGCGCTCGATTTCCTCATAGCTTGCCTTCATGCGCCGGCTCATCGGGGCTGGCGTATCGTCTGATACGAGGGTCGGGGTGATGAGGATGATGAGTTCCCGTTTATCCCGGCTTTTTGACGTATGCTGGAAGAAACGCCCGATGATGGGAAGATCGCCCAGGAGCGGAATCTTCGAGATGCTCTTAGAGTCTTCGGAATTGATGAGACCGCCAATCACCATGGTCATGCCGGAATGGACATTGACCTCTGCATCGGCTTCTCGGGAAAGAATACCCGGTATGCTGTACGAATCAATCTTTACAGCAGAAGCACTATCCAAGGTCGATACTTCGGCATGGATTTTAGAGGTAATCTTATCCTCCGAGTCGACTTTCGGCTCGATATTCAGGCGGATACCATATTCACGCCAATCCACCGATACATTGCCATTGCCATCGGAAATCGGAACCGGGATACGGCCGCCAATCAGGATATTCGCGGTTTTCCCCGAAAGCGTCGTGATGGAGGGACGGGAGAGAATCCGCCCTTTGCCCTGGTTGATGAGCGCCTGGAGCGTTGCATTCACGCCCGATATATGAGAGCCAAGCCAGCCGCCACGACTTCTACTAGAAGAATAATCTTCCCCGCCATAGAAAATGCCAGCCGTTCCTACGTTAATACTACTATTGGGATTCTTCGAGTTATCACTAGAACCACCACTATTAGAGCCTGGTTTCTGTGACCAATACTGCACGCCCAAATCTTTGGCATACTTAGAGCTGATTTCAATAATCTGTGCCTCAAGGCGGATCTGGCTCGGATGCTCCATCTCGAGGAGATCGATCACGCCGGAGCCATCGCCGCCGGTGTAGAGGCCGGCGATCTTCAGTGCGGTGTCGTGCTCATACTGGTTCTCGACCTTGCCGCGAAGCATCACGCGGTCCTTGATCATCTGCACATGGACCTTCGGATAGCCGATAGCGTCCTGAATGGCGCTCGACATGCCGCGGTCATTGCCTGCGACGTACACGGTGTACTCGGTGCGCCGTCCGCCATCTGACCAGACGATGAGGGATGTCGTCCCTGCTTTCTTCCCGACGAGGAGGAAATCTCCTGAAGAGAGAAGCTGTACGTCGGCGATGGCAGGATTTCCGACGGCAAGACGTGTGATGCCGGAAGCGGCCATGTATTTCGATTCATTCAGGGACACCTCGACAGGTTCAGCAGCGCAGGCGCTTCCGAAGGAGAGCATCGCAGCGGCAAGGAGGAGTCCGATCCTTTTTTTCATTCCGTTCATCTTACTGCCCCCTCGTTACGCTTGTACCACGAATGACTTCGATACCATTGCCGGCGGTGCCGGTCTGTCCCCCGCTGATCTCCACCTGCGGCTGCGGCGCGCCCTGCGGAGAGTATGGCGCATAGGACGGAGCGGCCGGCGGCTGCGGATCCGGCTTCGGCAGCGGGATCACGTAGTAGGCAACCGATTCTGTCTCAGCCGCACTGTCTGCCGGACGCAGCATCAGCTGTACCTGTCCGACCTGCAGGGAGGCAGTGAGTTTCGCCGCATCATAGGGCGAGAGCGCGACCGTCGCGACAGCGGGCGTCCCCATCGAGAATGTGTCTGTGCGGCGCGGCGCGGTCGGCATTTTATTTCCATTCGATTCATCTTTTCCGTCTTTGTCGTCCTTCTTCGGTGCGACGGAGCCCTGACCCATGCTGGACTTATTGATGGCCAGCAGCAGGACATCACGGAGCAGCATCTTCGAAGTGACGCGGTTCTTCCCGTCCTGACTGGAAATCAGAAGGATATCCACATGGTCGCCGGGCTTCGCAAAGCCGGAGACACCGGAAATGTCATTGATGGCAAAAGACAGCGCACGCATCCCGTCCGGAATGAGTCCCTGAAAACCAGCGCCTGCCGACACATCGAGCTTGCGCCTCGTGATGACATCGCCCGCAAGGATGGTGACGCCTGCCTTATGCCCGACGATGAGCTTCTTGTCTGTCAAAGCCCCCGGCGGGAGCAGACTTTCCGGTACGACAGAGGCTTTCAGCATATCATCCGTGATGACCGTCCGCGGCGAGATATCCGTCACTGCTTCGATGACGGCGACGCCCGCTACCTCCGGTGTCTTTTCTTCTTTCTTGTCTTCGAAGGAAGACAGTGTGCTGTACAGGATGATGAAGATCATGAGCGCAAAGAAAGCGCAGAGAAGGATGAGCTTTCTAGGCGACATCTTCCCTGCGGTCTTGGCCAGTTTGTCTGCTAGTTTCATGTGACCCCCTCTTTCGGGATACCCATCTATTTCACTCCCCGCCAGTGCGAAGGAGCTTTTGTTTTTCCGTTCTTGTAAAGTCTTTCATATACGTTTGCTTAATTTTATCACATCGGTTTTAGAAATTCTATACATTAAGAATTTTCTATTCATGCTTGTCCAAAATGCATCGTGTACAGATCCTTTAAGAAAGATGCCGTCACTTCTTCTCCGCCATCGTCACGCCGCCGATGTCATAGAAACGTGCCATCGCGGCATTGCCCCAATGTGCTGGATCAGATTTCAATCCCACGGCGTAATGGTGAAAACCTGTAAGGTACGTCCACAGCTCCTCCTCATACGGCGGTCGCTCGGTGATAGAGAGGATAGCCGGTGTCCCGCGCATGGCCTCAGCCTCTCCGAGCCAGTGGTCAAACCATCTGGCATTTTCCACAAATATCCAGAAGGTCATGGCAAAGGTGAAGGCGAAGTAGAGGGTGGCCAGCCGCTTCATCACCCCTGCCCCCGGCAAACGGACCGGCGATGCGCCGGCGCGATCAGCGGCGTGCTGCATGAGGAGCGCCGCCGTCAGGCAGAAGATGGTGCTCGGGAAAAGGCTTCGGAAGGGAAACTCCGGCGAGAGGCACATGATGATCTCAAAGAGCAGGCTCGCCGATAGAAACCAGAGCGAGAGACGGACATATTTCCTGCCGCCGGAAAAAGCGCAGAGCTCTCTCCTCTTCCGAAAGGCTTTCATCAGGTAGAAATAGAAGGGCGAGAGCAGCAGCGTATGAAACCAGATCGCCACGAAGGCTTTGACAGAGAACTGGAAGAGCCGGAAGCTCTCTCCGCTCTCTTCCATACGCACCAGATTTCCCGGCGCCAGCATGAGGATCCCGTAGCCGATGGAGAGTCCGAGGAAGCCCGCCAGCATCCAGAGCTGCATTTCCCCTTTCTTATATACGTGATAGAGATAAAACAGTCCGAAAAGCCCGATCCAGCAGAGCGTATTTTCATTTCCGTTCCCAGCAAGAAGCCCCAGAAAGAAGAGGAGCGGCGATAGCCAGCCTCCATAGCGCGCTTTCCCATCCGTCATGTAATGCCGAATGTAGGGCAACAGCCACGCCAGAAGGAAAACCATCGGCCAGAGATAATTGCACGAGCCATCCAGCCAGATGAAGATGCCGCAAAAGTTTGCCTGAAATGCCCAGAGAAAGAAGCCTGTGATAAGGACGCTCTTTGCCGGAAGCTCCATCGTGACCTTTCCGCCGCGTGCCGTCCACTGCATGAGGAGGACGAGGAGCACCACCGTGAACGCGATGGCCACATTGAAGACGCCTCGCGGCATCCAGAGGAAAAACATCGCCATCGCCTGCGCGACGATGCGTCCGCCCCACGTCAGGAAATACGACCACGCTGACACGGCAATATCCGAGAATCCTGCGATGCGCCGCGCATCCGCTGACAGCGGTTCATACATCGAGTGTCCTTCCCACATAAAGGAGTACACGTAGTCATCCCCCGCACTGCGCGCCATGAGGCTGTTCAGTATAAAGATCACGAAAAAGATGCCTAGAAGCGAGAGGCAGAGCTTTTTCTTTTCAGTCGTCATAGGAATCATGTCCCCTCCTCATCATTTGGCTTTTATTCTAAACGAATGGGGTGAGCGGCGCAAGGGAGAGAAAAGGGGTTCAGGGTTAGCCCCTTGGGCGTGCTGCTCTTTGATTCCGTTTGAAAGCTCTACTCGCCAGTTAGGAGTGAGGAGTTAGGAGTGAGGAGTGGTGGTGCGGCGCATAAAATGATGGAAGCGCCGCGGAGGTTTGATAGCGCTTCGCGCCGTCGTCATTTCGAGCGTAGCCGAGAAATCTTTATTGCAGAACGTTCATCGCCTGATGTGAGGCAGCACCAGGACATCGTTTTCCCTCGGCGCATACACGCTGATTCCCGCAGTGCAGTAAAGATCCCTCGGCTACGCTCGGGATGACGATGCCGGCGAATCCCAGTCACCCGTCACTCCTAATCCCCAATCCCTAATCCCTAGCTACTCATCCCTGCTTTCAAACTTCAGGGTTAGCCCGTGGAGCGTGGTGCCCTTTGATTGTTTGCGAAAGAGGTTCAACGGGTTCTACAGGTTCAGAGAGTAGGGCGGGGGTGGTGCTGCGCATAAAAATCAGAGGCGCCGCGAAGGTTTGAGACTAGCGTTTTTCTCGTATCGCAAACCTAATCCCTAGCTACCAATCCCCAGCTACTAGTCACGAGTCACTAGTCACTCCCCCCACTTGAATTTTTAAAGTTCGGTGCACCTAAGCAATTTTTTACGCTCTTTTCCTTGCTTTTCGCCGTTTCCTTATATAAAATATAAAAGAATTTTTAATCAAAAAAGTTTTTACTCCAAAGAATCCCACAGGAACTCTCATGCATACCTACGACAGAAACTACTTCAAGATCGCCCTTCCTGCCGCACTGGAAGGGCTCTTCATGATCCTCCTCGCTTCGACCGACCTCATCATGGTCGGCGCACTGGGAGCTTTGTCCATCGCAGCCGTCAGCATCTTCCTGCAGCCGCGTCTCATCCTGCTCTGCTTCTCCCGCTCTCTCGCCTCCTCGGTGACACTGCTCGTTTCAAAAAAAGCGGGCGCCGGCGACACGATAGGCACGGCGGATATCATGAAGAAGTCGCTCACGCTCTGCGCGATCTTCATGGGTCTTCTGCACATCCTTTTCTACATTTTCCTAGATGACATTTTCTACCTCATGGGCGCCAATGACGAATACATGGCAGAAGCCATGGCGTATGGCCCCATCGCGCTTGCCGCCGTCTACGTGACCTCGCTCACGCTCATCCTGCAGGCGGTGCAGCTGGGCTATGGACGCACAAGCGTCATCATGAAGACGAATGTCTGCGGCAATGTGGTGAACCTTGCGCTGAATGCGCTCCTGATCTTCGGCTTCGGTCCGATCCCCTCCCTCGGCGTAACGGGCGCAGCCATCGGTACGCTGGCAAGTACGATCTTCACCCTCACATGGACTGCGTGGATCCTCAAAAATGAATCGTTCTTCTCTGGCGGGAGCTACCTTCCCGACCGTGCCTATTTCCACCGCATGATGCCGATCCTTCTAAGCATCCTTTCGGAGCAGGGCAGTGAGCGCGTGGGCATGGTGCTCTTTAGTCGCATGGCGGCAGGGCTCGGCACGATCCCCTTCGCTGTACACAGCATCTGCATGAACATCTCTGACGTATACTATGACTTCATCATGGGCTTCGGCAAGGCGAGCATGGTCATGGCAGGGCAGTCCTGCGGCAAGGGCAGTGAGGAGGACTGGCGCGGCTACAAGAGATGCGGCATCAAGTGGAGCCTCATCCTCTCGGCCATCGTATGCGCGGCGATCCTCTTCTTCGGCTCTGACATTTTCGCTCTGTTCTCGGATGACGCCTCCTCGCTGGAGATCGCCTCTGTCATCATGATCTTCGTCGCAGTCGTGAGCTTCCCGGAAGCACACGCGATCCTCTCCGCAGGCATCCTGCGCGGATCGGGCAAGGCTGCACAGGTGGCCGGTTACTCTTTCCTCTCCATCACCTTCCTGCGTCCGCTCATGACCGCCTTCTTCATCTATGTGCTAGACCTTGGTCTCATCGGCTGCTGGTGTGCGCTTCTCCTCGATCAGATCATCCGTGCTTCCTGCGCGACCGTCCTGCTCTACCGCCTTGAACACAAAGGCTGGCGGGCACTCGTCGCAGGGGCTTAAGGAGTGGGAGTGACAAGAGACTAAGAAACTAAGAGACATCAGACTCCTTGTATTGTCATTTCAAGCGAAGTGAGAAATCTTCCTTGCACAACGGTCAAGCGACGAGCACCAAAAGATCGAGGGCTCCGCACGGGATGACGATACGAGAGAACGGGCGATCTCACATTTTCTTTCATTCCATCACGTAGAAGGCTGCCCCTTCGGGGCAGATCTATCCTCCGCCTTCGGCGCGCCCCTTCTTCAAGGGGCTACACAACAGTCATGTAAAAACGCTGACCCTTCGCAAGGTCTCCTCCCCCATATCGTCATTTCGAGCGAAGTGAGAAATCTTCCTTGCACAACGGTCAAGCGACGAGCGCCAGATGAGGAGCAACCGAAGCACCTAGGCGATTTTATCATTACCCCATAAGTACAGAGTACCGCTACGACGTAAAAGACCCTCGGCTACGCTCGGGATGACGAAATGAGAGAACGGGCGATCTCACATTCCCTTTCATTCCATCACGTAGAAGGCTGCCCCTTCGGGGCAGATCTATCCTCCGCC